>Ga0315279_10005821_pt1 | contig 15795 bp, 10 predicted proteins | sample YL17G06_20_MG_FD_203694 | JGI IMG/M metagenome (GOLD analysis project Ga0315279, IMG submission 203694) | Sediment microbial communities from Yellowstone Lake, YNP, Wyoming, USA - YL17G06_20 | ecosystem: Environmental > Aquatic > Freshwater > Lake > Sediment | place: USA: Wyoming | collected...
CTCTTTGAGACAATGATGCAAGGCGTAGTCTATCAGGATTCAAACGGTAGAATAGTCTCTGCGAATCCCGCTGCTGAAAGAATTCTAGGCTTAACGCTTGATCAGATGCAAGGCAGAACGTCCACTGATCCCCGATGGAGAGCTATCCATGAGGATGGCTCCGATTTCTCAGGAGAAACGCATCCCTCAATGGTTGCCTTGAGAACTGGGAAAAAAGTTAGAGACGTGGTCATGGGTGTCTTCAACCCTGAAACAGGGGAGCATCACTGGATCAACATCAACGCGGTACCAGAATCCAAGCCTGGAGAAGCCAAACCCTCCCGAGTCTACACTACATTCGAGGACATCACGGAACGCAAGCGGACAGAGAAGATCATGCGGGAGAACGAGAAGCGTTTTCGCCACATCTCGTCCGCGATCTCCGACATAGCCTACTCCTGCACAAGAACGCCTGATGGCAGCCATTCGATTGAGTGGATGACGGGGGCTGCGGAACAGATCACCGGTTATTCAGTGGAAGAGATCAAAGCGCAAGGTTGCTGGCGGTTCCTGGTGGTCGATGAGGATCTGGCGCTCTTTAAGAAGAATGTCACAGGTCTTGCGTCAGGTTCCGCGGGTTTCTGCGAGTTGCGCCTCCGCCATAAGAGCGGCGGTACTCTTTGGGTGGAGTCTTCCGCTGAGTGCGTCATGGAACCCGGAAATTCGGAGCTTCTCCATCTCTACGGAGGATTAGTTGACATTACCGAACGCAAACGCATGGAGCAAATCTTGAGAAACGATGAGGAGGAGTACAGGATGCTTGCAGAGAGCATCACCGACGTCTTCTTTGCAATGGATAAGGACTTGAGATACACTTACTGGAATAAGGCGTCTGAGACTCTTACGGGAATTTCAGCGAAAGACGCTATCGGAAAATCCTTCTACGAGCTTTACCCGGATGTGAAAGGAACAGGGGTTGCAGAGGTCTATTTGGAGGTATTACGAACAGGGCAGTCCAAAGCTTTCGTGAGCGAGTACAAGCGCGAGGGCAGACAGTTCTTCCTTGAAATCAGCGCCTATCCAACTAAATGGGGCATTTCCATCTTCACGAAAGACATCACAGAACGCAAGCGGATGGAGGAAGAACTCAGGCGTCACACTGAGCATTTGGAGGAAGTGGTTGTAGAGAGGACTAAGAAGCTGGCGGAGAGTGAGAAGAAGTTTAGAGAGCTGGCTGAGCTACTACCGCAGACCGTGTATGAAGTAGATGTCAAGGGTAATTTCCTCTTTCTGAATCAGGCTGGATTAGACGCGTTCGGTTACAGTCAAGAAGAATTGGCGAAGGGTCTCAACGTTTCTCAACTGTTTGTTCCTGGCGATATGGATAGAGGCTTGGAAAACCTTCGGAGAAGGTTGAGTGGAGAGAAGTCTGGGGCTGTCGAGTACAGAATGTTGAGAAAGGATGGCACCACATTTCCAATACTGGCCTATTCAAGCCCTATCTTTCGTGACAACAAGGTTGTGGGTCTCAGAGGAGTTACGGTAGACATCACTGAACGCAAACGGATGGAAGAGGAGATACATGCTTCAAAGGAGCGACTGGACTATGTGGTTACCTCTAATCCAGCCGTGATCTTCTCCGCTAAGCCTCGCGCGGACTACTCCGATTACAACATAGTGTACATGAGCGATAGAGTTGTTGAGATGCTTGGTTTTGAGCCGCGGCAGTTCATTGGTCACCCCGAATTCTGGGATGGTCGCGTCCATCCTGACGACCTGCACCGTTATCCGATTGAAGTTCCGGAGCTGTGGAAGAAAGGACAGTACGCCTTCGAGTACAGGTTTCTGCACAAGGACGGAGCCTATCGGTGGATACGTGAAGAAGCGAAGGTGATTCGCGATGCCGACGGCAAGCCCGTAGAGGTCATGGGTTACTGGACCGACGCCACCGAACGGAAACAGATGGAGGATGCACTGCAAGCTAGAGAGCAGCAGCTTTCCTCAATCTACAGCAATGTCTCTGACGTTCTGTTCCTCTTGTCAGTTGAGCCGGATGATCGTTTTCGTTTCCTATCTATCAATGAAACCTTCTTGGACGTTACTGGATTACGGGAGAATCAGGTTGTTGGTAGAGATGTTCGAGAAATCATTCCGGAACCATCCTTGAGCCTGGTTCTTGAGAAGTATAGACAAGCGATTCGGGACAAGAAGACCATGAATTGGGAGGAAGCTACCGATTATCCAACGGGAAGAAAGATCGGCGAGGTTACTGTTACTCCAATTCCTGATGCAAACGGTCACTGTACGCGCCTTGTAGGAGCCGTGCACGACATCACCGAACGGAAACGACTGGAGGCGCAGCTTCTCGAATCTAGACGGCTGGCAGGTATCGGTGAAGCCACAGCTATGGTTGGGCATGATCTGCGGAATCCGCTTCAAGCCATAACCACCAGCCTCTATCTGGGCAGGAAGGGGTACGAGTCGCTTCCGCCAGAGTATGCGAAGGCTGCTGAAGAGTGTGGTCTCGTCAGGTGGCTCTCGCTGGTTGAAGGTGAGATAGAGTACATGGATAAGATCGTTTCAGACCTGCAGGATTATGCTGTGCCGTTGAAACCAGACCGCTCACAAGTCAACATAGATCAACTACTCAAAGACGCGCTTTCAAAGACCCAGATACCATCCAACGTGAACCTCTCAGTCCATGTGGAGGAGGGCTTGCAGCTTATGATTGACCGGGGTCTCATGAAACGGATCTTCAGAAACCTGATTACAAATGCAGTTCAGGCGATGCCAGAGGGCGGTGAGCTTACCATCGATGCCTCCAAGTCCGATAAGGAGGCACTCGTGAGCTTTCACGATACAGGAGTCGGGATACCTCAAGAAGACTTCAGCAAACTCTTTAATCCGTTCTTCACAACGAAGGCTAAGGGGCAAGGGTTAGGGTTGGCTGTGTGCAAGCGACTGGTTGAGGCTCACGGCGGCGAGATAACCGTTGAAAGCAAACTCGGAGAAGGCGCAACCTTCACGATCAAACTACCACATAGACGGTCATAGAGGGGTTGGATCAGAGTTGGAGAAGAAACGTATCCTAGTAATCGACGATGACGAGGTCGTCCGTAAGAACTTCAAAGCAATCCTCGAACTCGAAGGCTATGATGTGGACACCGCAGTGACAGGAAAAGAAGCGTTAGAGAAGTCCAATGCGAACTTCTACAACCTCGCTTTGATTGACATCCGCCTACCGGACATGGACGGGACACAACTCCTCACCACGATGCGAGACACCGTTCCGAAGATGGTGAAGATAATCGTCACCGGATACCCGTCACAAGAGAACACCAAAGAAGCTCTCAACAAGGGCGCAGACGCCTACGTTGTGAAACCCATCCTCAACATTCAAGAATTCCTGAACACGCTCAAAGAGCACTTGAAGAAACAGAAAGAAACCCAACAGTACAGCGAACAGAAAGTCGCTGAATACATCGAGTCACGGGCGAAGGGAGAAGAGACCAAAGAGAAATAGCTACTTGACACTCCAACGATTGAAATCGTTGGATTCTTGCTTCTTCATGCTGCGGACACTTCCCATTCTTGGGTGTTCCACTTCAGAAGCAGAGGCCATGCCATTGGCCTGCTACCGCTCAGCACGGCCACTTCACGCCCATACAGCATGTTGGTTGCGCCATTCACATCCGCATTGAGTGTCGTGCCTGTTCTAGCGCATTTGTAGAGTCCACGTCTCATTCGCCCATTCTTGTGTTTCTCTCCACATAGAGAGCAATGTTTCGATGTGCCACGCTCCGACTTGAACTTCACGCGGATACCGTACTCTTCGCTGAGTTCATTGATTCGCTGGCGAATCTGGGCGAAGGGCCAGAAGTTGTGAAGCTTCTGGTTGCCAACCTTGCCGTGGTCTTTGTCGTCTCGTATGTGCTTCAAGTCGCCTACGACGAGATCGGTGACATGCTCGTTCTCTAGGTGCTCGTAGAGGTCTCGAAGCATCGACTTCACCGCATGGTCTAGTCGCCGTCTGCGTGTCCGATAGAGTCTGCTGAGACGCTTCGAGCTATCCCGTCCATTCATCTTCTTCAACATGGACTCGCATGAGGCGATGCGTTTGATCCAGTACCGCCAATCGCTTAGTACGGCTCGTCCACTGTAGATGTAGGCTTTGTCGTTGCCGTCGATTACGCATGTGGCTAGGTTGCATATTCCAAGGTCGATAGACGCACGTTTCGGCGTCGAATGATGTGGCAGACCCTTACGGGGCCACTTGACCCGAATTGGAATACGCCCATACCATTTCTCGCGCAGTGGATCGTAGTGGAGTTCAAGTCGTCCTTGCTTGCCAATCCACAAGTCGCCTGACTTGAATTGGACGCGAAGGTTCTTCGAGAGCACGAGGCTGTCCCCATCTTTATCTTGTCTGTAGCCGTCGTTGCGGACATAGATCGCGTCTGCTTTTCGTCTCCGCGTTTTACGATCCTTCATGTACCTTGGGGGAGAGATGCGCTTGATGTGAGGTGGCAGTTGGCTGTTCCTTTGCAGTTTCTTCAACGCATGATAGCTTCCCCACGCCTCTCGGAGTTTGAGCAGTAAGGCTTGTCCTTTGCATGTGCCAATCCGCTTGAATGTGTCCGTATCTTTGAATCGTCTCCACTGATTCTCGTAGCTTGGCACTCTTGCAGACGCGAAGTAGGCTTGTCGCCTCTCATAGTTCGCCATGTTCCAGAGTTGCGCCGACGCATCCGCCAACGCACGAAGTTCTCTTTCTTCCGTTTCAGTTGGCGTGAGAAGGATCGTGTTGGTTCGATTCATTTCCTACTCTGCGCCTCAATGTATTTCCGTATGGTCTCGTTCGAGACATTCCCCGCCGTCGAGCAGAAGTAACTGCGCGTCCATAGACTCGGGAGCTTGCAGAGTTCTGGAAACTCTTTGCGGAGCATGTTGCTGCTTCGTCCCTTGATGGCTTTCACAATCTTGTGCGGTGCCACTGAAGGGTCGGCTGAGACGAAACAGTGTACATGGTCTGGCTTCACTTCTAACGCGAGAATCTGCCACTGCTTCTCTTCCGCAAGTGTCTGAATGATCTGCGTGAGGCGTTTCGGTATCTTGCCTACGAGAACTGGTCTGCGTCGGCGCGGAATCCAAACTAGGTGATAGTTCACGAGAAAGACTCGTTTGCCCTCGTGTCGGTAGTCCACGCTTAACCGACATGCTCTTGTCTTCCCCTCCATCTTAAGTTCGCTTATCCCCCGAATTGATTCGGGGGTTTGCGCTCACCATGTTTTGATCAAATGTAGGAGACAGATACTTGTACTTCACCATGCCAACAGACTTAAGGTACGCTTCTTGCTTACATTAGGTTGAACTCTCTTGTCCAAAGCGAGTAAGACTGGGCGAGTTCCTGTTGGAATTGCTGAGGTAGACTCGATTTTGGGGGGGACTTCCCAGACGCAGTCTAACCCTTTTGTCAGGCAATGCGAGAAGCAGCCGGATCCGAAGCACATGGAGGCTCGATCAGCATCGAAACCAAACCTGGAAAGGGATCAGCAGTCACAGTGACGCTTCCAAAGAAAACCAAACCGGGAAGAGGTGAAGAAGAAATGAAAGAACTGGAACGGGCGAGGATTCTCGTCATAGACGATGACGTGGCCGTACGTGAGTCGCATGAGGCTATGCTGAAGGCGAACGGATACGAGGTCGACGTCGCCGAGAACGGCAAAGAAGCAATCGAGAAATCCAACGCAAACTTCTACAACCTAGCATTAGTCGACATCCGCCTACCCGACATGGACGGCATAGAACTGTTAACGACGATGAGAGAAACGGTTCCAAAGACGGTCAAGATCATCATAACAGGCTACCCGTCACAAGAGAACGCCATCGAAGCCATAAACCGCGGCGCCGACGGATACATCGTGAAACCATACACCTTGACAGACCTGCTGCGAAAAATCAAGGAACAACTACAGAAACAGAAGGAAGCCAAGAAGTACAGTGAAGAGAAAGTCGTCGAATTCGTTGAGACACGCGCTGAAGAAAACGAGTCACGAGCCTCAGCGAAAGGCAAACAGAAGGAGTGAGTATTACATCAAGCTCGTCCCTCTGAACCAGAGAGTCATGCGCCGGGAGTTGGGTACAAACCCGCGTCTAGAACCGAATTTGCCTCCCCTGCTAGGGATGACGGTGTGAAGATACCAGTCCTCACAATTGGTCAACTCAAGAAAATGTTGGGATATGTAGCGGCCGCGATCACATCATTCGCAGCACCCGGAATCTGGACTCCTCGCAGGAGCAAATGGATTGATCTGCTTTCTCAGATTCACTGCTTGCGTCTCTGGCTTGTACTGCTTTCAACGGACACGGGCGCGCCGAGGATGGCGCCAAGGAAGGATCGCTAGAGCATCATCCACAGCAATGGAAGAGCGGAGATGGTCATCGAGCTGTTGAGCATAACCTCGGTTCTAGTGGTGTCAGGCGGAATCAGGCAAGAAGGTAGGCGCCTATCACAAGAATAATAGCAGAACACGGGAGCCGGTTGGGATCAACATACCGATTGGGGGCACGCTCGTGAGGCGTGACAGTTTCGCAAACAATCGTTTCGCCCTTCATCAGGAGAGACTATCATCGTTCGTGCGAAATCACGCTATCAAGCATCATATGCCACAAGTCCTGAATGACAAGGTGTTGCGATGAATCCGACACTCTATCGTGGGCTGCAGCGTGGGAAGCACCTTGCGTTCCGCAAAACCGTAAGCCGGCTTGAACGGGAAGAATGGCTAAGCCGTGATCAACTGGCAGACATCGCTTGGGAAAGGCAGAAAGCTCTGGTACGTCATGCCTATGCGCACAGTCCTTTCTACCGTCATAAGTACGATGCCGCAGGCTTTCATCCTGACCGCCTGAGGAATCCAGATGACTTCGCCCGCGTACCTGTCCTGACAAAAACCGAGGTGCGCGAGCATATCGCGGACATGATATGCGACGATGTCTCTCATGCGCGCCTGGTCCGACGGCTCACTAGCGGCTCCACCGGAGTACCGCTCATGATCTATCATGATAGAATGCAAGCGCCTGTCATGCACGCCCTGTATTCGCGTATCATCGGAAGGTGGGGGCTGAAGGTTGGGTGCAAGACGGCGCTTATCTGGGGCATTCGTAGGCCCTACACGGTCGATACATACAAGAAGTCGACGCGTTGGGAGAGATTTCTCAGAAATTCGGTCACGCTTGATGCCCATGACATCATGACCGCCGAACGGATGACTCGGTTTGCAAGGCTGCTTCGTGACTACAGGCCTGACTTGATCATAAGTTACGTCAGCGCCATGGCGGCTTTTGCCCGATTCTTGGATGAGGGAGGCACACCGGATTTTCGACCTGGGGCTATGTGGCTGAGTGCAGAGCCAACGCACAGCTTCCAGAAAGAACTGATAGAGAGAGTATTCCGAAGCACTGTCTACGATGTCTATGGGTCTGTGGAGATAGACCGCTGTGCTGCTGAATGCGATAGGAGAGAGGGCCTGCACATCAACGCTGACTTGCGCACGGTGGAGGTTGTGGATAAGACCGGTCTGCCGTTGCCTCCGGGTGAAATTGGAGAACTCATTGTCACCGATCTGACCAATCATGCTGCTCCCTTGATCCGCTACAGAATCGAGGATCTGGGCAGTTTGCTCGAACACGATTGTTCATGCGGCCGTCGTCTACCTTTGATGGGCAAGGTCGCCGGACGCGTCATCGACATGTTCGTCTTGCCTGATGGCTCACAAATATATGGCGGTGGCTTCGCCACTTTCTTCTATGACCGCGTGAAGGAAGTGCGCAGCTTCCAAGTACATCAGACAGACAGAAACAAGGTGATCGTGCGCGTTGTGCCAACAGCGACTTGTGAACGAGAAGACTTGAGAAACCAGCTACTTCGGACCTTCGGGAGCTACACGTCTGGGAAAATGCAGTTTGACATTCAATTTGTGGATAGAATTGACCAAGAGGCCTCGGGCAAGTTCCGCTATGTTAAGTCAGATGTCACGCATCGAATATCCGGGCAGCTCTAGAGGGGGTGTGCATCAACGCGGAGCCTTTACCTATTCGACAGCGAGTCCTCTCGCCACCTGGAGTTTTGCCCACGTCCGAAGCCGATCCTTCGAATAGCTCTGGGGGATAATATTCTGTTGAGGATGAGCACCCAGTGGTTGCCGACGTGCATAAGTTCTTGAGCTGCTAATCATGATTGGACTGCGGAGATCTGCTGCTAGGCTCGTGCTAACGCTTCCGACGCTCGGTGCTGTATGGAGCCCCCTTAGGACGCTTGAGAGGACGCAGTGGCTTCCTGCAGAACGATTGAAGGATATCCAGATCCGCCGGCTAAAACTTCTCCTGAGCCATGCTCGCAGAAGCGTTCCATACTATAGGTCCCTCGATGCGAATGTCTTCAAGGTAAACAATCTCGATGACCTTGCAAGCTTCCCCATCTTGACGAGGGCGCAAGCTAGGCAACATTTCGATGATCTACAAAGCTTGGAGTCAGCAGGCGGCCAAATCACGAGATCCTCTGGTTCAATGGGCCGACTCGTACGTGTGCGCAAGTCGCCGCTGACCCTTCGGATGGAATCAGCTGCACAGTACCGATCCTATCGCTGGGTCGGTTTCGATTTTGGTGATCGCTACGGGTACATCTTACCCGTGTACAGGAGCGCTTGGACCCAAGTACGAAATCCAATCGCTGACCTGCTTCTCCCTCGCACAAGCATGGATGCGTTCAATATCGACAACGCGAAGCTAACAAGATTCGTCCGAGTTCTCCAGTCAAAACCGACTGTTCTAGTAGCGAACCCATCAGCTCTCCTGGTGCTCGCCAAGTATGTCGAGGAGAACAACATTCGGCCGAAAGTGAAACTGATCATCAGCACTTCCGATCAACTCCTCTGCGACGAAAGGAGAAGACTTGTGTCGATCCTCGGAGCAAAGTTGTACGACTTCTACGGCTCAAATGAAATCGGAAGCATCGCTGCAGAATGTGAGGAGTCAATCGGGCATCACATCTCATCAGAGAATGTGATAGTTGAGATAATTGGACGTGACGGCACCCCGGTTCCCGCTGGCCAAGTCGGGTCAGTTGTCCTGACGGACCTAAACAACTTCACTATGCCTCTCATCAGATACGAGATAGGCGATATGTCTAGTCTGCTCGAAGATGAATGCCCTTGCGGGCGAGGCTTGCCGTTGCTCGGCCCGGTAGAAGGAAGAATAACTGATGTCCTAGTCACTCCTGATGGACGCTTCATGTGCCTTTCGACCTTCTACGGTAGAGTCCTCTCAAACACGCATGTGGAACAATTCCAGATTCATCAGTCTTCCCTGCGAGAAATCACGGTACGTGCAATCTTGCGACCTGAATGGCGCACAGTGGAAGCTGACTACATTCAACGCGTTGTTGGCGAGATAGTAGGGGACGAGGTCAAAGTCAAGGTAGAATTTCCCGAGATACTTGAAGTGAGAGGGTCGGGAAAACGCTGCCTCGTCAAGTCAGATCTCCTGCCTCGAGCATCCGAGCGACCTTGAAGCAAAGCCCAGTGCCTTGTTCATTCAGGCCAAATTAGCCTCATGAACAGGCCAGCATAGAATCATCCCAGAAGGAATATAATGCTCCGCATCGCGGTTGGTTTGCGAAGCGAACATGCGCAAGAAAATAACGGTCCTACTGACCGGTATCGGGGGCAATACGGCGCAGGGGTTCGCGAGGTCGCTTCTCAAATTTCGGTCTGAGTTCAATATCATAGGCTCAGATTCTGACAAGTACAATGTCAGGTTCGGCAATAACTACAGCGACAGGGTCTACCTGGTTCCGAAACCTGACGCTGAGGACTATATCGCACTTGTATCAAGAATAGTTGAGAAGGAGAAGGTGGACCTAGTAGTGCCCTCTCCTGACCCAGAAGTCAGCGCCATATCTAAGCACAGACAGGAACTCGACGCCGCAATTCTGCTGCCTGATCATGCAGTGATAGAGACCGCACAAGACAAGTGGCTCACATATGTCGCACTAGAAGGAAAAGCCCGACAACCGAGGTCCATCCTCATAGAGCGGTACGAGGACCTCGAAAGGAGCTTCTCCGAGATTAACAAGACTCTCTGGTTGAGGAACAGGAGAGGCGCCGGAGGCTCACGATCGTTTGTAGCGAATACCTTGGACGAGGCGGAGTTCTGGGTCGAGTATTGGAGAGGCTACGGGCAGTTTGTTGCCTCGGAAATGCTCCGAGGAAGGAACCTATGCTGGATCGGCCTCTACAAGAATGGGGAGCTTGTATCCAGTGGAGGATACCATCGACTGCGGTACTTCAGCGCGCACGTTTCTCCGACGGGAATAACGGGGAACGTAAACGCCGGCATGACCATACATGACGACAGACTGAACGCTGCGGCAGAGCAAGCAGTCGCAGCGATGGACAAGAAACCCAATGGTGTCTACACAGTAGACGTGAAGGAGAACGGCGATCCGAAGATCACTGAAGTCAATGCTGGAAGATTCCACGCATCTTTCTACGTCTACGCGGAAGCAGGACTGAATCTGCCTTACTACTACGCAAAGTTGGCTGTCGGAGAATCGGTGAAGCTCCCGCAGAGAAGAAATGCCCTCAAAGCGGGGCTCGTTACCATAAGGAACTTGGATAACGACCCCGTGATGGTGTGGCATGATGACCTCGGGAAGGGCATCTTGACACCGTAGGTGTCACTCGCTGAAGGTGATAGTGACCGGTCACACCGGTTTCATCGGCCAACACCTCATACGGCACTCACAGGAACTGGAAATCATAGGGATCTCTAGGTCAGCTTCGCGGGAAGGGCCTATCAAGAGCATAAGATTGGACTTAGCCTACCCGGAGAAGAGCATGTCAGAAGGATACACCAGACTACTTCGCGGGACGTACGCGGTTATACATCTCTCAGCCTATCTGCCACTGGTGGGAACCGATAGGCGGGACTCGCTCGACGAGAACATGAGGGCAAACGTGGGAGGCACTTTAAACGCACTGTCAATGGCGAGAATGCTTGGGGCGAACAGGTTCTTGCTCGCCTCCACGAAATCTGTGTATAGAGAATCCCATGTCCCAGTAACCGAGGCAGACCCTACCGCACCGGTGACGAACTACGGCAAATCCAAACTCCTAGCTGAGAGACTATGCGAAACCTTCGCGGAGGGCAGCCCGATGAAGTGCACTGCACTAAGGATCTCCTCAGTCTTCGGCCCGGGAATGCCGTTCGGTCTAGTCTTCGCCGCCTTCTTGAACAAGGCCCTTAGAAACGAGGTGATTGAGGTTCGCAGTCACAAATCTGGTTTCGAGCACTTGGATTTGATCTACATCAACGATGTTGTGGAAGCTATCCGAAATGCGCTTTTCACCAAACAGGAAAGGCCGTTCGACATAATCAACATCGGCAGCGGTTCCGGCATCAGCACTTTCCGATTGGCCGAAACGATCGTGGATGGAACAGGTTCACACAGCGAGATCAAGGTTACGAGAACAAACGATACTAGAATAGGGGCCGTACTGAACGTAGAGAAGGCATCGGAGGTTCTGCGCTGGAGCCCCTCGTACGATGTTCGGTCAGCGATCAGGGATCTTCTCCCAAGCTGGCACTCCAAGAATGCTGTAGACGAGCACGCAGAAGAATTCGGGCTCTGAGACGATTTGTCAGGCGTGAGCCTCAGCAAGATTCTCAGTAGATCTAGACCGACGTTCAGAATCTAACAGTATCGTCTCCAAACCATCCACGATTCTATCCCAAGTATACTTCTCAGCGGACTGCCGTGCGTTCGATCCAAGCATCGCGCTAAATCCGCTGTCCCTTAGAATGTTGACAACCGCTGCGGCAACCGCCTTCGAATTGGGCGACACAATCACACAGTTACGATTAGGCGCAGCTAGGTCATTGGTCAGGCTCTGAAGACCTGTCACAGTCGGCTTGCCACAGGCCATGTACTCAAGGATCTTGAGCGGCATGGCTAGATGAGCGTACAAGGGGCCAATACACAAGTCGGCTGCTATCATGAAGTCAATCATCTGGTCACGCGGCATGGCGCCGTAGGCTCTGACGTTTGCCTGCACCCCTAAGGAGTTTATGAGACGGTTTTGGCTGGGCGTCAGTGTGTCCCCAGCCAGCACAAGGACCACTTCTGGAATCTCGCTCATGACAAAGGGGAGAGCTCTCAGAACCACTTCGATGCCATAGTCTGGTCTTGCATAGTGCCCCGCGAAAAGCAGTACCTTTTCGTCCTGTCGAATTCCCAGTGCTTTCCTTATTTGCCATCTGTCCGTTGACACCCGATCAAATTCGGCTAGATTGACCCCATTGGGACTAGTGATCAATTTGTGCGCCGGAAGTCTTCCTCGCAGCCTATTCCGGAGTCGGCTCTTGCTCTCGGAAGTTACCAGCAACAACCTATCAGCATGTGCGAAGAGATTCTCGTTGATGGTGTTTAGGACCTTAATGAGCTGACCGAGGCGCCACTTCTGCCCTGTGGCTCTGAGAGTATCGTCCGCACGCACTACTACCGGAATGTTCAGCGATCTTCCTAAGAGAATTGCCACGGATGCAACGAGATGGTGTGGGTGATGCTGGGCAACTATTATGTCGGCTCTTCTACCCAGCCTTAACCCCGAAAGAAAAATGAAGACGCTGGAAACCAAGAAGCTCAACGGTGCCGGGATCGCAAGAGCCGGTGTTCGGTGAACCTTCGAAGGGTTCTTCACCTCAAGCTTTGCAGACAACCGCTCGGGGATGGACATTTCATACCTCGAATTGGGCACTAACAGTCGAACTTCATGACCTCTAACGGATAGGCCTGAGGTAAGATAGTACGTGCTCCACGTTCCACCACCCACATGTGGCAAGTAGTATTGAGCGAGGTAGAGGATCATCAACCCAGACACACAATACTGCCGCGACCATGTTCCGGTGGAGACACAGCACCCCAATGATTCAGCAGGGAATCCGACTCTAGAAGCACAGCGGATAAAAGTTGCGGAATTATCGATTTGACAATCAAGCTCCGTAAGAGTAGGCAAGCTTGATGGCTGTCAGAGATTCCCTTTGAACGGGCGAATCAACGGATCTACATTCACGGATACGCGAGCGCCGAGGATGACGTCGAGTCATCAGAACAATGATTCGGATCCAGTCAACTTGGCGTTAGGCTATGCTTTTGGAGTATTGGAAGGTGAATCTCCACGCGCAGTCAAAGCTGTTGGTCCTGAGCCCTCTGTTGGGTTGATGACAAAGGGGTCCCCAGGACATGGGCAGCAACCAAAGGACTCCAATGGCATCAACAGTATAATCTCACAAACCGTGGGTTCGAACCCTAAAAAGTGGCGGGCCCGGTGGGTTTCGCCTTTGCGGCAAATGATCTCACCGTAATTTGCAGGCCATGACTATTACGTTCTGGACACGGTTTTTGCAGCTCACTGAAATTGCAGATGATCCTGTTTAATACTGGCCGCCACAACAGCTGACAGTAACGAGGGAGCCCACGCTGGAAATCCCCTACCGCCAAGGTTCAAACGGAAATTTCGGGCCCACAGAAGCTCAATTGTGGGTAACCCCAATTTACCCGCCGATACACTACCATGGAAGATCAATGGCCGAGACAGCCTTCTCAGCAATCAAACGAACCCTAGGCCACCGACTCACATCCAACAGAAGAGACCACCAGAAACTTGAACTCATGACCAAAGTAATCGTCTACAACACCACAGTCCTCATCAAAAGCAGACAAAGAGGAGTATAGAGACAGAGCCGCCGATTACCCATAACGTACCGAAAACAGGGGAAAGAGGGGTGGGGAGATGGTGCGGCCGCCGGGATTCGGACCCGGGTCGTTGGTTTTCTTCCCTGCGATGGGTGGACGCTTGGACGCGGACCCTTTCCTTTTCTGTCTAGACTAGGTTATCCGCTCTTTAAGCCGTAATTTGACTGCACAAGCTGTGGGAACGGTCGATCCTGTAGCTACAGTTGCGCTTAGTTTTGGCTTTATGGACGTGCTTCTGCGACTGTACTATACCACAACATATGGCACACTCTTGAGCTGATGAGTCAGAGTGTGTCTGCATGAAGAGACCTAGAGACATTGCGAAGCTGCGATACTGGTGCATACGAAGAAGAGGGGAGGGGGCGTCGGTCAACGAGATCTGCACCAGCGCACAGATTCCGAGAAGAACATTCTACAACTGGTGGAACCGATATCGACGATTCGGCCTGGAAGGACTCAAGCCAAAATCCAAGGCACCCCGCACAGTCCACAGAGTAAGCCCAATCGTAGCAGAGAGAGCCACAGCTCTCAGGAGAGAGAAAGGTTGGGGCCCACAGCTCATCGCTGGATACCTAGCAACCCAAGGCATCAAGGTCGGGTCAACCACAATCTACCGTACAATATGCCGTGAAGGACTCAACCATCCCCTCACGAAGCCTAGAACCAAACGAACCTACAAACGCTGGCAACGTAGACATCCAAACAGCCTCTGGCAATGCGACCTCAAGGTCGTGGGCGCGAGATGGCTCATCACAATCCTAGACGACCATAGCCGATACGTCACAGGCAGCCACATATTCAACGAAGGCACCACCGAGAACGTCATCTGGCTACTTGACAAAGCCGTCCATGAATACGCGAAACCACGTGAGATCCTCACAGACCACGGCAGCCAATTCTGGAGCGTACGCAAAGGAGAATCAGTCTTCGGCGCCTACTGCGAAGGCAGCAAGATCAAACATATCCTCGGCGGAATCGGCAAACCCACCACGCTTGGAAAGATCGAAAGATGGTTCCGAACATACGACCTTGAGCATGCCAAGTTCCCGTTCCACTGGAAATTCGTTGAATACTACAACTGGGAACGTCCACACATGGCCCTAGACTATAAGACGCCAGCAGAAGTCTACTTCACAGATGTGCCACATGTTGTGGAATAGCACCACGTGCTTCTGCGACGCCTCGCCTTTTAAGCAGGGGCGAATCTTGCCACAGAAAACAGTGCCTGTCCCATCGGCGTTGTCGTCATTCGGACTCTCTTAGGGTTGATGCCGCGTTGAATTACGCGTTTGACCTCGTCTTCAAGGTCTCGTAGTGTAAACACTTCGTGAACCACATGCATTGCTTTGTCGAGGAGTTTGGCATCCTCCACGGGAACACGAGCAAGAGTCTGGTATCCCTTCAGTGATGGGGGGGGCTCGGGTTCTCAGTCAGATGCTTGGTTTTGTTTGTTCAGCATTTTGCGGGCTTCGCAGATTTCGTACAAATCGCTCGTGACTCGACCGATGCCTGTCTCCGTTAGTATGTCGTTCAGTTCTTCTTCCTGAGCCAAGGTGCTTGTTCGCGCCTCATCCGCTACGACAATCATGAAGATGTTTTGTCCCATGCTGTTCAGTGTCTTGTCGACTTTCCTTCCCTTCATGAGTCGGGTCCAAGCTGCGTTCACCGCCTGTTTGAGGTGTGTTGCGAGTTTGTCGTAGTCCTTTCTTTTGATCGCGACGACTACCTCGGGGTGTACGGCGAGTTCCGGGGGTAGTTTGAGGGCGCACTGTTGGCAGTACAGTCCTCTGCCTGGTGTTAGGTTGGTTTCGCATTTCGGACAAGTCGGGGCGATGACGAAACGCAAACGATCATCATCGCTGCTTGGCTTTGGTGCGGTCGTTGGTGTTGTTGGTTTTGTTTTCTTCTCGGTTGCTGGTTCTGGTTGCGCAGTCGTTAGCGTTGGCGAGGTGGTTGTGACTGGCGTCGGTGCTAGCGTTGGAGGCTGGATTGGTGTTATGATG
>Ga0315279_10005823_pt1 | contig 15791 bp, 13 predicted proteins | sample YL17G06_20_MG_FD_203694 | JGI IMG/M metagenome (GOLD analysis project Ga0315279, IMG submission 203694) | Sediment microbial communities from Yellowstone Lake, YNP, Wyoming, USA - YL17G06_20 | ecosystem: Environmental > Aquatic > Freshwater > Lake > Sediment | place: USA: Wyoming | collected...
CGTGTCCGTACACACGGCAAGACGTCCCTTCTTCAGGTCCATTATCGTCGAGAGTGCCGCTGCGGCATCCAGAAGAGCTGACTGACCCATTGAGCTTCCTCCGCGTCCCTGTGCGTTAGGAGCCGACGTCCATGATGGGCGTGACGTGGGGACTTCCGAGCTCCTGAAGAGCTCCGAGCAGGTGTCGAAGCTCGATCTTCACGCCATCGCCGGGCCCCTGGCCGCGCTGGATGGCTTCCTTGATGCAGGCCAGGCCCGCCTGGCGGCAGACCTTGGCGATATCCGCGCCGGACATGTGCGGCGTGAGCTCCGCGAGCCACGCCGTGTCGATGGCGTCGGAGGCGCTCATGTGCGAAAGATGTCGCTCGAAGACCGCCTGCCGACCCGCCGCATCCGGCATCGGCATCTGGATGGCATAGTCGAACCGGCCGGGGCGGCGCAGCGCCGGGTCCACCGCATCGATGCGGTTCGTCGTGGCGATGACGACCACCTGGCCGCGGTCGAAGAGGCCGTCGAGCAGCGCGAGCAACTGCGAGACGAGGGTCACCTCGTGCCCGTGGAGCACGTGGTCGCGCTTCGGCGCGATGGCGTCCACTTCGTCGAGGAGCACCACCGCGGGGGCGTGCCGTCTGGCTCGCTCGAAGATCGTCCGAAGCGTCTCCTCGGATTGGCCAACCCACTTCGAGAGGATCTCGGGCCCGTTGATCATCTCCAGGTGCGCCTCGCACTCGCCCGCCACCGCCTGCGCGAGGAGCGTCTTGCCCGTGCCGGGCGGGCCGTGCAGGATGATGCCGACCTTCGTCGGCACGCCGACGTGCCGGAACAGCTCCGGATGCCGCAACGGCAACTCGACCCAATCGCGCACCGCGGCGACGGCCTTGTCCTGCCCTGCGACATCGCTGAAACGGACGTCCGGCACGACGCGCCCCTCTTCCTCGTCCGGCAGTGCCGGCACGGCGACCGGGCCGTCGCCATGGGCGAGCGTGCGCTTCTCCGCCTGTGGGGCTCCCGTCGTCTTCGGGCGGATGCCCACCGTCCCGTCCGACCGGTTCTCCACGGCCCACCGCGCGTCCGCCTCGATGTCGATCTCGTCGGGCAGCGTCTCGACCTCTTTCGCCACCACCTCGGCGCTGAACACCGGGCACGCGGGCGCGAGCTTGCGCACGGCCTCCTCGAAGAGCCGGTCCAGGATGCCTTCCTTGTCCGTCCTGAAGACGGTGCCCTGGAGCTCGCCGAAGCGATACCATGCCCGGTCCGACGGCCGCTGGCCGTTGCGCGGCAGGTAACGGTTCACCTCGGTCAGCAGCCGACATCCGAAGCTCGTCGGTGCATGGCGTGGGTCGAACCCGTTGCAGTAGTGGTCGCGGTTGCCGGCGCGGCGCTGCCGCTGGTAGCACTCGCCCACGTGGATGAGCCGCTCGATGGCGGCGGCCGGCATGGGCTCGCCCGAGACGGTGAGGACGGTGTCCTTCCATTCGCTGACGATCTTCAGGAGCGAGATGAAGCGAGTGAACCCCTCGTGGGTGCGCAGTTCGCCGTTCAACTGAACGGAATGGACGCTCCCGCCGTCGTCCTCGTGGCCGTACGTGGGGAACTGCCGGGCGAGGCTCACCGCGAACGGATACCGCGCCGAGCGGTCCTGCCGGAATGCCAGCTCTATGAATAGGTCTGTCGATTCCATATCTACGTACCGAATACCCGCCGTTCCCGTCGTGCACATTGGGGCCGCTGCCGGTCGGGACGCCTCCCCGGTCGCCATGACAGGGGTGCATCCTCCGGCAGCCTGGCTGCAGAGGGCTCATACAGAAGGTACGAACGCCGGGCGGAAGAACAACTGTCGGCCGCCGGAGCGCGTCGGGAGGCCGGGCTCTGCGGAGTCGGCGGGCCATGCGCTATCAGGGCACGGCAGCATGCCCGGCGGCGGACGCCGCAGCAGGAGGCTCCGGGAGGACCCGGTAGACGACGACGTGAAAGCCGGTCGAGTCGCCGAACTCGCGAAGGAACGCAAGGCCATCGGGGACGTCATGGCGGGTCAGGAGCGCCTCCATCCCCGGTCGCCGGGACACGACTCCGGTCCCCTGCACGGCGAAGTACTCCGCGCCATACCGCCGCGCGACTGCGACCGCCTGATCCGCGCCCGCGCTCGCGATCGGCACGTACCATCCGTCGGCGACCCACGCGATGTTGAGATCGTCGCTCGCAACCACCGGCGGGCGGTCGCCGGCCTGCTGCCGGATGAACGCGCCGGTCCGCCGGAGAACGGCCCACGTCGCGTTCTCCTCCCCGAGCGCACGGAAATGCCAGTAGAGCGCCGGCGTGGCGATCAGGACGTGCGCGGCGAGGATGAGGGCGAGGAATGTGCCCGCCGATGGCTTCGGGACACGCGCGGGCCATGTGCGCGCATGCTCGGCGAGCACTTCGCTCGCCCGCGCCGCGCCGATCCCGGCGAGCATGAGCGCGGGCGGCAGGAGGTACAGGAGGCGGCGCGCGTCCTTCTCGAGATCGAACGCCGCGACGACAAGTCCACCGAAAACAAGCGTGAAAAAGCAGAGGTAGATGAGGTAGGTCACCAGCCCGCTCGACCGCGGACCTTCACTGCTTCCCGGCGGAAGAAGACACAGCGCCACGAGCATGATAGGCAACACGCCCAGCATGCTCGACAGCAGTCGCCGGTCTATCAGATGGAGGAACTCGGCGTACTCCCTCACCACGTAGGTTGTCTTGCTCCCGATCCCCTCGATCTTCCTGATTCCAACGTATTCGGATGTTGTCGGAGTGCCTGCCGGCAGGGCATCGATCTCGCCCCACAGGCGGTCCGGAAGGCGGCGGAGCGCCGAAGCCGCCGCGAAGTACTTTACGTCCGGATAGATGCTGATCCGGTCGTTAAACTCACGGAGGTGAACGATGTACGGGACGAGACAGGCGAGCGATACCGCGATACACGCGGCCACGTTAACGATCACCGGTCGGAGCCGATGCGATGTCCGCCACGTAAGCACGGCGAGCGGCGGGAGGATGTAGCCCATGAACCCGACGCCCTCCGTCCGGGCGAGGGCAAATAACCCGGCGGCCAGACCCGCCAGCGCCGCGAGCTTCCATGACGCTCGCAGTCCGGCCGACCAAACCAGGGCGATACCGGCGGCGGAGAGCAGCAGGCCGAGCGACTCCGCCGTGACGCTCCCCGCATAGCCGAACACCATGACGTTCGTTATCGCGAAGATGGCGGTGGCCCATCCGGCGGGCGTTCCGGCGATGCTTCGTACCCATGTCGCAGGAACCGCGACGATGAGCGCCGCACATAGGACGGAGACGAGACGGCCGGTCATCTCCCACGAGCGGCCAGGGACCCATGCGGCGGCCGTAAGCACCGAGTAGAGCGGATGGAACGAGGGTGTGGCACGTCTGTTCAGCGGGAAGTCTCCGCGGATCGCGCGCGCTTCGTCGAGGTAGGTCATCGAGTTCTTCGCCAATCCCTCGTCGAGGAGGACGGACGCAGAGAATGAGGCCGCGCTGATGGTGAACGCGAGCACCGCGAAGAGGATGGCGGAGCGCAGTCGGTTCATCCGCTATCTCCTGAGGTCGGCCGGCGCAGATGCTACGTGGGCACTCGGCAGACCGCGATGTAGTTACCGGCGAGGTGTCCGAGCGGGGATCTTTCGAGCATGGGCTCCATGAGAGCGGCAGGACGCAGCAGCGGCGCGGGCGTCCACTCGGGGAGGAACCCGAGTCGGATAATGTCGGGTCTGCTTCCGCTCGCCACTCCGAGCAGTTGCCGGAGGCGCGCGGGACGAATGAGGGTGGCGTTATCCTCGCCGTGCCGCCGCATGAAGTAGTACCAGTAGGGGTTGTACGGGTTGGCCTCGAGGATCGAGACGACCCCGCCCGGCTTCGCGACGCGGATCATCTCGCGGATCACCCACCGCACCCCGTCCTCGCCGAGGTAGAAGTTGACGTGGTGGAGCACCAGCTGCGCTGACACGATATCGGCCGCACCGTCGCGGAGCGGGATCTCCGTTCCGCTCGCGAGCGCGACCCGGAGGCCGTTCGCGTGGGCGCGGTGGAGCATGCCCGGCGCGATGTCGATGCCGAACGTCCGGCACGGCATGTGTGACATCGACGCCCCGGTGCCGCACCCGACCTCCACGTACAACTGATCGGGCCTCGCGAGCGCGCGAAGGTGCTCCATGCGCCGGCGGGTGAGGTGCTCGCGGAGCACTCCCGAAGTGAAGCGCTCCACGTACCCCTCCGACCAGTCGTCGAAAAAGTCCGCCATCGCCTGCTGCGTGCGTTCGGACATCCGGGCCTGGCCTTCCGGGTGCGGGCCGCGGATCGGCTACGCGGAGACGCGGTACTTGAGGAGCGTCCAGATCCCCTGCGCGCCGTCGCGCCAGCCGATCTTCTTCCCGTCGAGGAAGTGGCGGGGGCGGTAGGTGACCGGCAACTCGACGATGCGGAGCTTCATCCGGGCGAACTTCGCGGTGATCTCCGGCTCGAAGTCGAACCGTTCGCTCTGCAGGTTCAGCTTCGGCACGAGGGACCGCGGGAAGACCTTGTAGCACGCCTCCATGTCGGTGAGGTGCGTGCCATAGAGGACGTTCGTGAGCTTGGTGAGGAACCAGTTCGCGAACGCGCTGATCTTCCGCATGTGGTAGTAGCCGTTGAGGAACCGCGAGCCGAAGACGATGTCGGCCTTCCCGTCGAGGATCGGCTGCAGGAGCTCCGGAATGTGGTTCGGGTCGAGCTCGAGGTCAGCGTCCTGGATGGTGACGTATTCCCCGAGGGCCGCCTCGAACCCGGTGCGCACCGCGGCGCCCTTGCCCCGGTTCTTCGGGTGGAAGATCACCCGGAGCCGCTGCCGTTCGATCTTCCGCAGGAGTTCGCGCGTGCCGTCCTTCGAGCCGTCATCGACGACGATGAGCTCGAGGTCAAGCGGGAGGGCGAGCACCCTGTCGATCATGATCTCGATCGACTGGACCTCGTTATACGCGGGCATCACAACAGACAGAAGCATCTCGTCCCCTCTAACGCACCGAGACAAGTCTGGCAAGCGGTAGGCCGAGGTCTCGTCGGTGCCTGTCGTACCACTCGCAGGTGATCGTCAGCCCCTCCTGGATCGAGGTGGTCGGGTCGTACCCGAGGAGGCGCTGCGCCTTGCTGATGTCCGCACGGCGGTGCTTGACGTGGTCCCAAGATCGCGGCGGCAGGTGCACGATGCCCGCGGGGTTGTCGAATATCCGGTTGATGGCTGTCGCGATCTCGATAATCGTCGTCTCCCGCCCGGTACCCAGGTTGAAGGTCTCCCCGCCCACTCCTGGCGTCAGGGCGGCAGCCACGGTACCTCGGGCGGTGTCGCGCACGAACGTGAAGTCGCGGGTCTCGTCCCCGGTGCCGAAGATCGGCAATGCCTCGCCACGCATCGCCTTCGAGACGAAATTGGGGATGACATTCCGATACTTCCCGGGTGGCTCACCAGGCCCATAGCTGTTGAAATAGCGAAGAACAACGGTGGGCAGGTCGTACTGTCGGTGGTAGTAGGCGGCGTAGAGCTCCCCGGTGTACTTCGAGATCGCGTACGGCGTCTCTAAATCGTGGCCGGCGTCTTCGGCGATGGCGCCCGCCTTGCTGCCATACACGCAGGAGGACGAACTGTAGACGAATCGCTCCACGCCCGCGTTCTTCGCCGCGTCGAGCATGCCGAGAGTGCCCACGATGTTCGTGTCGAGGTCGTCGTACGGGTGGTCGACCGAGTTCTGATTGGCGAAGAAAGCCGCCAGATGGAAGACGTGCGTAATGCCGTAGCTGAACGCCGCTCGACGAGCGCTCTCGTCCTGTATCCTTCCCTGCACCAACACGACGCGTTCGTCTTGGGGCACGTTCCAGGCCAACCCGGAACAGAGGTCATCGAGTACCACGACAGTCTCGGAGAGCGGCTGAAGCTGTCTCACGAGATTGGAGCCAACCGCTCCAGCGCCTCCCGTCACCAGACATCGCATCGCATACCTCCCATCGTGGGAGACCCTAGGGACGCCGGTGATGATCCCCACGCCACAGAGAAGGGCGTGCGGCATAGGGCTCGTCGACGGATCCTCTACGATGTGGACGGCGACGTCCGGGCCCCATCTCTCGGTTAGCGACTCGACGAGGGTCGTCCCGAGTGAAGGTCAGAGCCATCGCTTACCGGTGTTCTCGCGGGAAGCCTCTACTGCGTGGGGGCTGAGGATGGGCGCCCTCGTCTCCCTCTCGGCCATGCGCCGCATCTAACACTACGCGCGGCCGGGCAGGTGTCAAGCCCGATCGGTCCGCTGCCCATGCGCGGCGCGCGGAGTTGCCGTGTCCCACGGCCGCGGGTCCGGTCAACCGGTCAGGGATTCCGTCGAGTTGAGCGCCCCGGTATATTCAGCGTCCACCGCCGTGTGGCTGGCGAGACTGCAACCCGATGGAAAGGCGACCTCATGACCCCTCGCGAGCGCGTTGAAGCCATCCTCCGCGGCCGACCGGCCGACCGGGTGCCGTTCACGATGTACGCGAACAAGCTGCCGCGCTGCCAAGTCGAGCTGGAGCTCCGCAACGCCGGCCTCTGCATCCTCGAGCGGGGGCCGGGCGTGTTCGAGGCCGTCAGCCCGAACGTGAAGACCTCGTGGATCAGCTACGACGAGAAGGGGGCGCACTACGTCAAAGCGTTCATCGAGACGCCGCGCGGCCTCCTCACCACCATCGAGCGGCCGGGCATCGGCACGACGTGGCGCGTGAAGCGCATGTTCACCGGGCCGGACGACTACGCCGCCGTCATCTCGATGGTCCGCGACCGGCAGTATGTCCCATCGTACGACGGCTTCGTCCGCGCGCGGGAGCGCTACGGCGAAGGCTCGTTCCTCCGCCCCGGCATCGGCTACTCGCCCCTTCAAGAGATCATCTACACGGTCATGGGCGTCGAGCAGTTCAGCATCGAGTGGGCCGAGCGGCGGGACGACCTCATGAAGCTCTACGACGCGCTCACCGAGGATCGGCGGAAGATCTACCCGATCCTTGCCGACTCGCCGGCGGTGGCATTCAACTATGGCGGCAACGTGAGCCCCGAGGTCGTCGGGAAGGAGCGGTTCGAGAAGTACATCGTGCCGCACTACGACGAGGCTGCGGAGGTCCTGCACCGCAAGGGCAAGCTCATGGGCGTACACCTCGACGCGAACAACAAGCTCCTCGCGCCGGGCGTCGCCCGTTCGCTCATGGACTACGTGGAGGCGTTCACGCCGCCGCCCGACTGCGACATGAGCGTCGCCGAAGCGCTCGCCGCGTGGCCGGGGAAAGTGCTCTGGATCAACTTCCCGTCGTCGGTGCACCTCATGGGCGTCGCGACCGTGGAGGAGACGACGCGGCAGATTCTCCGCGAGGCCGCGCCGGGCGACCGCTTCATCATGGGCGTCACCGAGGACGTGCACGACGACGCGTGGCCGCGGACGTTCCCCGCGATCGCACGGATCATCAACGAGGAAGGCCGGCTGCCGCTCCGGGGCTGACGCGCCGGACGGGAGCCCATCGGGCGACGCTCCACACGGGGGGAAGACGATGAACGCGCTGCAAGACGGGCAGACCGTCCTCTTCATCGGCGACAGCATCACCGACTGCGACCGGCGCGGCGGCTCGGCGCCGTACGGCAACGGCTACGTCGCGCTGTTCCGCGAGCTCATGATCGCCCGCTATCCCGAGCGGAACGTCACCGTCATGAACAAGGGTATCGGTGGCAACAGGGTCACCGATCTTGCGGGTCGCTGGGAAGACGACGTGGTTCGGCACAAGCCCGATTGGCTATCGATCAAGATCGGCATCAACGACCTCCACAGCGCGATCGGCAACGCGGACGGCGTGACGCCGGAGCGGTTCGAGAAGATCTACGACGAAATCCTCTCACGGACGTTCTCCGTCTGGAAGCCGGGCCTGATCCTCATCTCCCCGTTCTACCTCAGCCTCGACACGAAGAGTGGGTCATGGCGGAGCATCGTCCTTGAACGACTGCCGGCGTACATCGACGTCGTCTGCCGCATGGCGGAGCGGCACGGCGCCCGCTACGTGCCGCTGCAGGACATCTTTGACCGCCACCTCCAGTACCGCGAGCCGGACGTCTTCTGCCCCGAGCCGGTGCACCCGTACCGCTCCGGCCACCTGGTCATCGCCGAGGCCATCATGCGGGCCCTGGAGGCGTAGGACGCGAGCGTCGCCGCGCTCTCCCGCCGCACATCGGTTGCCCGACCGTGTCGCGGCGGTGTAGACTTATATGGTATCAATCTCCTGGTTTGTCATCGCCGGTTCCACGGATGAGACGCCCCTATGCCGCGCGCCAGCTTCTACACCGTCGGCTGCAAGCTCAACACGTACGAGTCGGAGACGCTTCGAGATCAGTTCGCCGGCCTCGGGTACGACGTCGTGGCGTTCGGCGATGCGGCGGACGTCACGGTCATCAATACGTGCACCGTCACCGACCGGAGCGACGCGGACTGCCGGAAGATCATCCGGCGGGCGAGGCGGGCGAGCCCGGGCGCGCTCATCGTCGTGACGGGGTGCATGGCGGAGCGCTGGCCGGACGGCATCGCGGCGATGCCGGAGGTGGGTCTGGTCCTCGGCAACAAGCAGAAGCCGTCGCTCGTGCGGCACGTTGAACGGGCCCGAGCCGCGTGCTGCCCGGACCGCCGGGCAGCCATGGACGATCCCCCGCCGGCACCCTCGTTCCTCTCCGTCGGCCGCGTCGACCAGGCGCGAGCTGCTCGCGGCTCGGTCGCGTGTGAGCCGAGCGATGAACGCCGCACGCGCGCGACCCTGCAGGTGCAGGACGGCTGCGACGAGCGCTGCACGTACTGCATCATCCCATCGGTGCGCGGCCGGAGCCGGTCACGCTTGCTGGCGGACGTCGTCGCGGACGCGCGGGCGCTCGTCGCGGCCGGCTACCGGGAGATCGCTCTCACCGGCGTGAACACCGGCGCCTGGGGCGACGATATCGGTGGCGGCGAGTCGCTCGTCGATCTCGTCCGGGCGCTCGCCGCGCTCCCCGGCGTCGAGCGGGTACGACTCAACTCCATCGAGCCGCGGGCGATGACGCCGGAGCTCATCGAGTTCGTCGCCGCGACGCCGCGAGTCTGCCGTCACTTCCATATCCCGCTCCAGAGCGGGTCCGACGCCGTGCTTCGCCGGATGAACCGGCGCTATCGGGCCGCCGACTACGAGCGGGTCGTGACGGCGCTCGCCGAGCGCGTGCCGGACTGCGCGATTGGCGCCGACGTGATGGTCGGCCTCCCCGGTGAGACGGAGGAGCAGTTCGGCGAGACATGCCGGTTCGTCGAGCGGCTGCCGCTCACGTACCTTCACGTCTTCGCGTACTCGCTCCGCGAGGGGACGCCGGCGGAGCGGCTCGACGGCCACCTGCCGCGCCACGTGAAGGCCGAACGCAGCCGCGAGCTCCGCCGCCTCGGCGTCGAGAAGCGCCTCGCGTTCCACGAACGACACGTCGGCCGCGTCGTACAGGTGCTCGTCGAGCGTGCCCGAGCCGTTGCCGGCTCGGGCCTGTGCGGCCTTACCGAGAACTACGTCCGCGTACGCGTGAACACGTCTCGCGTCGCGGCGCCGGAGGCGTACGTCAACGAGATCGTCCCCGTCCGGATCACCGGCGCGACGCCGGAGGGCGCCGACGGGGTGCTTGAAGAGCCTGTGCCGGCCGCGAAGCCGGCCTTTCGATAGAGACAGCGCATGGCCACCAAGGGACTGCCGATCATCTCGGGAGCGGCGGACGTAAGGTCGGCGACGAGGCGACCTCATCGGCCGCCGGACGGACGGCTGAGCGTCTACCTGGAGACGTACGGCTGCCAGATGAACGTCGCCGACACCGAACTCATGGGGGGAATCCTGCGCGAGGCGGGCTATGCGGCGGTCGCCGACCCGGCGCAGGCGGACGTCATCCTCGTGAACACGTGCGCCGTCCGCGAGCACGCGGAGGAGCGCGTCTTCGGGCGGCTCGGCGAGCTCACGCGGTTCAAGTACGTTCGGCCGTGGCTCGTGCTCGGCGTCACGGGCTGCATGGCGGAGCACCTGCGGGAGAGGATTCCCGCCCGGGCGCGCGCCGTGGACCTCGTCGTCGGCCCGGACGCGTACCGTCACCTTCCGGCACTGATCGCCACGCAGGCCGACGAGGCGCTCCTCGACGTGCGGTTCGACCGGCGGGAGAACTACCTCGGTGTCGATCCGGCGCGGCGCGAGGAGGTCACGGCGTGGGTGACGATCATGCGCGGGTGCGACCGCTTCTGTAGTTTCTGCATCGTGCCGTACGTGCGCGGGCGGGAGAAGTGCGTGCCGCCGGAGGAGATCCTTCGCCAGGTGCGCGGCCTCGCCGACGAAGGGTACCGCGAGGTATGCCTCCTCGGCCAGACGGTCAACTCGTACCGGTTCGACGGTACCGATTTCGCGGACCTGCTGCGCATGGTCGCCGCAGTCGACGGCATCGAGCGCGTGCGCTTCACGAGCCCGCACCCGGCGGAGTTCGACGAGAAGATGATCGCGGCGATGGCGGAGGTGCCGGAAGTCTGCCCATACGTTCACCTCCCGCTCCAATCCGGCGCGGATGGTGTCCTCGCGCGGATGCGGCGCGACCACACGGTCGACCAGTACCTGCGGCTCGTGGACGACCTGCGGCGGGCGATCCCCGACCTCGCGATGTCGACCGACGTCGTCGTCGGCTTCTGCGGCGAGACGGAGGACGAGTTCCAGGCGACCTGCCGCCTCATGGAATCGGTGCGGTACGACTTCGCCTACATGTTCAGGTACTCGCCGCGCGAAGGCACGGCCGCGCATCGGACGATGGCGGACGACGTCCCCGACGAGGAGAAGGGCCGGCGGTTGCAGATGATCATCGACCTACAGGAGCGCATCTCGGCGGAGCGGCACGCCGACCGCATCGGCCGGACGGAGCAGGTGCTCGTGATCGGCCCGGCGAGGAAGTCGCCCGGCCACGTCCTCGGACGGACGCCCGGCTTCAAGGCGACCGTGATCCCCGGCGAATGGCGGCCAAACGCGATCGTCGAGGCTCGCATCACCGGCGCGAACCCGCACACGCTGTTCGGGCAGGCGATCCGCCTCGTGGCGCCGCCTCGGGCACGTACCGCGCAGCCCGACTCGATGAACCCGGCGGAGGCCTGAGATGGCGCGGCGGCTCGATCTGGTCGGCTGTGCCGCGATCGCGGCCCTCGCGGCGGCGAGCGATGCGGCCGTCGTCGAGCTCCGCTGCGACGACGGCCGTCCGCCGGTGGCCATCGCCGCATCCCTCGAGGGCGGGCTCATCTACGCGAGCGCCGGCGATCTGGCCCGCGCGCTCGGCTTCGACGTGCGATGGATCGACGCGCGGCAGAAGCTCGTCGTCCGGGCAGGGGCGGCCGAAGCGACGTTCATCGTCCTCAGCCCGATCGCCATCGTCGACGACATCCCGTACAACCTCCCGGCGCCGACCCTCGTTCGGGAGGGCGAGCTCATGGTGCCCGCCGATCAGCTCGCGCGGCTCCTCGATCAGATCGCGCCCGGCCGGCTCGCCTGGGACGCCGCCGCGCGCGCATTCACTTTCGGCGCCATCGAGGTGAACGTGCGCCCGGGCACGATCGAGGCGGGCGGAGACGAGACGGTCATCACGATCGGCGTGGCGGCAGGCATCTCGGTCAGGGAGACGACGGAGCCGGGCTGGCTCCACCTCGTCATTCCCGGCGGGCGGATCGATGCCGAGGGGTTCCGGCGCATGTCGGTCGGCGGCTCGGTACTCCAGGTGATCGCGGCCCAGCAGACGGACACGGGCCGGGTGAGCATCCGCATCGCGCAAGGATACGGCTACGGCGGCGCGCGTCGGGAGGGCGAGAGCGGAGACGTGCTCGCGCTCTCCTTCCGCCGGGGGACACCGCCACCGGCGGCGCCTGCGACTCCGCCGCCCTCGACGCGGAGCGAGCGATCGGACGACGCGGGTGGCATCGACCTCGACCAGTGGGCCATCAACACGGTCGTCATCGACCCCGGCCACGGCGGCGCCGACGGAGGCGCTCGGAGCCCCGTCGGCGACGAGAAGGACCTCGCCCTCGCCATCGCCCGGCTCGTGGCTGCGCGGCTCCGTCCCGATTCCAGCATCAACGTCGTCCTCACGCGCCACGGCGACGAGTTCGTGAGCCTGCAGGAACGAGGCAGGATCGCCGCGCGCGCCAACGGGAAGCTCTTCATCAGCATCCACGCGAACGCGAACGAGGACCCGCAGGTGAGCGGCGTGGAGACGTACTTCCTGTCGGACGCGCAGACGGAAGCGGCGCGGCAGGTCGCCCGTATGGAGAATACCGCGCTCCGCTACGAGGAGGGCACGTCCGACCTGCCACCGGGTGACCCTGGGGAATGGGAGGACGTGAGCGCGATCCTCCAGGGGATGGCGTCGGATCGGTTCCTGCGGGAGAGTCAGGAGCTCGCGCGGCTCGTGCAGCGCGAGCTTGTCGGAGCGCTCGGCGCGAAGGACAGCGGCGTGCACCAGGCGGGGTTCTACGTGATGAAGGGCACGCTCGCCTCGATGCCGAGCGTCCTCGTGGAGATAGGGTACCTTTCGAATCCGGCGGAGGCGAGACGTCTGTGGCAGCCGGTCTACCAGCGCCGCATCGCCGATGCCATCTGCCGCGCGGTGCGCGAGTTCAGGAGCACGCGCGAGCGCGATCTGAACGAGACGCGCCCCCCTCGGGCCAGTAGTGGCCCGCGGCGGTGAACTCGGCCTCGCATCGGGCCGAAGGAGGCTACGCTGGACCGACGACCTATCGGCGTGTTCGACTCGGGCATCGGCGGGCTCACCGTCGTGAGCGACCTGCAGCGGCAGTTGCCCGACGAGCGCGTGGTGTACTTCGGCGACACCGCGCGGTTCCCCTACGGCCCGAAGTCGGTGCGCACGGTGACCGAGTTCTCGCGGCAGAACTCGCGGTTCCTGCTCTCCCACGACGTGAAACTCATCGTCGTGGCGTGCAACACGGCGACGGCGTACGCGCTCGAGGCGCTCGAAGAGGAGATGCCGGTGCCCGTGATAGGCGTGGTCCGGCCGGGCGCGCTCGCCGCCACGCGCGCCACGAAGCGTCGCCTCGTCGGCGTCATCGGCACCGAGGGCACGATCGCCTCCGGCGCGTACCAGCGGACCATCGCCGCGATCGATCCCTCGATCAGCGTCTACACGCGCGCCTGCCCGCTTTTCGTCGCCCTCGCCGAGGAGGGTTGGACCGACACCGCCGCCACGCTGCTGATTGCGCAGGAATACCTCGATCCCCTTCGCGAGGCGCTCATCGACGTGCTCGTCCTGGGCTGCACGCACTACCCCCTGCTGAAGCGCGTCATCCGCCGCGTCGTGGGCCCGGAGGTGCAGCTCACCGACTCGGCGGAGGAGGTCGCACGGGAAGTCGCGTGCCTCCTCGGCCAGCGTGACATGGGGAGCGACGGACAAGCCCCCTTCGGCCACCGCTTCTTCGTCTCCGACGTGCCGCACAAGTTCCGCGAGGTGGGCGAGCGCTTCCTCCGTCACGCGCTGCCGGCGCTCGAGCAGGTGTCCGTGCCCTGACGGATGGGCGGACGGATCGCCCTCGCCCGCGGCGTCCTCGCGCGAACGTACGGCGGTAGGGTCGAGGCATGGCTCGACCGGCGCCATTTCCCACGTGCGGCCGCGGGCGACCCATGCGAGCGTGCCCACAGGGCAGCGTGCCCACGGGGCACGAGGCCCCTTGTATCTTGAAGGTGTTGGTGTGCGCTGGGGAAGTGGCGGCGCACGAGGGAAGTGGGATCGCCCCGGCTCGGCCGAGCCGGGGGCGATACGCGCCGCGCAGGCGGCTGGTCCCCGTGCCGAAGGGAGTGCGGTCGCTCGTATATTCTCCATGAACATGCCGCAGGGGAGGACCACGGACATGGCGAACGCCGGCATCGGGTGCGAGCGGTGCGCTCCCTTCGGCGGGCGCGGCTACCGCCTGGAGACGGACCGCGACCGCACGGACCCGCACTCGCACGTCGTCGTCTGCGAGTGCGTCGCGCCGCACTGCGTCTGCGGGGCGCTTCAGCCGCTTCGTCGGCTCGCCGCGGAGGCGGTGCCCGCGTACGGCGACCTCGCCGCCCGCGCCGACGAGGCGATGGACGAGCAGAAGTGCCCGTGTTGGCAGGTGCGCCGGCACGCGGAACGGCTCGACCACCTCCTCCGCCTGGCGCAGGTGCCCGAGCTTTACGAAGGCAAGCTGATGGGCGACTACCGGATCGCCCATCAGGGCGCGGCGATCCCGGGCGCCGAGCTCGCCCTCGCGCAGGCGCAGACGTGGGTGGAGAAGATCGTGAGCGGCGACGAGGTGCGCAGCCTCTACCTGTCCGGGCCACCCGGCAGCGGCAAGACATTGCTCGCGAGCATCGCGCTCACCGAACTCATCCTCCATACCGCGCGGCCGGGGCTCTTCGTGAAGCTCTCCCTCGGCTACTTCCAACGGCTGCGGGCCACGTACGACGACCAGCCGGGCGGCGAACGCGCCTCGCAAGTGATCGCCCGCCTCTCGGCCGTGCCGCACCTCGTGCTCGACGACCTCGGCGCGGAGCGCGGCAGCGCCTGGGAGATCGAGTGGCTCTACAACCTCATCGACGCGCGCTACCAGAAGCGCCGGCCCGTCATCATCACGAGCAATCACTCCATCGAGGACCTGCGTGAGCTCTCGCGCGGCCGCGTCGCCTCGCGCCTCCGGCACATGTCGCTCGCCGTGAAGACGCCCGAGCGCGACCTGCGCGAGCTATTCTCCTACGGCCAATGAACCGCCCGATATCGTCGAACGAATGGCGGCCGAGGAAGTCCCTCGGCCAGAACTTCCTCGTGGACGAGCGCGTCGCCCGGAAGATCGTGGACTTCGCCGACGTCCGGCCGGAGGAGACGGTGCTCGAAATCGGCCCCGGCACGGGCGCGCTCACAGGGCTCCTCGCCGAGCGCGCCGCGCGCGTCGTCGCCGTCGAGATCGACCCGGTGGTGGCGCGGACGCTCTCCCAGCGCATGTCCGCGGCGAATGTCGTCATCATCGAGCGAGACATCCTTCGGGCCGACCTCGTCGCGCTCGCGGCCGAGCATGGGGTCGAGCGATGGCCCGTCGTCGCGAACCTGCCGTACTCGATCAGCAGCCGGCTGCTCGTCCACCTCGTCGAGAAGGCGCGCGTCGTGGACCGCGCGACGATGATGGTGCAGCGCGAGGTGGGCGAGCGGATGCTCGCGCCGCCGGGCTCGCGCACGTACGGCCTGGTATCGGTCCTCCTCCAGGCCACCGGCACGCTCCGGCGCGGCTTCCGCGTCGGGCCGGGGGCCTTCCGCCCGAGGCCGAAGATCGAGTCGCTCGTCTTCGCCTGGCATGCCGATCCGCCGGCCGATCTCGACATCCCTGCGCTCATTGCCACGGCGAAGGCCGCGTTCAGCCAGCGACGGAAGCGCATCGACAACGCCCTGCTCACGCTGCCCGGGGCCGACGCAGGCCGCATCGCCGCGGCCTGTCACGCGGCGGGCGTCGACCCCGGCGCGCGCGCCGAGCATCTTGCTCCCGACGCCTTCATCCGCCTCAGCCGGGCGTTCATCGAGCTCGGCGTGCTGCTGCCGGGGGACCTATGAGGCGCATTCGCCTTCAACGCGCTACATGGGCGAACACGGGGTTTGCCCATAGCGTCGGTTGTATGATGCGTCTGCACAACGGGTTGCAGGGGCGAGGCATGCCTCGCCCCTCCGGCCACGATGTAGCGTCTTCAACACGAACGCGTAT
>Ga0315279_10005824_pt1 | contig 15790 bp, 14 predicted proteins | sample YL17G06_20_MG_FD_203694 | JGI IMG/M metagenome (GOLD analysis project Ga0315279, IMG submission 203694) | Sediment microbial communities from Yellowstone Lake, YNP, Wyoming, USA - YL17G06_20 | ecosystem: Environmental > Aquatic > Freshwater > Lake > Sediment | place: USA: Wyoming | collected...
ATAAATTACTATCATAAAAATGTCCTACTACAATCATAGAAAATGGACTGATATAACTAATAAATTGTACAATTAAAATTGGTATGAGTAATAATGTACAAATCATTAGAGCGACGTAACCGTTGGGTAGGTGGAACGCTAATAACATAATTAAGCCAGCTAATGCGATATATGGCATGCTCATCATCATTAACAAAGTAGTCATGTCAGGCATATGTACACGCCCAACCGTCAAACATAAAGAATTCGTCTCATTCGAAACCAAGTGTTTCTTTGCAATTATTTCTAATGCATTCATCATTCTTTTGCTCAGATATTCACCTGAAACTAACCTTTGTGCCTGCCCGATACTCATCCCTTTTGGTAATAATCCATATTTGTTCAGCTCAATTACTGCTTCCTTGAAGATAGGAATTACTTCCGCCCTCGTTGTTGTCTTGTTCAATCGTGCTCTGAAATCAACCAGATACTGCTCCAGGTCTTGGTATTGTTCTCTGGTGAGTTTCACCGTGGTATTCCCATATCCTTTGATGCCACATGCTTGGGTAGTCACTTCAACTAGGTCGTTGTCATTGGATGCTTTGACAACATTGAAGTTGATGCTTGGTGCAACTGAGACACCGATGAATAAAAGGATAACCCCAATCACTAATATTTTCTTAATCATACTAATTCTTCTTCTTTAACCTACAGTTTCATAAGGGAAAAGTAGATACCTCAGTATAGGAAATGCGTGAGGGAACCGCTCAAAGAATTTCATAAATAGAGATGTATACGATATACTTCTTGGCATATAGATCTTTAATGTTCCCCATTGACTACTAAATAATCCATTAATATCTTTTGCTTTTATCTTAATTGTATATACTCCTTTTTTCAACCAAACGTGACTGAATGATATTTCTTTGTCAGAGGAATAAGGTCCAAGCCATCCACTAACCGTATCATCTCCCCATAAAATGTAATAATATACATTATCCCCATCTGGGTCTGTTGCCACAAATGAATAATTATATTCTACACCTACCTTTCCAATCTTTGAACCGCCGATAGATGGTGTTTCCGGAGGCAAATTATCATCGTTATACGGTTCCATCAACGGATACCTATCTGTATTATTTTTATAGGGGATTTTGTAGGGAGTATCACCAATACCATCATTATTACTATCAATTCCAGTATAGTCATCCCAATAGTTACCTCCAGAGGGATAACCATCGTCAAAAAAGTTTTCAATATCCGAAACATCATAGGCATTTTGATAATTGCTGATAAAATCATTGTGATATATACTATTATTACAAGATAAATTCGTAAGTAAATAAATGCCAGTCCACATATTTTTGAAGATGTTACTATATATGACGTTTTTTGGTGAGAAGTCTAATTGAATACCAAGACTCTCATGTGAAAAAACATTCTCAAAGATTTCATTTTCTGAAGAATATTTCCCCCAAATACCAATCAAATTATTCTTTGTAATAGTATTGTTTGAACACGATAACAAATCTATTGACCATCTCCAATACTTTGACAAACTCCCGGTTACATCGTTTTCAGAAATAATGCTATTTGTCACATCAATCATACCAATATCTTCGCCACCTATACCATTTCCACTATCTGTTATAATATTTCTAGTGATAACAGTATAAGATGAACCACCACAATAAATCCCCTGGTATTCGCTTTTTATGATACAGTTCCTAGTAATTGTATTATTGATACTACAATCATATATTCCATTATGGCATGTTGAGATGAAATTATCGCAGATATAATTATTACAAGAGTTAATAAAGATACCATGATTCTCACAATTTATTATTGAATTATTTGAGATGATATTTGATGAATCAGTTATACTGATTCCAATTCCGTTGTTATTGATAATATTATTGCCAGTGATTATATTATTCTCTGACTCTATTAATAACGTTTCAAAAGATCCGCCATTTTGAATGGTAAAACCAGTGATAGTCACGTAATCTGCAAATAAATCTACATCACCATCGATAATAGTGGTATCCTTATTTTCTCCAATCAGTCTTATTGATTTATTAACTATTATATGCTCATCATAGGGAGAAGAATCATCATACACAAACACGGTATCCCCATTGCTTGCATTATCTACTGCATTCTGAATCTTTGTATAATTTCCTGGTCCATCCCCACCAACATACAACCAATTGCCTCTTGATGTTGGCAAAGATGATTTCTCTATATCTTGTGCAATCGCTGGAATGATACAGGTTCCAACAAACAAGAGAATGATTCCAACCGCTAAACCTTTCATTAAGAGAGGATATTTATCCATTACTTTCCGCCCCTTTACAATTTTATAACAATGTTCTCCTATAAGAAGGTTATTAATGAAGGAAATTCCCTTGACTCATAATACTCTGGCAATCTAAACAGATATCAGTAGGGGAATCATCCGGTAATTCTGATCCACAAATACCACAATATCTAGTCATATCCTTCACTCTAAATATGTCATCAAATTCACTCATTTAATGCCATTTTTACTAAGTGCTTGATGATGTTAAAGACACACATCTATTGCACTTTTAATGCTAATACAAGCACATAGGGTTTTGGAACGATATAACCATCGTGAAATGGCACATTTTCAAAATATATGCTAATACAAGCATTTCAGTGTATTCCTTTATACATCTAAGTGATATCCCTATACACTAGCGATTCCACCCATCACTTTATCGTAAATCTTCTTAAGGTCCTCCTCAGATTGACAGTTGTAATGCATTAAATCCACATCTCCACGCATTGAGTGACCCATCAAGATTTTCTTTATGCTTGTTGGTCCACCTCTTCGGTCCCACTCTTGACTGAAGAACTTACGTAAATCCTTAATCTTTACAGGAGAATCTTTGAATGTACGTATTAGATGACTCTGACAGAACAAAACCTTAAGTTGATTTCCATTATTGAAATATTCCAGATACTCAGATAAGGCTTTTTGAGCATCCATATTAAAAAATGATATTCTGCTTCGCTTGGTTTTCGTTGTCTGTCCATTGAGGGGATTATGATTGATATGTACAATTCTTTTCTCCAAGTCAATATCATTAGGTGTAAGTTGATATAACTCCTCAGCTCTCATTCCTGAACTACAACCAAGAAGGATAATTGCTTTTATCTGCTTAAAGAACTGATGAGCGTCATAAAGCGATAAGATTTGTTGAATAGCATCCGTAGATACTCTTTTTGGAAGGTATTCGGGCTCAGGAGGGAGCTTTATGGTACTAGCCCATTCCACTTTCAGATAACCAAGGAATTTCCTGATTTGATACACTTTCTTTCGATAATAGGTTACTGATGATGTTTCCTTTAATTGTTTATAATAAGCTAAGGTTTTATCCTCATCAATTTTCCATGATACAACATCAAGATAATCTTTCAAATATTGTGTACATTGACTTTGCCATTGACTCGATAACCCTTCGATATCCCTGCGAACAATATACTTCTCAAAATCATTCTTTGAAATCTGTTGCTTTTCTCCTGTAGGCTCTCGCTTGCCAAGCTTAAAACTCGGGTTTAAATCCCGGCGCCCGCACTCACCGTTTGAAGACACATTACTTACTACAGTGAGAAACACATAATATTTTCGAAGGCTGTTGTCAATAAATTTTCTGAAGACTCACCCATGAGTATCGATAAAATAGTACATCAATAGAAGAGAGTGCTCATGAATGTTATGTAACTCGAGAGACAAAGGGTCCGAAGACAAACGCAGATACCTGCTTCTCCACAGGATTTAATCCTTCTGCTGTAGCGGTTACGGTGACATCAACGGGACCAATTCCAAAGATAAAGCCAGTTGTTGCTGTTGGCTTAAAACCAGGAACGATCTTGACAAATGTGCCGGTTTTTTCTTTGCCGAAGAAGACCAAACCTTGCATGGTTATCCTCCATTGTACGTTCATTGCGTCAGTATCACCGATGTTTTTAATTTCTGCATGAATGCCAAATCCGCCAGTTATCTCACCGATCTCGATGAATGGCCCTAAGATGGTGATCGTGAGAGGTTCTGACCAGTCGCTTATTGCATCATCGGTATCCTTTGCTTTTACCTTGATATCATATGTACCATCTATAGTCCAACTATGTACTGCTTGGACGGTTTCACCGGATTCATACGGTCCCATCCAATCACTCATTTCATTTCCCCAGTCCCATAGATAGTATATTTGTGGAGAGTCATGGTCTACCGTATGCGTACTAAACGTATACTCAACACTGATACCTCCTTCTGTTGGTCCTACTGGTTTATCTGGAGTTTCTGGCGGATTATTTGAATTACTTATTAATTCAGCAAGTGCGGCAAGGGTGGCGATGGACAACCGTGAACATTTGGTTGCATAGGAGATATTCATATGCGCTATCGTATCCTGAGGAGTGTGGTAATAATCGTTGAATTTGTACTCGTGGTAAAAAATACCCTCATAACCATTCTCCCAGAAATAGAGCTGGTCGCTGTAGGTAAAACCACTAGGAATCGCAGTGAGTTGTATGTATTCGTAGTACATTTGACTGATATTAACAGTGAAATTTGTCACCCATCTCGGATCACCATTATCATAAATCTTGATCTTGCTGCCCTGATCCTGAGTGAGTGCATATCCTATCATATCGACATTTAACACCGCGACGATATTATCACCATTTTGAACCGCTTCTTCTACGTATTTATAACTTCCAAGCATCCATTGTTCTTCTCCTGAAAATGCGACAAAACGAATGGTATGATTGAAAGAATATTGACTTAAAAGATACGCTGCTGCTAACACGGTAGCAACACCCGATGCATCATCATCGGCACCAGGGCAATTCGATACCGTATCGAAGTGACCGAAAATGAGATAGAGTTCATCGCTTGTATTATCTGTTCCAGGTAGTGTTGCTTCGATATTACGATCTTGATATCCACCGTTAGTCCAATTTTGATAACGGACAGCAAGTCCCATGCTTTGGAATTCATCATACAGATAGGTTCCTGCTTCGTAACAAGATGGTGTTCCTGTCACACGCGGTCCGAACGCGGTGATATTTTCAAGATAGGAAAGATAGAATGATTCGGTTATATTTTGAATGATGTCGATAATCAAGTCATCATTACTATCGAAAGAACTATAGCTGTGGGTGAGTGAACGATGGATAGCATCAATATAGCTTCCTCTTTCGTCTATTTTACCCTCAGTTGCCTGGATACCAGATATAATAGTTGTTGTCAACAAAATACCGACGAATATACATGCAAGTTTCTTAATTATCTGAATTCCCCCATGTATGACTAATCATAATATCTCGTCCCATATAAATATAATACCTGTCAGTATCTAATGAATTTTATTATTAAGGCAGGAAAATCATCCATAGTTTTTTTCATTATTGTTCTTCCATTCCTACAATTCGTTAGAGTTTTACTTTGGTTCAAATCCCGAGGCACGTACTGCATTTTTTTTTCATTTTTTATATGTAGGTGCATATGTAGGTGCATACCTATCTGCGTCATAAAATTACTTGCATAGATACCAAGATACACAGGTGCATATGCAGGCATTAGTGCAGGTGTATATGTAACGAGGTATCCGCAAGCGAATACTTTATTAAAAGAGGTATCATTCGCTTTTTAACGGGTACGATGGGATGCTAGAACAAACAACTATAGACCGCTCTATCGAGATCAAACGATCGGTTGCGATACGGGCACTTCGACGTAGCAATATACGAAGAAAAGTTACTGAGTATCTCTGTGAGATCAGCCCAAACTGTAGTTACACCTCTGAGATTGCGTACCATATTAGTGCAACCTCATCAAACGTGATTGGTGCCTTGCGCGGAATCGAAACACGGTATCGTGAAGAAGAATCCCTCATTGGCCTAAACATGGTGGAGGAAAGATCCGGTGGGAAAAACGTCCGACTCTACGGAGTCACTGATTTCGGCAAAGAGATCATACAGACCATGAAAGTACGATGATAAAAACAAAAAATAGTTTTCATTTTTTTTTATGTGTTTTTTGAAAAGGTGTTCACCATGTTTTTTTTTTGGTGTGAAAATATTTTTAAGAGAAACAATAGGAAGGAAGAATAGAGGGGGGGAAAAAAGAGGGTATAAAAGTCTAAGTTCTTCCTTTCCTAGTTGTTGTTAGAAACGATATCGATAATCCGACTTAAGAGCATTTTTCGCAGATGAACATGTACCAGGATATGCACCTACAAGAGATTATATATGGTCAAGAACAGAGAGAATTTCTTGGCGCAGCTCCTCGATTCCTTCCCCGGTGGTACACGAAATCTTCCGATTCGCAGAACCAGTGTTTTTTACATCAACCTTGTTTTCCACGATGATAAAAGGGACATCACAAAATAACTTCTTGATATCCTCCAGCATCAATGTCTGTTCACTCATCTGGTACCCACTGGTTTCGGAGGGGTCAAAGATAAACACAATAAGGTCAGCAAGATGACGCAATGCAGCGATTGCCTGCTTCTCAATATTATTCCGCTCTGAGAGAGGCCGATCTAACAACCCGGGCGTGTCAATAATTTGATACTGCTTTTTCTCATAACGAACTGTTTTTTCCATATGGCCAACATATATCTGTTTTGTCGTAAACGGGTACTGTGCAACCTCTGGTTTTGCAGCCGATAGTTGTCTGATGAGTGATGATTTTCCCACGTTGGGATACCCAGCGATGACTACGGTTGGAATATCCTCGATATCAGGGAACGTTCTCAATATCTTCTGTGCGTTTGAGAGAAACACGAGATTTTTATCTACTTGTTTTACAATCGACGATACACGGCCGTAGATTTCTTTTTGTTTTTGTTTCAGAAACTCTACATTCCCAGATTTCGTTAAGGAACTGCTTTGGGTTGAATAGACCATCATGGTGGTTTTCCGCGCCCAGTCAATCGCACCTAATGATTTCTTCAGTTTATCCGTATCAATCTTAATATCAATGATCTCCTGATAGAACAACGGCAGTTTGTCAATTGATGGAAAGTTTTTCACATATGACTCCAGTCGAGACGTAAGATCCGTGATGAAGGTTTCGGTACGTCTTATGACGATTTTTTTTATCTCATAGCGTTTATCTCGATCATGAATCTGGATTTTTTTTGTCCGACGGATCGACCGATCCAGGAGTTGTTTCGCGGTGAGTATCGGGGGAATGTTTCTGAACATAAGTTTGAAAAGGTTTATGTGATACCTCTAAATTAAGCTGTTGGTACGTCTATGGATGAAGGGTTCATACTTGCAAATAAATTCCGACGAGTCATCTTCGATGAGCTTGTCTCCGGAGAAACCGATATCAAACGTATTACGAAAAAAAATCGTATGATACCAAGGGTTGCGCAACGCGTCATCGATGAATTCGTCACCGGAGGCATCGTCGAAAAAAAAGGAAATACGTATGTGTTTACCGCCGAAGGGAAAAAACTTGTTGAAACGATCGGAAAATAAATGATTGGGGGAGCTTTGAGAAGCACATGAAGCCATATCTGTTGCAAACGTTAAAGGAACTTGCGTTGCTCGGGGCGATTCGCAATAAGATTGAGTTGTCATCCCATGAGCTTGCAAAACAATTGGAAACCAGTCAACAAACTGCGTCACGGTACCTGCTTGAGCTTGATACGCAACAAATGATTACACGGGAGCTTGGGGTGAAGAAGCAGTTGATTCAGATCACGAGCACCGGAGCAGACTTACTGGAAAATGAGTATTTGTCCTATAAACAGATTTTTGATCTTTCCACTAAAGTCGTGTTCAAAGGAAAATTAATCTCAGGGATGGGTGAGGGAAAGTACTACACCGGACAAAAAGGATACGCTGATCAATTTGAGAAGCAACTCGGATTTGTTGCTTATCCAGGCACGTTCAACGTCGAGATCGAATATATTGAACGAAACAAGCTGCGACTGCTCCGTAACTGCGGCGGCATCTTGATCAATGAGTTTCAGGCAGAGAATCGAACGTTTGGGAGTGTTGTGTGTTTCAAGGCAACTATCAACGGGTATGAGGGAGCAATCGTACTTCCTAAGAGGAGTCATTACGCGATTGTTCTTGAATGTATTTCTCCCTATTATTTGCGTGAGAAACTCGGATTGCATGATGGTGAAGAGGTCGAAGTTGTCGTCTACCTCCAATAAGACATGTTGAGGGTGTATGAAGAATCAGTTCGTTGCAGATATCTTGTACATGATTGCGGATCTGTTGGATTTGAAAGGGGAGATTTTTTTTAAGACACGAGCGTACCGGATTGCGGCGCAAACTATCGAAGCCTTAGATGAGGATATTGAAAAACTGGTGAATCAAGGTAGACTCGAATCGATTCCGGGGGTTGGTGAAGCACTCGCCAAGAAGATTACAGAACTCGTACAAACAGGGAAGATTGAATATCTTGAGCGGCTTAAAAAAGAAGTCCCAACAGGTCTTATTGATTTACTCGGTATTCCTGGACTTGGGCCAAAGAAGGTTGCTGCATTATACAAAAACCTTGGTATTACCGATACCCAAGCGCTGCGAGAAGCAGCGAACAAAGGAGAGTTACGAACGCTTGAGGGATTTGGTGAGATTACTGAACGAAACATTCTGCGGGGGATTCAACTCCGTGAAAAAACAAGCGGTAGAGTGCTTCTCAATGTCGCGTACGAGGATGGAACCAGATATATTACCTATCTGAAAAGACACAAACAGATTGAGAAAATCAACATCGCTGGAAGCCTCCGTCGGATGAAAGAAACAATCGGTGATCTGGATATTCTTATATCGTCAAAAAATCCTGAAATAGTTATGGAGTATTTCGTAGACTATCCTGAGGTTGCGCAGGTCCTGGCGAAAGGAACAACCAAATCAAGTGTGCTGTTGAACGACAATCTCCAGGTAGACCTTCGTGTCGTCGAGGAGAAAAGCTATGGTGCCGCGCTCCAATATTTTACCGGTTCAAAGGATCACAATGTAACCCTGCGCGGCCTTGCGATCAGAAAAGGATACAAACTCAATGAGTATGGTTTATTTGACAAAAACACAGAAAAATACATTGCAGGAAAAACCGAGGAAGAAATCTATAAAAAAGTTGGTTTCCCGTACATCGAACCGGAACTACGGGAAAACCGTGGTGAATTCGAGGCAGCAAAAAAGAAAAAATTGCCGAATCTTATTGGGTACGATGAGATCAACGGAGATTTCCATGTTCATTCTTCCTGGAGCGATGGGAGTGACCCTATTGAAACCATTGCGAGTGTCGCACAACAACGTCGGTACTCGTTCATCGGGATTACCGATCATTCACAGTCCCTGAAAATCGCGAACGGACTGACCGAAGACAGAATACAGAAAAAACTTCAAGAGATTAAAACCCTCAACAAAAAATTCCCTGACTTACGAATTCTCTGTGGAACGGAATGCGATATTAAAACAGATGGAACGCTTGATTATAGCAACAAGATTCTAAAACAATTTGATTTTGTGTACATCGGGATTCACACTGCGTTTAAAATGGATAAAGAAACAATGACCAAGCGGATCATCAAAGGAATGGACAACGAACAAACAGATTTCGTGGCACACCCAACCGGCCGACTCATCGGCAAACGTGAACCATACGAAGTCGACCTCGAACAACTCATTGATACAGCAAAAGAAACCGATACTAGGCTTGAGATTAATTCATTCCCCGATCGACTGGACCTTGATGATACACACATAAAACTTGCGAAAGAACACGGTGTACAATTCGTCCTAGGAACCGATTCACATAGCATTAATCATTTAGATTTCATGAGATTCGGGATTGCGACCGCACGACGAGGATGGCTTGAGAAAAAAGATATCCTCAATACCTATTCCTTAAAGGACATTGAAAAAATACTGGGTGCGTGAGGACATGAATAAAAACGTAGCAAAAAAACAAATCAATAAACTTCGCGATGAAATCAATCATCATAATTATAAGTACTATGTCGAAAACAACCCGGTGATCTCTGACTACGAATACGACATGCTTCTTAAGAAACTCGAGGTATTGGAAGCTGAGTTTCCTGATCTCATCACACCAGATTCCCCGACACAACGGATCGGAGGAGAACCACTAAAAGGATTCAAAACCGTGGAACATAAAATCGCGATGCTTTCGTTGGATAATGCATATTCATACGATGAACTCAGAGAGTTTGATGAACGTGTTAAAAAAAATGTTGCTGATGTTGAGTATATATGTGAACCAAAAATAGATGGAGTCAGTATCGCTCTCATCTATGAAAATGAAGTGTTTGTGAGAGGCGCGACACGAGGTGATGGGGTAAAAGGCGATGACGTCACCGCGAACCTGAGAACAATCCATAGTATCCCTCTTCGATTACAAGGGTCTCAACTTCAAAATGCAGAGGTACGCGGCGAGGTGTACTTTCCGATTACTGCGTTTAAAAAATTCAAGAAACAACAAGAAAAAAAAGGAGAACAAGTATTTGCAAACCCGCGGAACGCGGCCGCTGGGTCACTCCGGCAACTTGATCCCCGCGTTGTCGCAGCACGACCACTTGATACGTTCATTTATTATATTTCCCATTCAGACGAAGATTTCCAAACCCATGAAAAAGCCTTAGAAATATTACGCATGACAGGATTTCGTGTCAACCCCTTAATCAAAAAAGTAAAAAATATTGAAGAAGCCATCAAATTCTGTGCAGAGCTTGAAGCGAAACGAGAAAGCTTGGATTATGAGATCGATGGGGTTGTTCTGAAGGTGAATTCGTTTTCTCAACAGAGAGAATTAGGCTCGACAATTAAACACCCACGATGGGCAATTGCTTTTAAGTTTACGGCGAAACAAGCGACCACGCGACTGAATGATATCGTGGTACAGGTAGGACGAACCGGTACACTTACCCCAGTTGCGATCCTTGAACCGGTCCAGGTTGGCGGAGTAACGGTATCTCGAGCAACATTGCATAATTTTGATGAATTAAAACGCAAAGACATCCGCATCGGGGACATGGTTCTAGTGGAGCGCAGTGGTGATGTGATCCCCCAGGTTGTTAAAAGCATTATAGAAAAAAGAAAGGGTGACGAGAAAGCACGAGTAATTCCGAAGAAATGTCCTGTGTGCGGATCAGATGTTATAAGAACGTTAGATGAGGTTGCTGTCCGCTGTCCAAATAAACAATGTCCAGCACGGTTGAAATGGCGCATCGAATATTTCGCATCAAGGGATGCAATGGATATCGATCATTTGGGTGGACAAACCATCGATAAACTCATTGAAAAAGGCCTTGTGGATACCATCGCGGATTTATACAGGCTTACGAAAGAAGATTTGCTTACTCTGGAAGGATTTAAGGATAAATCAGTGGAGAATCTGTTTGAGTCCATTGAAAAAAGTAAACACCAGGGTTTGGCGCGTTTAATTTACGGCCTAGGGATCCGCCATGTCGGAAAGTTTGCTGCACAACTGCTTGCATCACAGTATCATTCCATCGATGAACTCGCAAAAAAAACAGCAGAGGAATTAACACAGATCCACGGCCTTGGTGAAAAAACCGCAGAGGCGATCGCAACATTCTTTGCAACCGAGGAAAATATCGAGCTGATAAACAAGCTAAAAGATATTGGGATTCGAACAAAAGAAACAAAAAAAGAAGGGAAATTACAAGGAAAGAAGTTTGTGTTCACCGGTGGACTTCAATCCATATCCCGACCTGATGCTTCAGACTTGGTGATCAAGAACGGAGGCGTGGTTGCATCCGCTGTCGGAAAAGATATTGATTATGTGGTAGTAGGAACAGATCCTGGTTCAAAATACGAGAAAGCAAAAAAACTCGGTTTAATGATCATCGATGAAAACGAGTTTAAAAAATTAGTTGGAGCACAGTAATTATGGTAGAGTGTAAGATACAAAAAAACAAAATTGCATGTAATTGTAGTTATCCGTGTAGTAGGAAAGGACTCTGTTGTGAATGTCTCAGTTATCATAAGAGCAGAGATGAGCTTCCCGCGTGTTTCTTTCCCGATACCGTTGAACGTACCTATGACCGCAGTAAAGAGAATTTTATTCAGACATACCAGGGGAAAAAGAGGTAAATCAACGAGTATTTCAAGAAAAGAGTTCCCCTTACGACTTGTTATTCTTTTTATATTTCATAACTTGGGAAAGTAAAAATGAAAAATCTTTATTTATCAGATATAAGCGAATTATTAAATAACGTAAGACTTATATCTCATGACAATATAACGGTGAGCGAGGAAGGTAAAATATATGGCAATTGGGTTCGTCCTAATAAGTGCCGCGCCCGCACATGAGCATGAGGTGTACAATAAACTCTCAAAGGTACCACAGATCATTGAACTCCATCCTTTATTTGGAGAATATGATCTCATCGCAAAAATCGAGGCAGATGACTTCGAAAGCCTTGGCGATATTGTGGTAAACAAGATTAGAACGATTGAAGGAGTAATTGATACAAAAACGCTAACGGGAACGAAATTTTAAGGAGTGAAGAAAAATGGAAGGATTAGTACAATATTTTCTAAGCATGATGACGCTGGTGTTTGCAATAGCAAGTATAATCGCAGGAATATTTACCGCTTATTTTGGCTCAGGGAAAAGCAGAGCAGTTGGAGCAATCTTAATCATTATCGGATTATTTGTCGGAGTAATATTCCTCTGGGGCGCAAACCTTTTAAGTTTCATGGGAGCACCAGTTGAACTCCTGAACTTTTCAGGGACGATTGTAAACGGGATTATCGCGGTGATTGGTGCTGTTGTTGGAGCACTTATTGCTCTTGGTATCTTCCTGCTTGCAATCATGAAGGCGTAATTACAACATCTCTAAAAAATATCGATGAATCCTGAGATCATCGGTAAGCTCAGGATGAAACGATGACGCCAGGTAGTTATTCTGCCTGGCCATAACTATTTCTTTTTCTACTGTAGCTAGAACTTCACAGGAGCCCCAAACTTTTGTGATACATGGCGCACGGATAAAAACCGCGTTAAAAGGCGTTGTAAACCCTTTAATCTCCACCGATTTTTCGAAGGATTCTTTTTGCCTGCCGAACGCGTTCCGTTCGACCTGCATATCCATCGCCTGCAAGAGTCGCACATCAGCCTTTGTATCAGTGAGTTCTTTGGCAAGGATGACACATCCAGCACAAGTCCCCATGAGAGCAATATTATTCTGTTTCATGCGTTGACGGATCGCATCATGCATCCCTGAATTGACCAAAATCCGAGAAATCGTAGTACTCTCTCCACCAGGAATAATCAACGCATCGCAGATATCAATATCACGCGGCTGTCGAACCAAGATGGCCTGCCCAGGCTGTTTTTTTTCTTTTAAAACACGATTCATAGATACAAGGTGTTCAGACACGGCACCCTGAAGAGACAATACACCAATTGTGACTATTGCTACCAACCTCGCTCCTGGAGAAGTTGATCTTTTGGGATCGTACTAATTTCAATACCAAGCATCGCCTCACCAAGATTCTTGCTGACTTCCGCAATCTTCTCTGGTTCATCATAATGAGCAACTGCTTCTACGATTGCTTTTGCTCGTTTCTCAGGATTTTTAGATTTGAAAATACCTGACCCGACAAATACTCCATCACTTCCTAACTGCATCATGATTGCTGCATCCGCTGGTGTCGCAATCCCCCCAGCAGCGAAATTAACAACTGGGAGACGTTGCAGTCCTTTGATTTCTTTTATAACTTCATAAACCTCTTTCTTGAGGGTGCTATATGTCGAATTACCAAATACAATCGTGTTTTCGTCAACTTCCTGGTTTGTTAAGGTTTTAAACGAGGTCACGTAGTTTTGACAATATTCCTCTGCTATCTTTTTTAGCCTTGTTGTCTCCATGGTTTTTAATGTTCGGGTCATGCTTGTCACCATGCGTTGATGTCGAATTGCTTCAATGATGTTGCCGGTGCCTGCTTCTCCTTTTGTACGGATCATTGCCGCACCTTCCCAGATACGCCGGGATGCCTCACCCAGGTTTCGACAACCGCAGACGAACGGAATAGTAAAGATTCGTTTATCGATATGGTAGAAGGGGTCTGCAGGGGTGAGTACTTCGGATTCATCGATCATGTCTACACCGAGTGCTTCTAAGGTTTGTGCTTCGACGAAATGCCCGATTCTTGCTTTTGCCATCACGGGAATACTGACCGTGTTGATGATCTCTTTTATAATGGTAGGATCGGCCATACGTGCGACTCCCCCGTGAGCCCTGATATCAGCAGGGACTCTCTCGAGAGCCATCACTGCCACTGCGCCACTTTTCTCCGCTATTTTTGCCTGTTCTGCAGTAGTGACATCCATGATAACACCACCTTTCTGCATCTTGGCAAATCCTTTTTTTACGAGATCGGTTCCGTGTCGTAGTTTGGTAATGTCTAATTCCTTCATAGTTCCTAACCCAAGAAATCCTACAGTTAAAAGAGGATATCAAATCCCCTTTATTAAGAACTACGGTGGTACATAAACCTAGTGGTGTAACACATTTTAAGGTAGAAAAAAGAAAAAAAAAGAGAAATAGGGGGAGATAGGATTCCCTATTTAACTATCGAGAGGATGATGATCTGCCATCCTGTCGCTGTTTTTTCTTCGTCAGCTACTTTTGCAGTGATAGATATAGCACCGAATCCAAAGAGCATTCCTGTCCCCACAGAAACTGTTACTCCCAATCCTGCTGGGATGTCGATTGTACCATTCACTGTTTTATTGATTCGTCCGAGAATGCCGCCTTCCACGTGAATCCACCATGGAACATCAGTGGCATTTGCTGTTCCGTTGTTTTTGATATTAATCCAAATTCCAAGACCTCCGGTTATGGTGAATGTTAAACCAACTTTTGTGAACACATACACAGAACCAGAATTGACTCCGTTGTCATCATCTTGAGATGCGCTGATGAGGGCGGTGTCACCATCAAGGGCAACATAGCAAAGCTCGTCTCCTGCTGCACCGTCTGAAGAGAGAAGTTTTTGCTGCTGTGTCCAGGTGGTGCCGGTACGGGTGAACACATATGCCGACCCAGAATTGGCACCGTTATCATCATCATAATTTGCTCCGAGGAGAGCAGTGTCACCATCAAGAGCAATGCGAATGCCAAACCAGTCCCCTGCTGCGCCGTCTGATGCGAGCAGCTTTGCCTGCTGTGTCCAGGTGGTGCCAGTACGGGTGAACACATACGTAGAACCAGAATCGACTCCGTTGTCATCATCTTGATATGCTGTGATGAGGGCGGTGTCATCATTCAGAGCTACAGGGAAGCCAAACCCGTCATTTGCTGCACCATCTGATGCAATGAGCTTTGCCTGCTGTGTCCAAGTGGTACCGGTACGGGTGAACACGTACGCCGACCCCTTAAGACTGTTACCACCTGCTGCTCCGATAAGAGCGGTGTCACCAGAAAGAGAAACATAACAGCCAAACACGTCTCCTGCTGCGCCGTCTGATGCGAGGAGCTTTGCTTGTTGTGTCCAGGTGGTACCCGTGCGGGTGAACACATACGCAGAACCAGAATCGTTTCCGTTGTCATCATGACCATATGCACCGATGAGGGCAGTGTCTCCGTAAAGGGAAACAGACCAGCCAAATACGTCTCCTGCTGCGCCGTCTGAGGCCAGGAGCTTTGCCTGCTGGGTCCAGTTGGTGCCAGTACGGGTGAACACATACGCTGACCCGGAATCCACTCCGTTGTCATCATCCCACCGGGCTGCAATAAGAGCAGTATCATCAAAAAGA
>Ga0315279_10005826_pt1 | contig 15783 bp, 14 predicted proteins | sample YL17G06_20_MG_FD_203694 | JGI IMG/M metagenome (GOLD analysis project Ga0315279, IMG submission 203694) | Sediment microbial communities from Yellowstone Lake, YNP, Wyoming, USA - YL17G06_20 | ecosystem: Environmental > Aquatic > Freshwater > Lake > Sediment | place: USA: Wyoming | collected...
GCGGCGATGCGCGACCGGCTCACGTTCGTGTTCAAGCGCCATCCGGGGGATCGCGGCGACCTTCTGCGGCGCATGGGCATCGACCCGGCGCGCGAGGGGATCATCGACACGTTCGATGCGCCAATCCACCCGCTCCTTTGGGTCGCCGACGTCGTCGTCACGCAGATGTCTACGACGGGGCAGGAGGCGCTCATGCTGGGCAAGCCGCTCGTCGTCGTGAACCTCTCGGGGAAGCCGGACTCGATCCCGTACGTCGCGTACGGCGCGGCGCTCGGCGTGTACCATGCGGGCGAACTGCCCGACGCCATCGACCGCGCCCTTGGGGACGAGGCGACGCGGTCCCGGCTGGCCGCCGGCCGGCAACGATTCGTGGAGGACTTCGCCTACCGGGTGGACGGCCACGCCACGGAACGGATCGTGGCCGAAGTCCGTGCCGTGATCGCGCGGGAGCCGCCCGATGGCGCGTCCCGCACGCCCCATTGCCCGGCATGAGCGGTTTCCGCCGCCGCGTAATGTCGGTATATTCGATTACTGGCGCTCACCTACGGTGCTCCGAGCGAGGAGGCGGCAGATCACGATCCACACGTATGAACTCCAGCGCCGCGCGCGCGCAAACTACCCGAAGAAGCGCGCCGAGTACCCACGCTCCGTGATCGCTCTGTGGAAACAGGTCATGCGCGACCGCGTGGCGGCGACGAAGGCGCTCGTCGACTTCCGCGGCGCACGCGGCGAGTTCCATGCGCACTCGAACCATTCCGACGGCGCCGGCACGGTCGCCGACCTGGCGTACTACAAGGAGGCGTCCGGCCTCGACTTCATGTTCGTGACCGATCACTGGGGCGTGACGCAGAAGCGCGAATGCGTGCGCCATCAGAACGTCTGGTGGGGGCAGGAGCCGGGCACGCAGCATCACCACATCGGCATCCTCGGCATCAACCGCAAGTTCAGCCCGTCGGGCCGGCTCGCGGAGGACTACGAGCGCGCGGCCGCCGCGGGAGGCGTGCCGTTCATCGCGCATCCAGCCGGCTGGTTCCCGCGAACGCGCTACAGCGACGAGCAGAAGGCGTCGCTCGACCTTCTCGGCCCGCGGTTCGCCATGGAGATCATCAACGGCGCGAACCAGATCTTCGACTGCTGGGACGTTACCGACGAGCAGTCCGTCGTCCTGTGGGACCAGCACCTCCTCCGAGGGAAGGAGGTCACGGTCCTCGGCAACACGGACGCGCACCTGGCCGAGGCAATCGGCGACGTGTGGACGGCGGTCCTGCCGGACGAGTTCAGCGTCGAGGGCGTGCTCGACGCGCTCCGCCGCGGGCGGGCATTCGTCTCCGACGGTCCCATCGTGGATTTGACGCTGCAGGCCGACGGCGGGCCGATCGCCGGCATGGGCCAGACGCTTCAGAGCGTGTCGCCGGCAGTCACGGTGAGGGCGCTCGCCGCCGACAGCGCGGGGCTTTCCGAGGTGCGCCTCATCCGCGACGGCCAGGTAGTCACCTCGTGGCCCGTGCGCGACGAGCAGGTTCTCTCCCGCTCCTTCGCCGATACGCATGCCGCCGGCGCGCGCTACTACCGCCTCGAGTGCTTCGCGCGGGACGGCCGACGGGCGTACACGAACCCGGTGTACGTGCGTCCGAACGGGCACGAACCCGGGCTGGTGTGATCCGGTATGCGCTTCCGCTGGAACCCGCTCAAGCTGCCCCCGCGACGCCGTCGGAAGATCGAGCTGGCGCGGCGACGGGGCCATATCCCGTTGAAGGACCGCCCCAAGCGATCGCGGGACCTGCTCCGCCTGGAGCACGAGTACGTCCGTCCGTACTGGGTCCGGATGGCGATCGCCATCGTGATCAACACGGTGAGCGCCGTCACGCCGTTCGCCTTCGGGTTCACCGCGCGCATCATCGTGGATGATGTCCTCCAGCTCAATCGCTGGCACGGTAGCACCGTCATCCACCTGCCGCCGGCGGAGTACCCTGGGAAGCTGAGGCTCCTCGTCATCATCCTGGTGGCGAACGTGAGCCTCCATCTCCTCAGCATCCTCTGTAGCTGGATATTCAACTACAACGCGATCTACGTCGCCCAGCGCATCGTGTATACGCTCCGCAAGCAGCTCTACGAGAAGCTGCAAGTGCTCCAGCTCACCTACTTCGACCAGCGCATCACCGGGAAGATCATGGCGCGCGTGCTCGACGACGTGTCCGTGATCCAGGGGAACGTCACCGGCACGTTCATCAGCATCATCACGAACTTCATGATGTTCTTCTCCGGGGCGATCATCCTCTTCTCGATCAACGTGCGCATGGCGCTCATCGCGCTCGTGGTGGTCCCATTCTGGGCGATCGTCTACGCTCTCTTCAACCAGCGCATCGTCCAGAACCATCGGCACATGCGCGAGAAGAACTCCGAGATCTACGGCGTCGTCGAGGAGAAGATCACCGCGGTCCGCGTGGTGAAGGCGTTCGCGGCGGAGCGGCGCGAGAACCGGCGGTACGCGCATCTGGCGGGCGACTTCGTGCGCCTGGCGGTGCGCCAGACCAAGCTGAGCCACGGCCTGAGCTTCATCGCAAGCCTCATCAGCATCTTCGGCACGGGGCTCATCCTCTATGTCGGCGCGCAGGCCGTCAGGTCGGGGACCATCACCACGGGCGACCTGCTGTACTTCCACAGCTCCGTGGCGAACCTCTTCGCGCCCGTCATCCAGATCGCCGGGCTGAACACCACGGTCCAGTGGGTGCTCGTCGTGCTGCGGCGCGTCTTCGAGATCCTCGACGAGCCGATCACCATCGTGGACAGGGCCGATGCGCCGGAGCTGGAGGGCGTCCGTGGCGACGTCGACTTCCGGGACGTGACGCTGCGCTACCCGAACGCGACGGCGAACGCGCTGGACGGCATCAACCTGAGGGTTCCGGCCGGCAGCACGGTGGCGATCATGGGTCCGTCGGGCGCGGGCAAGACCTCCTTGCTCAACCTGCTCCTGCGCTTCTACGAGCCCACCGAGGGAGAGGTGCTCGTCGATGGCGTCGACACGAGGGACGTGATGCTCAAGAGCCTGCGCCGGCACATCAGCATGGTGCCGCAGGAGACCACGATCTTCACGGGGACGCTCGCCGACAACATCCGGTACGGACGGTTCGAGGCGCGGGCGACGCAGGTCATCCAGGCCGCGCGCGAGGCGGAGCTGCACGAGTTCGTCATGTCGCTGCCGGAGAAGTACGAGACGGACGTCGGCGAGCACGGCGTGAGCCTGTCCGGCGGTCAGCGGCAGCGCCTCGCGATTGCCATGTCGCTCCTCACCAACCCGAGGATCCTCATCCTCGACGACAGCACCTCCGCCCTCGACGCCGAGACCGAAGCCCGCATCCGCGCGACGCTGAAGAAGGTGATGAAGGGGCGCACGTCGTTCGTCATCACCCACCGCATCGCCACGGCGAAGGACGCCGACATCATCATCGTGCTCGAACACGGCCGCATCGTCGAGCAGGGCACGCACCAGGAGTTGGTGGAGCGAGGCGGCGCCTACGCGCGGATCATGGAGCTTCAGTACCGCGGCGGATCGCTCATCGAGGAAGCCGCGGCGTAGAGACGCGATGTATCGCGTCTCTACTTCGGCGACGGCGCGCGGTTCGTGAGAACGACACCCGCCACGATCATGAGCCCTCCGAGCACGAGCCATCCGGTGACCCGCTCGGCCAGGTACAGCGATCCCCACACGAGGCCGAGGAGCGGGAGCAGGTAGAGGAAGACCGCGACCCTCGTCGCCTCGAGGTGGCGTAGCGCGTGCGCCCAGAGAGCATAGGCGAACGCGGTGCAGGCGAGGCCAAGGAACAGGTCGGCCGCCCAGAAGCTCGCCGAGAGCGTCGGCAGGCGGGAGATCAGCGATGGCCGGATGGTGACGAGGAGGGGAGCGGTGCCGAAGATGATGGTGAGCGCGGTGAGGTTGAGCGCTCCGTGCTGCCGGGCGAGCGGCCGGCTCAACGTCGTGTGGAGCGAGGAGAAGAACGGCGCGAGCAGCGTCACGAGCGCGGCGAGCATGTAGGTGACCTCGACGCGCCTGCCGCCGCCGTAGCGCACGCACAGGTAGAGCCCGGCGAAGGCGAGCACGATCCCTGCCGCGGCACGACGCGTGGATCGCTCGCCGAGGAGCGCCGCCGCGACGAAGAACGTGAACGCGGGTGCCATGCCGATGATGAGGCTCGCCGTCCCCGCGGAGATGCGCGTCGAGCCGAAGTTGAGCGCCAGGTGGTATCCGCTCACGGCGGCGACGCCGAGGAGGAGCAGCCGCCAGAAGTGGGCTCGTGCCATGTCCCACAGGTACCGCCGCTGTCGGGAGAATGCCCAGTAGAGGCCGAACACGAGCGCCGCCGGCACGTGCCGCAGGATCACCAGGTCCCACGGCCCGACGGTCCGCAGGCAGTACTTGATCGTCACCGGCGCGTGCGACCAGATGAGCACGGTCGCCACCGCGGTGAGGTAGATGGACCAGGTTCGCTTCATCGGATCGGAGCCAGCGGCCGTCTCATCGCGGGGGTGTCGTCACGTGGCGCACGTCACGCGGCGTGGCGCACGCCACGTGGTGGGGAGGGCAGGTCGAGGCGGTCCCAGCGAAGGTACGTCGCGAACGAAGCCCGGCAAACCGGATGTCACAGCTTGGTTTTCCGCGCCGCCCGCATCATCTTTGGTGCCGATCCGCCGTATCGTTGTTGCTGCGTTGACCTTTCACCGCGAGGAGGGATGGATGCCTCGTAAGCTTCCGAATATCGTGATGTTCGGCATCGACAGCATCAGAGCCGACCGCATGAGCTGTTACGGCCACCATCGGCAGACGACCCCGCACATCGACAGGCTCGCGAGCCAGGGCGTGCTCTTCGAGAAGTACTACAGCCCGAACATCCCGACGCCGCCGGGCTACGTCCCGATGCTGACCGGCAGGGACGTGTTCAGCACCCAGGTCGTCTCGCTCCACCACAAGGACCCGCTCGACCCGAAGATCCCGACGCTGCCGGAGCTTCTCCGCGACCACGGGTACCTCTCGTCGTGCGTCGGGTTCGGGCGGAGCATGCTCTATCGCGGGTTCGACGAGTACGCCGACTACCGGGCGTGGATGGCGTGGGAGGATCGTCCGGGCGACAAGGCGGGGAAGCTGAACGACGTCGCGCTGCCGGAGCTCAACCGGCTCGCCGCATCGGGCAAGCCGTTCCTCCTCTTCATGCGGCACATGGACCCGCACTCGCCGTACCTGCCGCCGCCGCCGTTCGACCGCATCTTCTACACCGGCAACGAGACCGATCCCGCCAACAAGAGCATGGAGCCGGTCTTCGCCTTCGCGCCCTTCGCCGAGTTCTTCAAGTCGTGGATGCCTCCGGGCATCACCGACATCGAGTTCGTCAAGGCGAGCTACGATGGCGCGCTCGCGTACATGGACGCGTGCATCCAGCAGGTGATCAACCGCGTCGGCGAACTCGGCCTGGCCGACGAGACGATCGTCGTGGTCACTGGCGATCACGGGGAGACGCTCGACGAGCACGACTGCTACTTCGATCATCACGGCCTCTACGAGCCGACGCTCTACGTGCCGCTCATCATCCGCTTTCCGGGTCGCCTGCCTGAAGGCGAGATCGTGCCCGGCTACTCGCAGCACATCGACCTCGTGCCGACGCTCATGGACCTCATGGGGTTCAAGCCGAAGACGAAGTTCGACGGCACCAGCCTCCTGCCCCTCGTCTCCGGCGACAAGCCGACGAACTACACCGGCTACTACATCACCGAGGCGACCTGGATGCGCAAGCACGGCTGGCGGACGACCGAGTGGAAGTTCTTCGAGGCGCTCGAGCCCGACTTCCACGACAAGCCGCCCGTCGAGCTCTACAACCTCGTCGCGGACCCGCTCGAGCTCAACAACCTCGCCGAGGATGAGCCGGGGCTCGTCGATGAGCTTCGCCGCCGGATGAACGCGCACATCGCGAAGCGCGAGAAGGAGTCGGGCAAGCACAACCCGATCCACGACTACCAGATCGGCATCGATCGGCGCATCGGCTCGATCGGGACGGCCAAGAAGCTGCAGGAGAAGAAGTAGCCGGCTTCGCCGGAGGAGGGGGCGAGGCGGCTGCGCTCGCCCTCGCGCGGGGTTCGCCGCCGGGCCGGTTGTATGATGTGACGACACAATCGTTTGTACGGGCGAGGCATGCCTCGCCCGTACATGCAGGATGCGCAGCCGTGTCCGTCGCCCATTCTCAACATGCAGGAGGCGCGATACATCGCGTCTGCTCCCCTTCCCGTTTTCCGTTCCGTGCGGTACCCTCGTCTTGCAGATATGCGTGGCTGGTGGCCCGGCGTCATGTCCGGCCCGCCGGTCCGATCCGCAGCGCACACTACGGACAGGGGGAAGCCATGATCGGAAGACACGCTCGCCTCATCCTCGCGGGAGCCGCTGCGCTCGTCTTCGGGGCGTGCGCCGGGACGCCTGTGCGCCAGCCGGCACAGGCAACCGGCCCGGAAGCCGACGTGCGTGCGGCCATTGCGACGTTCGCGTCGCGGCAGGCCGACATATCGTCGATCGACGCCGCGGCCGCTCACGTGGCAATCTCGGATACGGTGGCGACCGCAGAGCCGGTCGTGATGCGCAATCGCCGGTCGGGTTCCGCCGAGTACCGCCTCACGCTTCACCGAGGGGAGAGCGGCTGGTACGTGCGCACGGCGGAGTTCCTCGCGCCGATTCCCGTCGAGCTGGAGCCGGGCGGCCCAGGCGCCGAGTACCTCGCGCTGACCGAGCGATGGGCCGGCGCGAACCTGACGTGGATTCAGCGGACGCTGTGGGCGAACCCGCCGAACGGCGGCGACTCGACGCTCCGCGCGCACGCGCTTCTCGCCCTCGACGAGCCGCTCCACCTGCGGAGCGCGCCGAGCCTGCGGCCGGTGCAGGAGTTCCTGCGCGCCAACATCGACCACGCCATCGCCCAGATGCGCGCCGAGCGGGTGACGGAAGGCGCGACGATCTGGAAGCTCTACAACCACGGCTGGATCGCGCGGACGGCCAACCACACGTGGGCGCACGACCTGAACGACGGCGCCGGCCGAGCGAGCATGAGCGACCAGCAGATCGACGCCCTGCTCAGCGAGATCGACGTGCTCTTCCTGAGCCACTGGCACGGCGATCACGTGGCGATGAACGTCGTCCAGCGGGCACTCGCGAAGGGCATCCCGGTCCTCCTGCCGCCGGTGTCGGAGAGCGAGGATGGCGCGCGCGCGCGGGAGCGTGTTGTGGCCGCGCTCGGCCCCGGCGCGACCGTCATCGCGCCCGGATCGCACGGCGAAACGAGGGGGCTCCGCTGGCATGCGTACCCCGGCCACCAGGGAGACATGCCGAACAACGTCTACGCCGTCACCGCCGACGGGATGACGATCATGCAGACGGGCGATCAGGCGGACCGGAACGACTTCGCGTGGATCGACAGCGTCGGCGCCTGGCAGGCGGTGGACGTGCTGCTGCCGAACGTCTGGACGATCGAGATGCGGCGCGTCGTCGCCGGCGTGCGACCGCGGTTCGTGTTCCCCGGTCACGAGAACGAGCTCGGCCACAACTTCGAACACCGGGAGCCGTACTGCCAGGCGTACGAGGTGCTGGATGGCATCCCGGCGAAGTGGTACGTCCTTGCATGGGGCGAGCGGGTGCACGTCGATCCGCGGTGACCGGCGGCAACCGGCCGCACCATCTCGAAGGGAGGCGACCATGAGAGCCCGAATCGTGCGATACGCCGCCGGTATCACGTTCATCGCCGCCGCCGGGATCGCGCATGCAGCAGGGACGCCGACCCCGCGTCGCGCGGCCACTCCCGAGGCCGAGGTCCGTGCCGTGCTGGCTGCATGGCAGGCGGCCATCGAGGGGAAGGACGTCGATGCCGCGGCGTCCCTTTGCGCGGCGGACTTCCGGCAGGAGGAGATGAGCGATCAGACCGGCCAGGAGGCGGCGCGAGAAGTGGCGTCGTTCTACACGTCCGGTCGGCGCGGCGCGACGACGATCGACGTTTCGCATGCCGTGATCGTCGTGCGGGGCACGGTCGCGACGGCGGAGCACGTCCGCATCGGCAGCGTGCGACGCGCCACGTACGAGCACCGTTTCTCGTTCCGCAAGGAGGCCGGCGGGTGGAAGATCGCCGAGATCGAGGAGGGGATCCAGGTGCCGGTCGAGCTCGACATGCCGGGCCTCGGACCGGACTACCTCGCGCTCGCGGATCGGTGGGCCGGCGCCAACCTCGAATGGGCGCAGCGCACGCTTCGCGCGAATCCTCCGCAGGGCGGCGACTCGACGCTCCGAGCCTTCGCGCTCCACAGGATCGACGAGCCGCTCCATCTCTGGAGTGCGCCACAGCTTGCCGCGGTGCAGGCGTACTTCCGCGGGGCCATCGATGATGCGATCGCCGGGATGCGCGCGGAGCGGGTGACCCAGGGCGCGACCATCTGGAAGCTCTACAACCAGGGCTGGATCGTGCGTACGGCCAACCATACGTGGGGCCACGACATCTACGACGGCGTCGATCGCGCGAAGATGACCGACGAGCAGGTGGACGCGATCCTCGGCCAGATCGACGTGCTCTTCATCAGCCACTGGCACGGCGACCATCTGTCGATGCGCGTGGTGAAACGGGCGCTCGCCAAGGGCATCCCGGTGCTCCTGCCGCCCGTGCCGGAGCGCGCGCGCGGCGAGCTGGCGGCGCTCGGCCCCGGCGCGACCGTCATCGAGCAGGGCGCCGACGGCGAGGTGCGCGGCATCCGGTACCACGCGTACCCAGGCCACCAGGACGGGTTGCCCAACAACTGCTTCGCCACGACCACCGACGGCATGACCATCCTGCACACCGGCGATCAGAGGTGGGAGGCCGACTACCCGTGGATCGAGCGGATCGGCGACGAGCGCGCCGTGGACGTGCTCCTGGCGGCCATATGGACGATCGAGGACGGGCGCGCCGTCCGCGGCGTGCGGCCGCGCGTCGTGATCCCCGGCCACGAGAACGAGTTGGGCCACGGGTTCGACGGCCGCTTCCCGTACCATCGGGACTACGACATCATCACCGGCCCCCCGCAGCAGTGGTACGTCCTCTCATGGGGAGAGCGGGTGCACGTCGATCCGAGGTAGGGCGGCTCGTCAGGCGTCGTCCGGGCGCCACTCGATGACGCGGAACGCGCGGTCGTCATCGGCGGCGCAGCGCACGAGGTAGATGCCCGGCGGCGCGGGCTGACCGGCGAGCGTCTTCCCTTCCCACCAGGCCGAGTACCGTCCCGGCGGCAGCGCCGCGGGACGAAGCGGACAGGCGACCAGCGTCCCCAGGGAGTCGTAGATGTTCAGCTCCACCTGCCGGGGATGGTCGCCCATCACTCGGAATGCCAGCTCACGCATCGCGCATCGATTCCTGCCCCGGCACGACGTGCCGCGCCTTGGGCCTTCAGGTTCCCGACCAGTATATTGAACGATGCCCGCGACGGGGCAGGTTTCACGCCTCGCGCGGCGCACGACCCACGCATCCGGAGCGCATCGATGCTCGTGGAACTCAAGGGCGGCGATCTTGACGTCGCCGTCGTCGACAACGCCGATCACGCGGAGACGGATGGCCATCGGGCGGGCTACAACGGGCTCGCCTGGCTGAAGCACTCCGCGCGGCCGGCGAACCTGTTCGTCCCGACGTACGCGGGCCTGAACCTGGAGCTCTACTTCGACGGCGTCGAGGACCAGCGCGAGCGGCTGTTCGAGCCACGGCGCGCGCCGATGACCGTGCGGCGGATCGACGCCCTCACGGCCGAGCTCCATCAGCCGCCGACGCCGGTCTGGCACGTGGAGAGCTGGACGACCTTCCGCCTCGTGCCGCCGCACGCCATCGACTTCCACTACCGCGCGATCCCGCGGGCGGCGACGTTCCGCCATGGATGGATGGGCGTCTTCTGGGCCAGCTACATCGAGCGGCCGGAGGACCTGGGCATCAACTTCGTCGCCGCCGACGAATCGCGCGGCGAGCGATGGATCAGGCACTACTCGCCCGTCCACGGCGTCGAGAGCACGCACCGCCATCGTGACGACCGGCTCGAGATCCATTCGAAGCCGCCGCACACGATGTACATGTACGCCTCCATGTCGCCGTGGCGCTATGCCCGGCCGTACTACTACGGCGTGTCGCACGGGATGATGTGCCTCTTCATGGTCGAGGATACGCCGCTCGTCCGGTTCACGCAATCGCCCTCCGGCGGCGGGTCCGGCTGCCCGGCGTGGGATTACCAGCTCATCGTGCCCGATTACCGTGCGGACCACGAGTACTCGCTGCGAGCGCGGCTCGTGTACAAGCCACTCACGCACCACGACGACATCGCCGCCGAGTACGCCCGGTGGTGCGCAGAGCGACAGGGCGATGGCTGAGGAACGACGGCCGGAACCCGAGTCCGGGCTGGACGGCATTCTGTGCCCGATCTGCGGGCAGGTTGTCGAGCGCCTGCCGATCAGCATCCGGCGCGTCGTGAACGGGTACGCGGAGCGCCTCCACGTGTGCTCGCCTGCCTGCCGAGCCGCAGCGCTTCGGTCGCCGCATGTGCAGATGAGCTTGTTCGGGAGCGACCCGGACGTCTGGACGAAGAGCGTCCAGGGCGAGCCCCCCTCCGCGGCAGGGGGGAACGGCACGCTGCACGACGGCGACGATGACGGATCGTCGCCCGCACCGGAGACCGGCGCGAACGAGTAGCCGCCGTCGCAAACCAGGCCGCGAGCGGCGGGAAGGGCCAGCGGACTCGGCGCGCTTGCATTCCTCTCCGTTTCACTGCTATATTCAAGCACGGCTCGGATCGCGTATGCGGTCGAGTCGTTTTTTCGTTTTCTGGCGCCCATCCGTTCGAAGAGAGGCACGTCATGTCGGTCACGGTCGTCGTGGGCACTCATTGGGGCGACGAGGGCAAGGCCAAGGTCGTCGACTACCTGACCGAGCGGAACGACATCGTCGTCCGCTTCCAGGGCGGCGCGAACGCCGGGCACACGGTGATGGTCGGCGACGAGACGTGGGTGTTCCATCAGATCCCAGCAGGCCTTCTCCATCCCGACAAGACGTGCATCGTCGGGAACGGCGTCGTGCTGGACCCCCAGGCGTTCCTTCAGGAGTTGGACGAGCTCGTGCGGCGCGGCGTCGACCCCGAGGGCCGGCTGTGGGTGTCCGACCGCGCGCACTTGGTCATGCCGTACCACAAGCAGTTCGAGGCCATCCGCGAGAGCGCACTCGGCGGCGGCGCCATCGGCACGACGAAGCGCGGCATCGGCCCGACCTACCTCGACAAGATCTCCCGGGAGCACGGCCTCCGCGTCGGCGAACTCCTCGATCCGGACGGGTTCTGCGCGCGGCTGGCGGACATCGTGGCCGACAAGAACGCCGTCCTCACGAAAGTGTACGGCGCGCGTCCGGTCAGCGCGGAAGCGATCGCCGAGGAGTACCTCGGCCACGCGAAACGCATCCGCCCGTTCATCGCCGACACCGCGATGGTGCTTCACGACGCGCTTGCCGCCGGGAAACGCATCCTCTGCGAAGGCGCGCAGGGCACGCTGCTCGACGTGGACCACGGCACGTACCCGTTCGTGACGAGCTCGAGCACGTCCGCTGGCGGCGCCTGCACGGGCACGGGCCTCGGGCCGACGGCGATCACGAACGTGATCGGCATCGTGAAGGCGTACACGAGCCGCGTCGGCAACGGACCATTCCCGACCGAGTTCGAGCCCCAGATGAGCGAGCGCATGCGCGCGCTGTGGAACGAGTACGGCTCCACGACCCGACGGCCGCGGCGCTGCGGCTGGCTCGACGGCATCATCCTCCGCTACTCCGCGCGGATCAACGGCCTGACCGGGCTCGCCATCACCGCGCTCGACCGGCTCGACACGCTGCCCGAGGTGAAGCTGTGCGTGGACTACCGGCTCGACGGGAAGCGTATCGAGACGGTGCCTTCGCGCACTGAGGACTTCGAGCGAGTCAAGGCGGCACAGGAGACGCTGCCGGGCTGGCAGGTCCCCACCGGCGGGGCGCGCTCGTTCGCCGATCTTCCCCCGAACGCCCAGCGCTACATCCGGCGTATCGAGGAGGTTGCGGGCGTGCCTGCCGTGCTCGTCGGCGTCGGCGCGGAGCGCGATCACATGGTCCGGGTGCGGGAGTTCTGAGGTGAAACGACGCCCTCTCGGCGCGCGGTGGCACATGTCGAGAGGGGATGGTACCTTCTCCATACCTTCCCACATGGGCCCGTAGCTCAGTCGGTAGAGCAGCAGACTTTTAATCTGTTGGTCGCGGGTTCGACTCCCGCCGGGCTCATTCCATAGAAACAGGGACTTACGTGAGAGCGTGAGGCCCTGCTTTCGTGTACAGAACCGTCTCCGGTGCAAATCCGGTGCAGTTCGCGGGAACAAGTCGCCGAAAGAGCCCGAAGGTGGCGACAAAGGGCGGCAACTGCACCGGATGCACCGGGTGCAACTCGGCGACACCTCAGGACCCCTTCCTATCGACATGTGCGCCCAGACCGAAAAGAGTTCTTCTCTGATATTGCCATTTCCGGCTTCCTGCGGTATCCTTCCGGGGTACATCGCGCATTGCGGTCAGCGAATGCAGCGGTGAGGACGCCTCAACAGGAGCCATCATGGCCACGATCTACAAACGCACCTACCCGAACGGCAAGACGACGCATCGAGTGCAGATCCGGGTGAAAGGGTATCCCGCGGAATCCGCCGTCTTCGTTCGGAGAACGGATGCGACGCGGTGGGCGCAGCAGGTCGAGACGGATATGAGGTCGGGGCGGTACCTGAAGACCGTCGAGGCGAAGAAACACACGTTCGGGGACATGATCGACCGCTACGTCCGTGACGTGCTTCCCACGAAACGCAAGGGCACCCAAGGTGTCCAGGAGCCGCAGCTCGCTTGGTGGAAGAGCGTGCTCGGTCATCACGTTCTCTCCGACGTCACACCGGCTCTCATCGCCGAGAAGCGAGACGAGCTCTCCAACGGTATCAGCGTGCGCGGCAGGAAGCGCTCCCCGAGCACGGTAGTCCGTTACCTCGCGGCCCTGAGTCACTGCTACTCGGTCGCCCTGAAGGACTGGGGATGGGTGGAAGACAACCTGGTGAGGAAGATCACGAAGCCGAAGGAGCCCAAGGGACGTACCCGATTCCTTCGCAATGACGAACGAGATCGCCTGCTCCAAGCGTGCCGGGAAAGCAAGGACCCGCATCTCTACGCGATCGTCGTGCTCGCGCTCAGCACGGGAATGCGTCGCGGGGAAATCATGAACCTGACGTGGGATCGCGTTGATCTTCGGCGCGAGGTGATCACGCTGCTCCCGGAGAACACGAAGAACGAGACCTCGCGCGCGGTTCCGCTCGCGGGTCCCGCGCTCGCCGAGTTGCGGAGACTGGCCGATGCTAAGGTGCGCCGGCTGAGCGCCTTCGTCTTCCCGGCACCGGATGCTGAGGGCGTCGAGTCTCGGCCAATCGACATCCAGTCCGCGTGGGAAGCCGCCCTGAAGCGCGCCGAGGTCGAGAACTTCCGTTTCCACGACCTGCGGCATTCGGCGGCATCCTACCTCGCCATGAACGGCGCCACGCTCGCAGAGATCGCCGAGGTGCTTGGGCACAAGACGCTCCAGATGGTGAAGCGGTACGCGCACCTGACGGAGGCACATACGACCGGCGTCGTGAGGCGTATGAACGCGGCGGTGTTCGGCGACTGAGGAGGAGACAGACGATGGCTTCCGATCGTCCGTCCGACGGTGACGAGAGCAGTCCGATCACCCCGGGTTCCAACGAGGAGGTGATACTGGTGGAGATGGCTGCCGAGGAGATTCCGTTGCGGGTCTGGCCCCATCTGCCTGAGGCACTTCCTGCACACTACGCATGGGCGCTTGCGGCTCCGGGAATCCGCTTGGTGAACATGCTGCTCTTGGACGCCGAACTCCCGCCGCTGGCGGCGCTCGATCGTGAGACCGCGACCGAGGTACGTCGGCAGATCATCGAGCTCACGCGGCATCAGATGGCCGTCGAGGCGATCTCGTATGGACGTCTTCCAGCCAAGTGGGACGAGCGGGAGGATGACTGGATGGTGCGGCCGGACGAATACCTGAGATGGCGGAGGCGGGATCCTGTCTGGCGCTATAAGGGATCAGTCTGGCCATCCCCTGGATTCCAGCGCGTGGGCATTGACATAGCCGATGACCACAACCTCTATGGCAGGTATCCCGCCAAGGCGTCAAGAAGATCGAGAAGACACCTCGGCCATTGGGAGGAAGTACTGGGTGCTACCTTGGCTTGTCTTGCGACATGGCCGGACCTGTGTCGGACGAAGACAACAGATCGCTTCAATCTCGCCGCGCTCATCAGGTTAGTCGAAGATAAGTCCCCTCTCTTCTGGCCGGAGGAGCTGCCCCCGCCTCTTGGCAAGGACGCTATCGAAAAACGCATCCGTTTCTGGCTCCAGAAGACCCGACAGAAAGGGGATCAGTAGAGCAGAATCCGGATTCCTAAGCGTTCATCCAATTGCCCTCCTGCATACCACGCTATCTTCTCTACGACGGCATCGAGTCGTGGTGACTCGTTCCGATGTAGGGAGTATCGTGCGATGCCCACCAATACACTGTCTTCCGCGACGGAAGGTCCCCGAACACGGCTCATCCCTCTTACCAGGTGGAACGAGTTCCACAACTGGCCTCCCCTCGGCGGCCTGCGTCACTTGGTGTTCCACGAGCGGACGAACGGCTTCCACAAGGTTGTCCGTCGCGTGGGCCGGCGTGTGCTGCTCGACGAGGCGGAGTTCTACGCATGGGTCGAGCGGCAGCAAGAGCATGGCACAGCTGGCGCAGACCGCTGAGTCGGTTCTCCGAAGGAATTCCACAAGGAGGGCCGACGATGGCGGACGCGGACAGGACGAGGGTCCATGACGACCTCGCCCGACGGGCAATCCAGCGGCTGTTGGAGGGCAAGGCACCGAACGGCGAGAACCCGGCGGATTTCGGGCCATGGGGCGAGCCGATAACCATCCTGTACGACGCACACCGTATGGACGGCGGCACGGCGGGTGTAATCAAGGCGTGGAATGCGCTACAACCGACGTACCCCGGCCTCGCCGTTCTCCTCGCCGCCGACGCAGAACCAGACACGATTGCACGGCAATGGCGACGGCAAGCGTTCACCCTCGATGACGTGTACAAGCCGTTGCCGCCCCTGGAATACCTCGCCGGGCGGATGATCGAATTGCCGTCATTGAACATCCTCTACGGCGCACCGGGCACCTACAAGAGCTTCCTCCTCGCCGACCTCGCCGTATGCGTTGCCGCCGGAATCCCGTGGTTGCCGCCGTTGCCCGATGACGAGGGGCGCGCGCTGCCCGTGCGGCGATCGCCAGTGCTTTGGATAGATCTGGACAACGGACGACGGCGCACCATCGAACGGTTCGCCGCGCTTGCCCGTGGTCACGGTAGCCCGCGCGGTGTCCCCCTCTATGCTGTGTCCATGCCAACGCCGTGGTTCACCGCGAAGGACAGCGAGCTCATGGCGGAAACGGCGCAACTCGCGGGCGACCTCGGCGCACGGCTGCTGGTGGTGGACAATCTCGGCACGGCGAGCGGCGGAGCAAGCGAAAATACCGACGACATGATTGCGATCATGTCGAACTTGCGGCGGCTCGCCGAACTCACAGAGGCGGCAATCATCGTCGTCCATCATCAACGCAAGGGCACCGATCCGATGCCGGGCCGGCTCGGCGACTCGTTGCGGGGACATTCCAGCATTGAGGCCGC
>Ga0315279_10005827_pt1 | contig 15782 bp, 12 predicted proteins | sample YL17G06_20_MG_FD_203694 | JGI IMG/M metagenome (GOLD analysis project Ga0315279, IMG submission 203694) | Sediment microbial communities from Yellowstone Lake, YNP, Wyoming, USA - YL17G06_20 | ecosystem: Environmental > Aquatic > Freshwater > Lake > Sediment | place: USA: Wyoming | collected...
GTGAGGAGCGAGCAACAAAGCCAGCGGGCCTGCGGGCCGCAGCCTGAAAGGGCGCGGCGGCGGGTGGGCATCTGCTTCGTTGCCGCTCCTCGACGATGTGCACCGACATCGCCTGCGTCGCGGCGCCTCGCATCTGCCCACCCGGCGCTCGCGCCAAAATGCCAACTAATTCTTGCGCGAGCCCTTAACATATCTCCACATATCGGAAGCAGGATCGTACCGGGGCATGGAACAAAACTGCAGCTTGTTTTTCCTATCGATAGAATCCTCCCATTTCAAACCGGGACATCCCGCGGCGGCAGCAGGTGGTGGCGGAGAAAGCCAAGGAGAAGAATATGAAAAGGCTTGCCTCGAGCGCGTTCGTATTATTGTTGATAGCACTTGTCGTTCCTTCCCCGGCGATCGCGGAATTCAAAGCAGGCGTCGCCGTCCGAATTGTGACACCCAACCCGCTGCTGCCCGTTACCGGGGGAACCGGAGGGACGAGCCCGGCCACCCGGAAGATCGGCGAACTCACGGTGCGAGCACTCGCGCTCGTCAGCAACGGCACAAATGTGGTGATCGTAAACGCGGATTTCCTGGGATTTCCGGGCATCCTTTGCGAACGCGTGCGCGCCAGGGTCAAGGAAGTGCCCGCACAGAATATCATTATCGGTTCGACCCATACCCATTCCGCCCCTGACATGTATGCGTTCATGAACAAGGATGGCAAGTCGGGCGCCGATCTCAAATATATCGATGATGTTTGTGCAAAGATGGCGGATGCTATCCGAGAGGCAATCGGCAGGATGGAGCCCGCCGTACTGAAGTCTGCAGTAGGCGAGGCCCGGGGCAAAATTGCCTATAACTACTATGCGCCGGCTCTGTACGACCCCCGCATGAATGTCCTCCAATTCCTTTCGGTGAAACCGGACGGAAAGCCAATCGCCACGCTGGTCAACTATGCCTCACACCCGGAGATCATTGGCCCGGATCAGGGGATCCTGTCGCCCGATTTTTGCGGGTCCCTTTACGATAGGGTTGCTGAGAAAGGCGGCGGAATAGCGCTTTACATGAATGGCGCACAAGGAGGCATGGTGACCGCCGACTGCCGGGATCCCAACAATCCCGGAAAAGACATTCATACCTGGGAAGAATGCGTTCGCATCGGCCAACTAATGGCCGATGAGGCGCTCCGCATAGCTGCGCCGGCGCCGGTTCAGGAGAATCCTAACCTGGCTTGTTTCGAGACGATCGTCAAGCTTCCTGTTCAATCCCCGCTGATGAGGGCAATATTGGCCAGCTCGCCACTCGGTTTCAAAGTCACAGCCGACGGCAGCGTACCGGCCCAGGTCAATGTCGTTCATCTCGGAACGGCACAGATCCTCACCGTCCCCGGCGAGGCGCTCCCTAACATCGGCTATTACCTGAAACGCAAAATGCGCGGCAGGGAAAACCTGCTTTTCGGCCTGACTAACGACGCATTGGGTTATATGCTTTCGAAATACGACTTCGACAGCTTCAAGCGTTACGAATACATCACGCGGACATCATTGGGAGAGAACACTGCGGAGATCTATGTCGAACAGGCATTGAAGTTCCTGCTATCCTGTCCGAAGCTATGACGCTCGGAAACCGGGGACGCTCACCTATTTCCAACCACTTCCTTTTCCTGTCGAGAGAAACCGGGGACGCTCACCTATTTCCAACCACTTCCTTTTCCTGTGGGGGAGGAGGAGATCGCCCTGGGAAAAACCACTGAAACTCCCTGCATCGGATCGGGACATAGACGAACAGGTGTTTTTCTGAGCTGGCGGCACCCTCCGATCGTGCCGAATGTCGGGAGTGTGTGAGGATTACAATTTTTTCGGCTCGTCCTGGAGTAATATGGCTCGTCGGAGTCCATCATAGGTTTCGGGATAAATCGAGGAAGTCAACACAGCCGGATTCCAAAAGGCCGCTAATTTTACGTTTTAACCATGGTTCAATGCATTCCACCATGTCCCGCTACGACGCGATCCTGTTCGACCTGCTCACCGCGCTAATCGATTCCTGGTCGCTTTGGAATCGCGTCGGCGGCGACGAGGACGCCGGCCGCGCATGGCGCGCTGAATACCTGCGCCTGACCTATGGATGCGGGGCCTACCGGCCTTACGAAATTCTGGTCGCGGAGGCAGCGCTCGCCTGCGGGCTCAACACGTCACATGCTGCCCGGCTCGAAGCGTCATGGGCTGAACTGCAGCCTTGGGACGACGCCCCCGCGCTGCTGCGCGATCTCGCGCCCGCATACAGGCTTGGGGTTGTGACCAATTGCTCGGAACGGCTCGGCCGGCGCGCCGCCGCACGCCTGCAGACGCCGTTCGAATGCATCGTGACAGCTGAACGCGCCGGATATTACAAACCCCATCCGGCGCCCTATCTCCTGGCGCTGCGGGAACTCGGACTGTCGGCAGAACGCGTGTTGTTCGTCGCGGGCTCGGGATTCGACCTGTTTGGCACCGCGCGCGTCGGCCTCGCAACGCTCTGGCACAACCGCGTCGGACTTGCGGCGCCCGACGGTGCACCAGCGCCTGTCGCGCAGGCACGCATGCTTCGCCCCATGGTCGACGACATTCTCACGCTCCAAAGGAGTCTCTCGTGAAGAGTCGCGCAATCCTGCCATGCGCGCAAGGCTTGGCCAAAAGATGATCGTGGAGAACCTCGACGGCGCGGACGGCGGCCTTGGAACGGCGCGAGTTGCAGGCTCAAAACCGGGCGGAAGGACGAGCCGCGTGTCCGCTCGTCTGCCCTCCTCCGGATCCTCAAGTTCGTACGACTGCCTTGCTCTCCAATATTACACCCGTGTCAGATGCCATGTGGTCGCGGGAGGCCCGCTCATCAACCGGTGACTTCCAGACATCCGTCTGAGAACGGGGACGATTCCCCGACTCGCTGTCCGGGAGGATATCCGGTCTCAGGTGCGCGCGCCGACGGACCGGACAGCTGGAAATAGGGGACGCTTCCCTATATTTTGCTTAAACCGCTATCATGGAAGTAAAGACTGTTTCGTAAGTACAAAAATATAGGGAAGCGTCCCCTATTTACGAAACTGGATCCATGTCATTCAATTTTTTCCTGTTTGTCCGGTTTCTTCAATCCCGCCGCGAGTGCTTTCTGGCGGATCGTTTCGCTGGCAGGAATGGCGGATTGATAAAAGATCACCTGCATCAGCGTGGGGAAGCTTGAAAGTGCGGCAATAGCCTGTGTCCAGCCCTCGGGGTACCTCTGCATCAGTTCCTGAGCGAGATCAAGACAAATGGCAAGGTAAGCCGCCCGAGCCTGCCGTTGAGTTGATGCGCGATGGGCAATGCTCTCTTCGATTTCCGGTTTCAGGCTCGCCCGCAGCCCGGCGAACTGCTTCTGTGGATCGGAAAGCCGCTCAATGTTGGCGGGATCCTCTGTGTGAATACTGTAGACGGTTTTACCATTTACGGTAGTCTTGGTACCGCCATGCTCGGCAATATTCTGTTCGGCGACGGTGATCAGACGGCCGCCAAACCTGGTAATGGTTTCGTCCGAGGGCATGCTATCGCGGCTGGTGTTTCGGAAGATGTCTTTGATGTTCCAGCCCTGGTTCATCATCCACTCCCACCCTTTGATGACTCCCACAATGCAGCCCGCTGTCGCGGCATTGTTGTCCGCGTCCCATCCGAAATTGAAAGCATGCCGGACGGTCTCGACCCAGTTGCCTTGCCCATAAAGCATGGCTGCGACGACGGAGCCGCCGTTGAGTTTGACGCCGTTACGGTCGCGCATATCCACTCCTCCGTGGACAGCATACTTCTCCTTCAGCAGGCGGCGGGTAACTCGCCAGTCGTCCGGATACTGCTTGTGCCACTGCCGGACATCGAGTATGAGACGGTGCATTTCGCTCGCAGGATCGATGGCCGCCAATCCCGCATCCAGGATCTTGTTGATATCGCTGGTAACGAAAGCCGTCGCGATCATGGCGGTGAACAACTGTGTGGCCTGGATAGGCTCGCCGTCGATGCTCACGTGTGTATAGTGAGTGCCGATACGCGCAGCGGTCTGTGGCATGCCGGGCGAAATGAGGCCCCAGGACTCGCTGACGAACTGGGCGGAAAGATTGAATTCCGCCCACGGATTTATAACAACAGAACCTGTGACTGGCGGTTGAAGACCGATATCGAGCAACTGCCGCAGAAACAGGTGGGAGCACCAGATGCGGCGGTTGATATGCCGCTTCCAGAGTTCGGCAATGCGGGCGGGAGGAATCAGAAGCGTCCTGCTGCGCTCCATTTCGACAATATAGACCCACTCAACATCCGTGTCGTCATCGGTCCATGCGCCGCCGGGCAGCGCGGGGACATAATGAACGACATTGCCAGGCTCGGCGATGTACTTCATCTCGTGCTCAAGACCGTTCAGATCGCCGAGGATGTGGCCAAGCAGGCCGCCCCGGATTTTGTCGTGCAGTTTATCGGCGGGCACCTTGGTTTTGCCTGCAGCCAGTGCCATTGTGCCCGTGGTCAGCATGATGAAGAGAAGACGTTTTATTGGCTCGCTCCTTTGGCGCTTAAGAGCCTGGCCGAAAAATGAGGGGCTCAAGGCGATCTGACTGTGTCCGGTCTGCGTCGCTTCGGTGCAAAAATGGACCGCAATGATGCAGTCCACCCTCTAATCAAACCAAGATCCGCATAAGGGTAAGGCTATTCAAGCACACTCCAAAGTCGCATGTCGACTTCGGAATCCGGGTTAAAGTCAATAAAACTGGCGCAATCGACCGCGGAGACAAGCTTCCCTCGCAAATTGGCCTGAGTTTGTGCGGATAGGAAGGACAAGCCGATCGAGGTCCGCGCCAAGGCGTCCGCTCGTCTGCCCTCCTCCCGGGTCCTCAGGTTCGTACTTGGGCACGCCATAGACCACGAAATACTGCTCGGGCAGGAAGTCATACGCCCGGATCACCTTCAGCCCGGCGGCCGCCATGTCGGCGTCCATCTGCCGATGTGGGACCTGCTGCTCGGGCGGAGGCCCCCAGGGCCGCTCGGACATCGGCTTCGGAATGTAATCGATGATCACGAGGCGACCGCCTGGCGCAAGGCCGGCACGCAGCTTCTTCGCATACGACACGCGATCCTTGACGTAGTGGATCGTGTCGATCATCAGGATTGTGTCGATGCTCGCGGGCTCGAGCTGAGGGTCGTCACTCAGGACCTTACGCAGGCGAATGTTCTCGACCTTCTGCGCCTTCACGCGGAAGTCGAGGTACTCAAGCATTTCGGGCGCGATGTCAAGAGCCCAGACCACGCCCGTCGGGCCGACCGCCCGTGCCACCGGAATGGTGAAGTAGCCGGATCCGGCCCCTATGTCAGCGACTCGCTCGCCCCGCTTGCACGGCCGTTCGTAAAAATCGACAAAATCCTTGATGAACCCTTCCAGGGAGAACACGGTCGTGGCCATCCGGCTCGTCCGCAAGACAATGACCGCTTCCTTTAGAAAACATGCCCGGATCTTGTCCCAATCGGGGAGCTTTACGCCCGTGGAGCTGACGAGGCCGTAGAGCCCGGCGATCATATCCCCGGCGGGCTGAGGGGGCGTGGATCGCAGCATCCTGCGTCTGACCCGGGCAGGCGCCGAGGCAGATGAAAGCGAGTGCCGCGCAGGCACCGGCCTTTCCTAGAGATCTCAAAAACGACTTGTGGTCCGAGGCTCCATTTTTCACAATACCCTCCGCTGTTCTTTTTTGCATTGTACCTCGCGGCGTACCTGCCTGGGGAAACCGGGGACGCTCCTGCGTTTGCCAATCGACCTGGATCGTGCAACTTAAACAGAAGAATAGGTGAAGAATCGGGGACATTCCGAGTTTCCCGACTTGCTCAGCTGAATCGGACGGATCAACCACCGGTTGATCCTTTCTATTCAGCTGAGGAAAGCTGGAAACTCGGAATGTCCCCGATTTTTTCACAGCTTCTCATTCGTAACGCAAAGCATCGAGCGGGTTTAGTTTCGCAGCGCGCCGCGCAGGCAGCCAGCAGGATCCTGCCGCAACCGTTGCGAGGAGTGCCATCACCGAAAGGATTGTCCAGGGATCTCTGGCGCTTACTTCGTAGAGGAGGCTCGAAACCACGCGCCCCGCAGCAAACGCCGCTGCGAACCCCAGGATCAGCCCAATCGCCACCGGGCTCATGGCTTGAGCGACGATCATGAAGTGCAGGTCCCATGGGCGCGCACCGAGGGCCATCCGCACCCCCATTTCGTTGGTCCTGCGGGCCACCGCATAGGAAACCACGCCATAGATGCCCAGCGCGGCCAGGAGAAGAGCTGTCACGCCGAAGGCCGCGGAAAGCAGCGTCTGGAACCGCCTCACCGCCACCGACTCCTCCAGGATCTCCTGCATCGTTCGCATTTCCGGGACCGGCAGATCCGGATCGACGCTCCGAATCACGGTGCGCATCGCGCCGGCCACCGAACGCGGGTCTCCTGCCGCACGCACCACCAGGGTCACCCGGCGCGGGGCCCAATCCCAATATGGTCGGTAGATCATTGCAACGGACGGCTTGTCCGGATCGGCCTTAACGTCTCCAGCCACTCCGATCACTTCATTCATAGATCCATCGCCCCGAGTAAACTGTCGCCCGACGGCGTTCTGACCGGGCCATATTTGCCGTGCCAGGCGCTCGGACAGGATAGCAACCTTCCGCTTGCGGTCATTTTCGTTGAACGTTCTGCCCGCCAGCAGCGGGATCCCCATCGTTTTAAGGTAGTCTGCGCTCATGAAGCGCACGTTGGCGAGCGGACGCTCCATTTCGGGCCGGGTGTCCCCCGGGGCCCATGCCGCATCCACCCATGTCTCGCCAGTGAGCGGCAGCGCGGTGCAGATCGAGGCCGATACGACACCCGGTTGAGATGCCAGGCGATCCAGGACCTGCTCGTGGAAGCGATTGCGCTGGTCATCTTCGCTATATTTTGCCCGCGGAATCGCAATATTAGCCGACAGGACCGTGGGAGCCCGGAAGCCCTTCTCCGAGTGCAGGACGCGCATGAAGCTGCCTGCCAGCAACACGGCCAGGATCAGAAGCACGGTACTCAACCCAACTTCGGCGCTTACCAATACGCTGCGAAATCGGGCGCCCTGGCGCGCTGCGGTTGAGGTTCTGCCCCCCGATCTCAGGATAGTCTGCGGATCGCTCCGAGTACTGCGCCAGGCGGGAGCCAGCCCGAACAGCAGGCCGGTTGCTGCGGTGATTGCGAGGGCAAAGAGAAGAACGCTCGTGTCCAGCCTAACCTCGTCCAAGCGAGGGATGTCTCTCGGGGCGTGCTGCAGAAGAGTGTTGAGACTTCCTGCCGCAATCGCCACGCCCAGGATCCCGCCCGCGAATGCAATCAGCAGGGTTTCTGCGAACACCTGGCGCACAAGGCGTGCAGGGCTTGCCCCCAGAGCCGTCCGGATAGCCCACTCGTGGCCGCGCCGCTCCGCCCGGGCAAGCATCAGGTTGGCCAGGTTCACGCATACGATCAGCAGGACGGAACCGACGGCGCCGAGCAGGATGATAAGCCCGCGACGCGATCGTCCGACAATGTTGTCTTCGATCGGCGTGACTGATGCTCTCAAGTTCACCTTTTCGCCCGCCAGTTTTTCCAGTTGGGCCGCAATTACGTTCAGTTCGGCGATCGCAGCATTCCTGCTCACGCCATCCTTGAGGCGCCCGATGACGTTGTAATTGAACGTCCCCATTAATTCTTTGAGTTCATCCTTGGAAAAAACGATGGGCTTGAAAACTTCCGGTTTCTCCGGCGCAATCGAGCCGGTATCAAGGACCGAGGAGCCCGGGAATCGGAATCGCGCAGGCAGCACTCCGACAATGGAATGGGCCGCGCTGTCGAGCATGATGGTCTTGCCCACGATCGCAGGGTCCTCCCGGAAGCGGCGCCGCCATAGGCTTTCGGAGATGACCGCAACGCGGTCATGCCCTTCGCTGTCTTCCCCCGCAATGAGTCCGCGCCCCAAACTGGGCTGGACTCCCAGAGTCTCAAAGAGGTTCGCCGAGATGTGCGCCATCTGCAGCTGCTCAGGCTCTCCAGCGCCGGTGAGGTTGGCGGTGCCGGAATCCATTGCCGAGAGCGACGCGAACGAGGAACAGCGTTGACGCCACTCTGTGAAATGCCGTGCGCTGACGGGCAGGGTTGGATAGGTCGAAGCGACAGCCGGGATGATCTCCCGCAACCCGACCAGGCGGTCCGGAGCGTGATATGGCAAGGGTCGAAGCAAAATGCCATTCACGATCGAGAAGATCGCCGTGTTGGCGCCTATTCCCAGCGCCAGCATCACCGCGCAGAGAGCCGCAAATCCCGGCTCGCGCACCAGCGTGCGCGCCGCAAATCGAACATCGCTCCATAAAGCCATAACGTTCTCCACATGAGGAGATGTCGGGGACGCGCTTCCGGGGATCAGCCGCGCCCCGTTGCATACATCTCAGTACGGAACGACAGGGCTGAAGGTTCAGGAATTCACTTGCTCTATAAGGGTGCCTTCCGTGACGGGGTCACATCTGAAGAATGTAGTTTTTAGATTAGAAAGCAAACACAGGTGATGCGGGATGCTGAACAAGATGGCATCAGGATCGGCTGGGACAAAGCGGCTGGGGATCGCAGGGATACGTTCTAATGTGAAAACTTCATTCTCCAGATACGACCCCATGACTCTCCCGGAAAGGGGATGGAGACTCCTTATTGTGACTTGAGACGCTTCAGGATGATGGCTCCGTTGGTATTGCGAGGGTTCAACTCGATCGCTTTCTCATAGTTTTTGATCGCGAGTTCTTTGTCCCCGTGCGCCGCGTAGGCCTCACCCAAACTGTCGTAAACATTCCATGATTTTGGGAACTCCCGGACATTGAGCGCGAAGATCTTGATAGCCTCCGGCACTTTACCTGCGTTCAGCAACCGGTAACCGAGCTGATTGATTTCGTTTTCGTCGACAAAATAGGAGCCCGCTCCCCCAGCTTTTCCTTTTTCGAACGCCTCAAGCGCCGCGTCAATATCCTTATCATCGAGAGTCCGCGCAAGAATCCGGGACAGGATTTTTATGCCTTTGACCAGCCTGGTGTCGCTCTCAAAGGCGGTGCGCTCCCAAGGGTAGCTCCTCGGATTCAACTCCAATGACTTGCGATAACAGGCACGCGCCTGTTCGGCATCACCCATTTGATCGTAGGCGTCGCCCAGACTCTCGTGGGCTATCCACATCCCGGGAAACTCGCGAACTTCCAGCTTGAAAACCGATACGGCTTCCTTCACTCGTTTGGAGCCCAGAAGCTGCTTTCCAACCTCCCTCAATTCCTCCTCATCAAGATAATACCTGGACGGATCTCCTGATCGAGTTTTCTCATATGCCGCGAGGGCTGCATCGATGCCATGTTCATCGATATTTCGAGACAACGACCGGGCGAGGGACTCACGGACGTCCTGCAGGCCTGCAGTAGCCGGGTGAGATACCGGGTGTCCGATTGAAATCAGCTGTGCTGCCAGCTCGAGCACCCGATCCCTGCCGCCCTGGATATCCTCCTTCGTGTTGACTTCGCGGATGTCCGAAGGAACACCGATGCCTTCCCAGCAGAAGCCGGTCTGATCATAGAAGATCTTATAGGGGACAGTGAAACGCCAGCCGTTGGAGAGCTGGTCTCCGTAAACGTCGGCGAAAACGCCGGAAGTTGCATCACCGACACTTGTCACGTTGGGGAGGACCCTCATTGCCAGGGCGAAGTTTTCCGCGGCGCTGACCGAAAATCTGTGCGTCAGGACAATGACGGGTCCGGTGAATTGTATCGGGCCCTCCGGTTCCACATTCCAATACTTTGGCGGCGTAAAGGCATCGTGATGAGGGCCGTTTCGGATGCGTGTCGTCATGTAAAGGCGCTTGCGGTCGGCGAACCGGTCCGCGATCAGTTTCCCAACCCGATCATCGCCGCCTCCATTGGCACGAACGTCCACGATAATCCCACGAGCGCTTCTGAACGTGCGGATGATTTCATCTATAACCGCGGAAGTCTCCTGGGGGCGCCCGAATCCGTTGAAATGGAAGTATCCGATCGAATCGTCCAGCCACCCAAACTGGAAAAGCTCCCCGAGGCGGGTCTCAACCTTTCCCTTCAAGTACTTTGATTTGATGAGATCCAGCGAGAAGTCTTCCATGGTCATCCGGCCGAGGATCCCGGACTGGAATCGGCGATCCGGCGACGTCAGACGTATGTGGTTGTCGTTGAGATTGCCGAGCATGTCGGACATCACCGTGAACAGCTCCTCATCCGAAGTACGTGATGTTATTCTGGGTCTATATACTCTATAGAGGGCATTCCAATCGATATGCTTGACATCGAACAGGGCGTAGCTCCTGTCATACGTCTTCCAGAATTCTTCGAAGAGCCTGATTGGGTCCTTCTCTGGCTGGGCGTATGTGATATGGGGAGATGCAGCGATGAAGAAACAGCAAAAGAGGGCGAGGGAGGAGAGTTTCATAGAATGGTCTCCGTATGTGAGCTACGATCGATGTCCCAGACAGCAGGCTACGGCCTCATTGTACATTCCTTCCGAAGTAAATGGAAAAGAGTGACGTAGCAGGCGTAATGTCTTTGTCCCTACGCTGCGGGCCGTTCGGGGGCGCTAATGAAGGGGAAGTCGTCAAGGTGACAGACAGGAGGGACATGTTCGATCGAGGTCCGCGCCAAGGCGTCAGCGCGTCTGCCCTCCTCCCGGTGACGATGACGGGGTCACATCTGTGACGGGGTCACATCTGAAGAACGTAGTTTTTAGATTAGAAAGCAAACACAGGTGATGCGGGATGCTGAACAAGATGGCATCAGGATCGGCTGGGGCAAAGCGGCTAGGGATGGCAGGGATACGTCCTAATGTGAAAACTTCATTCTCCAGATACGACCCCAGACGATCTTGGGCTCTTAGAACATGACGAGCATGACCAGCTGCACGAAGGCGCCAGTGAAATAAAACGGATGCTGGCGTCTTTTGTCCGAAAGCTGAATGCTGACAGCTGATGGCTGACAGCTCGGCGTGGCCGGCGGTCACAATTTAACGCCGTGTTTGGATGTGGCCGCCGGCCACACCGTGGAATTCGTGGCAGGGTTTTAAATATCCGGTCCTCTTACTTGGCTGATTTGCGGATGTAGATGTTGCCGTTGAAGGTCTTGAACTGGAACTCAGGGCCGCCGCCGTTGATCGTGCCCTTTGTGGTTTTGTCGATCTTGATGCGGAACTTGCCGCCTTTTCCGCGCGCATCCTCGGCGACGGGCTGAACCGCGGTCGCCTCAATCTTGATGTCGAAATCGCTGAAGATTTCGCCGTTGTCCGTCTTCATCGAGGCATTGGCCTTGAGATCCGGCGGGAATGACACATCGATGTCCCCGTTTAGCGAGCTGAATGACATCGGCTTGTTGGGCTCAATCGAGACCATGCTAACCTTCACATTTCCATTGAGCGCGTGCGCGACGACGCTGCCCGAAACCTGTGTGAGCGTCACCGCCCCATTGATATCGTTCACCTCGATCTCTCCCTGAACCTGCTCCACCCTGATATCCCCATCGTTGATGGTTTTCAGCCGGAGAGTACTGCGAGCCGGCACCTGAAGGGAGATATCCACCGGCCGGTTCAACGACCCGGTGCTGATACTGACCTCGTTGCCTTCCTCCTCGACCGTCAAGCCGGTCGACGTGTTGGGGATCCTCTTCATACCCGATGTGTCGGCACGGCGGTGGCCATGAGACTCCTCCTCCTGGCGGGCTTTTGCATCCACAATGATTTCTTTGCCGGCATACCCTTTTACCGTTATGGAACCGGCGAGCAGGTTGACCTTTACGGTGCCGGGGCGCGACGGATCACTCAGCGGGACCGTGACATGATCGGTACCCGTAACTTGTGGAAAGGCCGTGGCCGCCAGCCCAAGCCAGACAGCTATTGTCAATTTGTGTTGCAGAAACGTTTTCATATGAATTCTCCTGAAAGGACCCGTCACCTTGCGGCGACGTGAATATTGCCGTTGAGGGTATCGAATTTAATCTGAGGGCCACCTTTGCCGATGCGCCCGCCAAAGAAGCGGTTGCTCTTGTAAACAAACATGCCGTCGCGGCGTTCCTTTTCAGCGACAGGTTGAGGGAGAGGCCGAATCTCAAAGTCCGTGTATGCGCCCCCGTTGAATGTTTTGAACCAGCAATCCGCGGATAAATCGGGCCGGAAGGTTACATCGATGTTGCCGTTAAGCGAACCGAAGGAGCAATCGTCTGCCGGGTTCTGGTTGAACAGCACCTTGACGCCGCCGTTAATCGCATGGACGCGTCCGGAGCCGGCGACCTCCGTCATCTCGATCCTGCCGTTGATATTCTCGACATCATATTTCCCGCTTACGCTCTCCACCCGAATGTCGCCGTTGTTGATCGTCCGGAGGTCGAGATTGCAGTTTCGGGGCACTTTGATTTGAAAGTCGTAATTCACCCGGTAATAAAGGCGCCGATTGCGCCTGCCGCCGTTTTCACAACGGAACGGGCCATCCACGTAGAGTTCGATCCGATTGTTCTTCTCGGAGATCTTCAGTTCGACCTCCTTCTTCGCCAGTTCAATATCTTCCTTCGATCGCGCCCGGATGGTCTTGGCAATCTCGGCCTGAACCGCTGCACCGTCATAGCCCGTCACATGAATTGAGCCTTCCACGTTGTCGACGTTTAACGATCGTGCCCCGGAAGGATTCGAGAAGTTCAAGGTTTTTTGAATGGCCTCTTTATCCGATTCCGGATAGTCCTCGCCATAGCGATCCGGAGCGGAGGCTGCAACGAGAAATGCGGCAGTCAGCATGAAAAACAAAATCCGGACTGTGCGCTTCATGACAATGTTCTCCTTAGCTGAGTCTCTGCAGGCCCCACTGGGCGCGCTGCCTGACTTGTTCATTCTGGGTGGTGTCATTGGTAAGCTGCCTCAGGACGTCAATCGACTGGCGTTCATGAAGTTGCACCAGGAGATCGATCAGCGAGATCTGGACCAGTGGTGAATCCTGCTTCGTGAGGGATTTCACGAGCCCGCCACGCACCGCCGGGTCATCTGCAAAGCGGGCCAACGCATCCACGGCCGCAAGCCGGACATCCACATTCGTGTCGTAATTGAGGGTGTGCATGAGGGTGTTGAGAAACTCCGGATCTGGACGGCTCACCTGGCTGCTCCAGCTCACACCTTTCAAGCGCTCGCTGGCCGATTGCTGTTTTAATAGGGAGATGGTCACCATCTGGCGCATCTCGTGGACTTCATCGCGGAGGTTGGCCAGTTCCTCATGGCCGTTGCGGCTGTCTCTCAGGAGGTAACCTCCGAAAAAACCCGCTAGCAGCATCATTGCGGCGAATCCGGTCTGGAAAGCCAGCCGGTACCCGGACCAGGCGCCGAACCACTCTCCAAATCCTGCACGCCTGGAAGGCGAAATCCGGGCACGGCCGAGCCCCTGCTGATACCCTTCGAGCATGGCGTAAAACCGGGACCGCATTCCCGAACCGGGCTCCTCAGAAGGGATCGCCGCCAACCTGGTCCACAGCCGGTTCAGGCTCTCCCGCTCTTCCCGGCAGGAAGCGCATTCGGAGAGATGCGACTCGAGCTCCGCCCTGTCGCCGGCGTCAAGTGTGCCTGCCCACTCATCCGCAAACAGATCCTGGATTCGGTGACACTTCATAACACCCCCTCACTCTTAAGTTGATGGACCGCAACTTGCAGGTCCCGTATGGCTCGGAATGCCCTGCCTTTGATTGTGTTGACCGAGCACTTCAGAATCTTGGCGATCTCTTCGAACTTAAGCCCCTGGAGGCCGTGAAGAAGGAGGACCTCGCGCTTTTCTTCCGGAAGTCTGGCCAGGGCATCCAGCATGATGCGCGTCTCTTCCTCATGCTCGGCCCGTTCACTCGGCGTCGGCAGCAGGCTGACATGTTCCCGTATTTCGTCTTCCATGCCGACTTCTTCGCGCGGGCTCCTCCGGAAGTGATCGATGCGCGCGTTGCGGGCGATCTGGAACATCCAGGTCGTAAACTGGCTTTCTCCTCTATAGGTGTGCCGGTACTTAAGAAGGCGCACAAATACCTCCTGCACCAGATCCTCGCTCAGATGCCGGTTACCCGTCAGGCGGAGAAGGAAATTGAATAACTGTCCGTGGTGACGTTCGAACAGGATGCCGAGCTTCTCGACATCTCCTTCCCGCACCGCCAGCATCAACGACTGATCGCTCGCTTCATCTGTGGTTCGTTGTTCCATTGCGTTTCCAGTCACCCATGAATACCTGAAATCTCAGAAAAAGTTGCGGCCGGTCGACGATTTTTGCGGGAAAAACTTCACCACAAAGACACCAAGACTCCAGGCATGACGGGGTCACATCTGAAGAATGTAGTTTTTAGATTAGAAAGCAAACACAGGTGATGCGGGATGCTGAACAAGATGGCATCAGGATCGGCTGGGGCAAAGCGGCTGGGGATCGCAGGGATACGTCCTAATGTGAAAACTTCATTCTCCAGATACGACCCCATGACCTGGCAGGGTTCATAGCTACAGTTGCAGATACGGCGGTTGCGATCCTTCTTGCATTCCATAGGTGTCCCTCCATAGACGAAGAGGTGTTTTTCTGAGCTGGCGGCACTCTCCGCTCGTGCCGAATGTCGGAAGTGTGTGAGAATTACAATCTTTTCGGCTCGTCCTGGAGTAATATGGCTCGTCCGGATCCATTATGGGTCTCGGGATCAATCGCGGCAAGTTAACATATCACCACTTCCCAGAAGTTGGGGAGAAGTCGTAGCTGGCTCTGGATTCCAAGGGCCGCTTATTTCACTTATACCCTACGATCTCGTTTGCCATCGGCCGAACTGCCTCCTGAAAGGATAATAGGATCATCTGATGCCCAAGTTTGCAGCGAACCTATCGATGATGTTCAACGAGGTGCCGTTCCTGGACCGCTTCTCCGCGGCGGCGGCGGCGGGTTTCCGGGCAGTAGAGTACCTCTTCCCTTACGAGCACCCGCCGGAGGAGATCGGAAAGCGGCTTCGCCAGCACCAACTCGAGAATGTGCTCTTTAATCTCCCGCCCGGAGATTGGGCCGCGGGTGAACGGGGAATTACCTGCATTCCCGGCCGGGAAGGGGAGTTTCGCGCGGGTGTGGAGAAGGCGCTAACCTACGCCATCAGCTTGGGAGTGCGTCGCCTCCACGCCATGGCCGGCTTGGCGCCCTCGAACGCCGCCCCCGAGGCGCTGAAGGCCACCTACATCGCGAATTTGCGGTACGCCGCTGAGAAATTCGCTCCCCATGGGATCACCCTGCTCATTGAGGCGATCAACACGCGCGACATGCCGGGTTTCTACCTCAACACGCAAGCTCAATCCTATGTTGCCTGCTGTGCGGTCAACCTTCCCAACATCAAGATGCAGCTCGACTTCTATCACACACAGATCATGGAAGGCGACCTCGAGACCAAGTTGCGGAAGTATGCCCCGTACTGGGGGCACATGCAGGTTGCCAGCGTGCCCAAAAGGAACGAGCCGGACTCCGGTGAGGTCAACTATCCCTACCTGTTCCGCGTGATCGATGAGATTGGTTACGACGGCTGGGTGGGCTGTGAGTATCGTCCTGCCGGCAAGACGCTGGACGGTTTGGCGTGGTTAAGGGTCTGTCAATGAATAACGTTTACACTTTGCTGCAGGCCCCCAGGCCCGCTGGCGAGGCGCGAGCGACGAGCATACCCGGGGTGGTATGTAAGGAGCGAGCAACAAAGCCAGCGGGCCTGCGG
>Ga0315279_10005828_pt1 | contig 15782 bp, 16 predicted proteins | sample YL17G06_20_MG_FD_203694 | JGI IMG/M metagenome (GOLD analysis project Ga0315279, IMG submission 203694) | Sediment microbial communities from Yellowstone Lake, YNP, Wyoming, USA - YL17G06_20 | ecosystem: Environmental > Aquatic > Freshwater > Lake > Sediment | place: USA: Wyoming | collected...
ATGAACAGTACTATCTCCCTAAAGCAGACATGAATGAATTTATGGAGGAAATAAAAAGGGTGATAAGCGAATTTGCTCCAAATGGTGGTTATATCCTTGCTCCCGCCCATAACATTCAAAGTGATACACCGCCAGAGAAAATCATAAAATTATATGAAACCACTGTTAAATATGGCACCTATCCAACAAAAATATGAAATCCTTATTCCACATATTATTAAAATTTTGCTATTCAAAGATCTGCCGCGTTGTTATTACGCGGCAGATCTTAATTAGGCTAATTTTTTTATACAAAAAAAGAGTTATTTCTCCACTTCTACCTTCACATTCCCCCAGAGATTTGGATCATCAACATTCTCTTTTGATATTATATCACCAGGGAAGTAAAGGGTTGGGCCCCATTTTTCAGTGATTAATTCTGTTTCTAACCCTTCGATTGTATACTTTCCAGTCTTAATTTCTTCTTTGGCTAAGACCTCATCCATGAATGCCCAAAGACCATGTGCCATTGCCACCATTGGTTCTTGAACAGTCTCTAACACCCACCCATCTCTAATGGACTTAAGACCTGTTGGTGTTCCATCGGTACTAATCCAAATAATATCTCCCTGCTTGTAACCATGCGATTCAAAAACTGGGATAATTGCAGCAGTCCTATCGTCTGCATGATTAAACAAAATATCGATATCCTTTCTTGCAGTGATCTGGTCATCAACAGTAGATGCCATAGTAGATGGTTCCCACTGGGGAGTATCTTTAGTAATTATTTCTACATTGGGATACGCTGCCATTACTTCTTTAAATCCCTTATCAATCATTATTGTGTAGTTATCCCCAAGATCACCCATTATCTCCAATACTACTCCCTTTTCTTCTCCATACTTCTCCTTTAGAAGTCGTGCGCATTCCTTCCCAGCAATTTGCCCTATCTTTACTGTTCCTACAACACTACTAAAATCTATAGTCGTCTCTGTAATGAATCTATCAAATACTAGTATGGGGATTCCTTCTGCGCGAGCTTTATCTGCGCTTCCTACAAGTGCAGATACATCTACTGCATTAAGGATTATTGCTTTTGGTTTCATGCCAACTGCATCATCCATCTGATTTATCTGCTTCGTGACATCATTATTGGCGTTTAATGACTTAACTTCATATCCAAGCTCGGAGCCAATGTTGCGGCTCATAAGGTTCGCACCTGCTTGAAATTCATCAGATAACATTGGCGCCATATAATAAACTACTCCTTCACCCTTTGGTGTATCTTCCTGTCCTACTGCTGCCTCCGTTGTTGGTGCTTCTGTTGTTGCTTCTGTGGATGGTGCTGTAGTTGTAGCCTCCGTTGTTGGTGGAACTTCGACCTTAGGTGCACATCCAGCTGCCATGATTAGAACCAATGAAACTCCTATTAAGATGCACAAAATTCTTTTCATTTCTCAACCCTCCTTTCTATTTTAGATTCTGAGAAGAATTCTATTTTGTTTGCTATCCAGATTCTCACCCCCTTTTAAATTCTTAATCAGCTTGCTTAAGTAACAAATATAGCTCCTGTTATCAATGCAACTATTTCATCTGGGTTTGTTAATTTTCTTTCTCTAATCCCTACCACCTCGCCATGTCGAAGTACTATTATCCTATCTGCAACTTCAAAAACGTGCTGCAGATTATGGCTTATGAATATCATTGATATGCTCTTTTCCTTCCTGATTGTTAAAACTAAATCAAGCGCTTTTCTCGTCTCCCTAACACCAAGTGCAGCAGTTGGTTCATCAAGTAAAATTAATTTTTCACCCCATGCAACAAATCTACCAAGAGCAACAGCTTGTCTTTGTCCTCCAGATAGATATTCAACCTTTTCTTTAACAGATGGTATATTTATCCCGATCTTCCCCAATACTTCAACTGTTCTTTTCTCCATTTCCCTTTTTTGCAGAACTCTAAAGCCTAAAACATTCTTATGTAGTTCTCTACCTATAAAAAGATTTGAAGAAGCATCAAGGTTCTCACAAAGCGATAGGTCTTGATACACTGTCTCTATACCAATACGCCTTGCTTCAACAGGAGTTTTGAAATTAATCCTCTGACCTTCAAGGTAAATATTCCCCTTATCGGGAGGAAAATTGCCTGATATTATTTTAATTAATGTTGATTTGCCAGCACCGTTATCACCAACTAACCCAACAACTTCATCTTCATAAACCTCAAAACTAACATCACTAAGTGCTCTTACGCTACCAAAATACTTAGTTATTCCTTCAACCTTCAATATAACGGGCTTTGTATTTTTATCATTCATGATCTTCTCCATTAACATCACTCAATCCTTATTTACCTGAACAACCTTTTCACTGAATCCAATATTACTGCTACCAAAACCAATCCACCCCTAACTATATCAGTTATAAATGGAGAGATAGCCAAAATATTTAATGCGCTGTGAATAGAGCTTAGTAGCAAAACTCCGGCAAAAACACCAACAAGTGAGCCAGCTCCACCAGCTAAGCTGACACCTCCAATTACAACTGCAGCTAAAACCTCAAATAGGAAACCAGAAGCAATCGCAGGGGTCGCTCCATTTGCCCTTGCAGTCATTAACCATCCTGTTATTCCCGAAATAATACCGCTTAAAACAAAGACCCTAAATAAAACCTTATTTACATTTATGCCAAAATTATATGCAGCATTAATATTCCCACCTATAATGAAAATATGTTTACCAAACCTATTATTTTCTAGAACAAAATAGAAAAACAGATAAAAAATTATCATGACATATACCATTAATGGCATATTAAGAAATCTAAATGAATCAACAAATCTAAAAGATGATGGCAACTGAGAAACTCCTTTCCCGCCTGTTAGTAGTACCGCTATCCCTCTAACTATTATGTAAGTTGACAATGTTACAAGGAAAGAATGGATTTTAAATCTAATTATAAAGAAACCGTTAAATAGCCCAACCAAAGCTCCAATGCTCATAACAATAAATAGTCCAATAAATGGATTTAAGCTTAAGCCTGAAGCAAAAGGAGAGGTACCGCATAACCAAGCACTAAATATTGCGCCAAATCCAGCCATCGATTCAACAGAAAGGTCTAGATTGCCACTTATAAGGCAATAACTTTCAGCAATTGCCAACAATCCAATAAATACTGAGTGATAAATTATATTTATATAATTCCTGATGCTAAAAAAACCATCTATAGTAGAAGAGAAAGCTATCACGCATAAAACCAATATAATCCAAACAATGTTATTTAGGATTCCTCTAAAAATTCTGTTGGCTCTTTGGGCTGCTAACGCCTCCATCTATTAACCCACTTTCCGTTTTTTTGCACCGATATGTATATATTACTTTAATCAATCAAATAATTTAAGCTAAAACATTTTATTTGATCACGAAAAAGCCTTTTTTTAAATCATCTATTCGATCTACTTTAAAGTTCAATTATATTCCTATAAGAGGATGTAAACTCCTCGACACCACCTTCTCTTACAACTACACCATCCTCAAACCTCATCCCGTAGTTCGAATCTCCAAGAAATATATCCACCTGGAAAGTCATACCATCGAAAAGTATAAAATCGCTATCAGCCTCAAGAAATGGATGCTCACACTCTATAATGCCCAATCCATGGCAGGGACCGTAAAGAAAGAATCTCGAAAATCCAGACTTTTCCAAATATTCCCAATATTTTTTAAATACTTCTGAGGCTGGAATTCCAGCTCTTAGGTTTCCCAATACTATTTTCTGTAGCTCGATCCCAACCGTTAGCAAATTTTTGTAATCATCCGGCATTTTACCTATGCTAAAGGGTCGTCCGATACTGGAAGAATAGTTGCCGTATCGACATCCACAACTAAACTGAATGGGTTCATTCTTATTTATAACTTTATGTGAAGCCCTTCCAATAGCCTGATTGGTTCTTTTGCCTGAAAGAATATATGGTGTAAATGCTAAATTCTCCGCCAAATTTCTAAACATTTCAGCAACTGCAAATCCTGCTACTTCCACTTCTTCCATACCGGATTTAACGTTATTTATAACAGCCTCGAAGCTTTTCATGCTGATTTCTGCAGATCTTCTTAAAAGAGCCACTTCATTTTCGCTTTTTTTCATTCTTAAATTAATCAAGATGTCGTCTGTTTTGACTATCTCAACTTCCCCTACTGCTTCTACTATAGCTTCATAAACCGGTAGTGTAGTGATTGTTAAACCTGAAAAAGCAAGCCTTTTCAATGGCTTATTTTTCAGTATTTCATTAAGTACTTCTTCATATGTATATAGTTTAGCCCCAGGATAATTGGGCTCTGAAGATTCCCTATGTGCCAACACCTGTCTAATTTTTTCAATCTTGCTATAGTCCTGTGCAAATGTCATTGTTTCAGGACCTATTACAAGAACAGGATCTCCAATAGAAGGAATTACGACACATGCAGTTTCAAAAGCGGGCCAGTAATTCGATAAATAGATTAAATTCTGGGGTTCTGACTCAGATCCAAATGTTATCAGAGCGTCAAAATCTCTTTCATTTAAAATTTGTTGGATTTTTCTAATCCTATATGTATACTCCTCGGGAGGTATCTCTTTTATCATTATTACTCCTGGTCAATTGATAATTTAGACTTAACAGTTGTGCCATATTTAAAACATTAATTATCAAATTCATCTTACAAACCCATTTCATTAGTATTACCAATAATTAGACCGAGAAATCACATAATTCATGTTATCACCCATCTAAATATGACAGGTTTGCCCTCCATCAACAAGAATAGTAGCGCCATTGATATAAGATGCCTTATCGGAAGCCAGAAAGATTACAGTCTCCGCGATTTCTTCTGGCATCGCATATCGTCTTAATGGAATATTTTTCACATAATTACTTATAAAATCCCTGTTGTTAATAAAATCGATTGTAAGCGGAGTTTTTGTTAATCCAGGTGCCACATTATTCACATTTATTCCATATGGACCAAGCTCAACTGCCATTGTTTTTGTTAGTAGTTCGAGACCACCCTTGGAAGCGTTATAATCAGCTTGTTTTGCCTCTCCTATGATTCCATTTGTTGAGGATATATTAATTATCTTTCCATATTTAGCTTTTATCATCTTTTTTGCAACAGCTTGTGATATCAGAAATGCTCCTTTGAGGTTTACTGCCAATGTTTCATCAAAATGCTCTTCGGTTATATCCAGAAAATCTGCCCAATAGCTTATTCCTGTTGAATTAACCAATATATCTATTTTTTTGAATCGACTAAAAACGCTGTCAATTAAGGAATCAACCTCAACTTTTTTAGTAATATCCATTTTATAAAAGAACAGGTTTTCTCTTTTTGGGATCTCGGTAAGAAGATCTTGAAATTTTCCTTCATTCCTTCCAGCTACGGCAACTATAGACCCACCACTTAAAAATTTTTTAGTTATCACTTTGCCTATACCACCTGCTCCGCCAGCAACTATAACAATCTTACCTTTTAAATCTTCCATGTTAATTCCCTAAATTTAATGAATAATGAATATTTTATTATCTCAGTTTTAGATTTTTCATAATTTGAATTGATTTCCATAAAATTCGCATGCACACGTTTGCATTTTATCATAATATATAGTAGCTTAAAACATTTTTTAATTATAATTTAAGATATTTTATCTTTTAATGAATATTTGATATTAGGATCAATGAAATAGAAATTTGATGTATTTAAAATATGAATACAAAAATAACATCTAATAATGCTTAATTTATTAAAAATAAGAAAGGAAAAGTAACCGAATTATGCCAAAAATAAGCATAAAAGATATAGCAAAATATGCAAATGTTTCCCCTTCAACTGTATCAAGAGCTCTTCAGGGCCATCCAAGGATCAGCGAAGAAACAAAATTGAAAATCAGAGACATTGCTAAACAATATAACTATATCCCCAACCAGATAGCCAGGGCACTAAAGACCAAAGAGACTAAGACAATTGGATTAATAATTTCAGATATTACAAATCCATTTTATACGGAGATAACAAAAGGAGTTGAGGACGCTTGCGTTATAAAGGGGTACAGCGTCATCTTATGTAATTCTGACTTTAATCTTGAAAGAGAATCTAGCTATCTCAAAGTATTAACAGAAAAAGGTGTAGATGGAATAATTCTAACTCCTCATTCAGTTAATTATCTTCACGACTATTTTTTTGATATTAATCATATTCCTTATGTTTTAGTGGACATAAAACCTAGCAATCCCAACGTAAACTGTGTCTATGCAGACCAAGAAGAGGGTGCCTTAATAGCAACCAAATTTTTAATTGAAAAAGGACATCGAAAAATAACTTTCCTAAACGGCCCAGTAAAATTACCATCTGCTAATCAAGCCATAAAGGGATACAAAAGAGCTTTTAATGAATTTGGCCTAAAAATAAATAAAGATTCAATTATTGAAACGCCACAAAAAATTGAGAGAGCATATTTAATCACTAAGCAACTCTTAAGAAAAAATGATAATCCGACTGCAATCTTTTCTTTGAGTGATATGATGTGCATAGGAATTTATCAGGCCATTTACGAAGAACAACTAAGGATCCCGGATGATATAGCTGTAGTAGGATATGATGATTTACCAGTTACCAGATTTATGGACCCACCTTTAACGACTGTCTATCAGCCAAAATATGAAGTTGGAAATCTTGCTGCTGAACTACTTATTGACCAGATAAAAGCAGGCTCTTCATGGTCTCCACGGACAATTAAACTTAGTGCAAGGCTTGTGGTTCGAAAATCAACCTAAAATAGCCTGAATAATTTAAAATCAAATATTGCTAGGATTTCGATAAAAAATCTTCTCTAAGTCTATTTATCAACTTAGAGAGCGGTACAAGATTATCTTCACCTATGACAAAGCCCTCCTCAACTCTGTTTGATCCAATTCCAGGAACTCCAAAAATACTTACATCAAAATTCACTCCCATGCCAGGCAAGAACTTATATGTAGTATGCTCATCGGGATAAGGTGATTCTGCTTCTGCAAGGCCATTTCCATGGATTGGAGGGTAAAGATCATATTTTTCAAGCCCGTTATCGCTGAAATATTTCCTTATCTTCTTAACTACATCGCCAGCAACTACACCAGCCTTAAGATTTTTAACTCCTATGTCCTCAGCTTTAATAACATGTTTTATCAAATTCAACTGTTCTGGTGTTGGCTCTCCGCCTGCTACAAAGGGCCATTCATCTGATGCTATATATCCCTCGTACTGTACAGCCAAGGCATACATTATCATGTCGCCCTTCTGTATAATCTTTTCGGCAGCACGGGGTATTATCGTGTTGGTCCTTTCTTCACCCGAAGCAAATATTGAGAAGACAACAACCTCAGCACCTGCATCACGGGCTGCCTTTTCTCCTATGGCTGCAGCTTGTCTCTCAGTTAAACCAACTATATCCGCATCAAGCACAGCCTTATAGCTAATATCGCATATTTCGCCTGCTTTCTTTAACATCTCAATCTCTGCCGGGCTCTTGATTAGTCTCATTCTATATATGATTTCATCTCCACTTTCCACTTTGGCTTCAGGTATGGCAGATTTTATCGCCTCATAGGTAATAACTGACATAGCATCCATGCCGCACAACTTTATCTTCTTAGGTGTTTTACCCTTGGAGAGCTCTAAAATGACATCTCTTAATTTGGTATACCTGCTGGCAGCAGCATACTCAATTTGCTCTGGGACATAAGCCATCTCCATCTCACGCAAAATCCTGATATCTCTCCAGACAGACATCTCTTTAGCCAGGCCTTCAGTCTCTGGGGCGACAAGAAGTATCGGCTCCCCTTCTAATCCAACCGCAAGCAATCCTTTATCACACGCCGGCCAGTGATTGGAAACATATCTTAGATGCTCACGTCTATATTCGTCTCCATAAATTAAAAAGATTTCAGTTTTCTCCTCCTCCATTATTTTGCGTAGATTTTGGATGCGAGTTTTAAACTCTTCAATTGGCAATTTGGTCATCTTTGTCTCCTCTAATAACCTTAATTAATGTAATTATAAATTACATCTTCACGTCATTCAACGGACCGATTTGCCTCCACACACACCTTGCTTTGGTAAAGATGCTATGGTCTGCGATCTTTTCATCGATGTCATATCCCTATCTACTACCTCCCATTCAAAAACCTCTCCCTTCTCAAAGTTCATTGCCTTAATTAATACCCTTGTAAAGTTAATGTAGTATTGATTGAAGTCCGGCCATTTTATTTCCTGCACCCTTGTTGCATATCCCATATCATCACCAATATTAGTTGATTCACTATCGTTATATCGAAAAAAAATAATTGCAAGATAAATAAAAATTTGCCAACAAACCCAATTCAGGGACTTAATCCCTTAATCTAATGAAACACAGAATATATAATTATTACCTTAATCAAAACAAAAAATTTTATTGAGCATTTTCTTATGTAAGTACAGCCGTTGATCCCATCAAAATCTATAAACCAGATAGATCTTGAAAAACTAATTCATAAAATAATTCTACAGGTATTAAATTCAAAGAAATAATTAAATAAATACTTTCTAAATATTATGTACAAACATTTTATCAAAGTATTGATTCAGTATTGGGTATAAATCCTTAAAGAGCTCAAACCTCTTAGAATAGTAATCAACAATATCTGAACCTTCTGGTTCAAAATTTTTTTTAATTTTTATTATATTTTTAACTGCATCATTAATACTTCTATAAACATCCAAACCAACACATGAAAGTATCAAAGCTCCAATTAATCCTGCTTCATTTATTTTTGGAACATTAATTTTTTTATTTGTAATATTTGATTTTAGTTGAAGCCAAAAATCAGACTTTGTAGGTCCTCCTGCTGCATTCATTTCGCTTACCTTGATGCCGCAATTTTCAATTCCATTAATCACTATCCTAGATTGATAACAAGTTCCTTCTAAAATTGCTCGGGAGATATCATCCTTATTAATTTCTGGCCTCAGTCCGATTATCACACCTTTTGATTTATAGTTATGTGGTGGATTATCACCTGAACTGCTCCCCCTCAAATGCGGAAGGAAAAATATTCCATTTGCTCCAGGTTTTGAACGCGAAGCTCCGTCTATAATTAAATCAAAAACATTTTTACCGGTCTTCTGCGAAATGTATGCTTCATAATCATTAAAAGTATCCCTATACCATCTTAATGCATTTCCAAAAGCCACCTGTACTGCTAAAAGATAATATTTATCTTTTACTGTATGACAATAATTCCAGTTCCCATTTTTTATTAGTTTATCTGCATCAACAGGTTCATCGGTAACAAAACCTATTGCTTCAACTGAACCAAGCCCATCAAATCCGACTCCATCTGCAAGATAAGCTCCCCCGCCAAGTCCTGCACATGATTGGTCATGTCCACCCGTTACTATTTTTGTCCCTTCTGCCAATCCGCTAAGCAATGCTCCATACTTATTAACTTTTCCAATTACAGTTCCCGATGGATATGCTTCAGAAAATAAAGACTTATCAAATTGAGCAACAGAAAGAATTTCATCCGACCATTTCTTCTTTTGTATATCAAAAGCCATTGTAAGAGATGCCATAGAATAGTCAATTGCGGTCTCGCCACAGAGATGAAATGTAATATAGTCACCATAACAGACAAACTTATAGGTCTTTTTTATAATTTCAGGGTAATTTTTCTTAATCCAGAGGAGTTTGTTTAAAGAAGGAGTAACATCACATCTTACTCCTGATATTTCTGTCAATCTCCTTAATCCTAACGTCTCTTCCCACAAATCAATAATTTCTTTATAACCACAATCCCTAGAATCCCAACCCTCAATAAATGGGTATAAGGACTTCCCACTCGAATCAATAGGCATGATTGCTTGTCCAGCTTGAGAAAAGCAAATGCTCTCAATCTGCGATGGAGAAATTCTAGATTTTTGAATACAAATTTTTATTACTTCAAAGCATTTTGATAACACAATGTCGGGGTTAATTTCTATCCACCCAGGTTTTGGGAAATAAAGTGCTTTATGCTCCTCATTATAAGCTACAATGCATTTCCCCTTTTCATTAAAGATTCCTGCTTTATATTCTGTTGTCCCTAAATCCAAAGTCAAAAAATATATTTTGGCTCCTTTTTGATTTATTTTGAAATAATAATCCTTTATTGTATCTCAGCTTTTACTAAGCTATATTATTGAAATAATAACAGAGAATTTTAAGTTTCTATAGTATTATGAAAATGTTCATTTTTCAAAACCAAGGAAGATTCATCTTATGAAATTAACAGAGGAAGAAATTAAGCTCCTGGCAAAGAATGTTCTAATAGAAGAGAGTAAGGTTATCAAAAATTTAGCCAACCAAATTGACGAAGAGTTCATTAAAGCAGCTTATAAAATTTTGGAGTGCAAAGGACATACATTAATAACTGGTATAGGCACATCGCACTCAATAGCACTTAGATTAGCCCACTTATTATCTTGTTGTGGCACTCCTTCAATTTATATAAGTGCTGCTGACAGTCTTCATGGTGGTTCCGGAGCAATAACAAAGAATGATATAGTTATTGCAATATCTAAGGGCGGTGAATCGAAAGAAGTCAACAAATTTGTTGAAATAGCAAGGGAGCATGGTTGTTTTATTATTGGAATGACCGAGAATTCCTATTCTACACTTTCGAAACTTAGCGATATCACTATTAAAATAAAATCAGACCCTCAAGCTGATCCATTTGGTATGATAGCTACCGCAAGTTCAATAGCTAATGCAGCAGTAAGTGATGCACTTTGTTTTGTGTTATTAAAATTACGTGGCTATACCGAAAAAGAATTTTGTGAAACTCATCCAGGTGGTGCAGTAGGACAAAAAATTGCCCAAAGAAATAAAAAATGATGAAAGCTGCAATTTTCAGAAGTTCAGGAAAGCTATCAGTTGAAGAAATTGATTATCCAAAATTGCCAGATGATGGATTGATTATCAAGGTAGATGCATGTGGAATCTGTGGCTCTGATCTTAGAACCCTTCGCTATGGTTTTCGATTCAACCTAGATTGGCAAATATTGGGACACGAGATTGCTGGCACAGTATTTGAAGTTGGATCTAAAGTAACCAATTTTTGTCCTGGTGATCGGATCGCCATTGCCGCAGATGTTCACTGCCATAACTGCTATTATTGCCTGCGTGGACTATATAATATGTGCAGCAACCTACAATTAATTGGCACCCACTTTGCAGGAGGCTTTGCAGAATATATGCTATTACCAAAAGAGATTTTATCAAGGGGAGTAATACATTCTATCCCTTCAAATGTTTCTTCAATACATGCAGCGCTTGCTGAGCCAGCATCCTCAGTTCTTAATACACAAAAGAATTCCTGTATTGGTTTAAGTGATATAGTTTTAATTATTGGTGCTGGTCCAATGGGATGTTTACATGCGGAAATTGCTAATGTTAGAGGTGCATTTACCATCATAGCTGATATATCAAAAGTGCGGTTAAATCTTGCACGTCGATTTAATTTAAATCATTACATAAACTCAAGCCAGAGTGATTTAATTTCAGAAGTGATGACTATTACTAATGGTCTTGGTGCAGATGTAGTTATTGTCGCTTGCCCTTCTGCGGAAGCTCAGGCTCAAGCAATTCAAATAACTCGCAAACAAGGTAGGGTTATCCTCTTTGGAGGTTTACCCAAGGATGACCCTATAACTCATCTCAATGCAAATCTAATACACTATGGGGAGATTATGGTTGTTGGGGCATTTTCTTATCACCCAAGCCAACATAAGGTTGCTTTGGACCTTATCTCTGCTGGCAAGATTAAAGCTGCCTCTCATATCACAAATACATACCCTCTGAGTAATATTGAGGAGGCAATAATGGTTGCCATGGAAGGGTCATCGCTAAAAGTTGTTATTTTACCGCAGGAGGGATAAACATGCTCGGCATTAACCAGGAGTTAAAAAAATTGGAAGAAATGGGTAGGCGAATAAAAGTTGGACTTATTGGCACTGGTCAGATGGGGACTGATATTATCAGTCAAGTATCAATTATGAAAGGAATTAAGATTGTTGCTGCTGCTGATTTAGATATAAACAGGGTAATTAAAGCATATCAAATCGCGGGTTTGTCGGATAGAGATATTGTAAAAGTGAATAACATTGAGAATGCTGAATTCGCTATAGAAAAAGATAGAGTTATTGCAACAGATGATTTCCGTATAGTCACAGATCTAAACCAAGTTGATTTAATAATTGAAGCAACAGGTTCACCAGAAATTGGAGCAAAAGCAGGCCTTCGAACTATCTTTAAACAAAAACATTTAGTAATGATGAATGTTGAAACAGATATTACAATTGGTCCAATTATGAAATGGTATGCGGACCAACAAGGTATCATTTATTCTTTAGCCTCAGGTGATGAACCCACAGCAATACAAGAGCTTTACGATTTTACTAATTCACTTGGACTAAGAGTGATTGTGACTGGCAAAGGAAAAAATAATCCGCTTGATAGATCTGCTACCCCCGACAAATTTGAGAAAGAAGCTGTACGTCGAGGTCTGACTCCTAACATGCTGGTAGAATTTATCGATGGTACAAAAACAATGATAGAAATGGCGGCTGTAAGTAACTCTACTGGTCTCATACCCGATATTCGTGGCATGCATGGTCCTCATATTTATGTTAAAGACTTGTTGTCTAGTTTTAAATTAGAAGAAGAAGATGGTATTCTCAATAATGAGGGAGTTGTGGATTACGTAATAGGTGACTTGGCACCAGGTGTATTTCTTATATTTAAGACAGATCAACCACGTTTAAAAGAGTGCCTTGTTTTGAGAGATATGGGCAGCGGTCCAAATTATTTATTAATTCGTCCTTATCATCTATGCAGCATGGAAGTACCACTTACTGTCGCAAGAACTATAATTCAAAAACGAAACACAATGGCTCCTCAATATAGATTAGTTTCTGAAGTATTATCTATAGCTAAGGTTGACATACCAGAAAGTGCCATATTAGAAAGTATTGGAGGAGCAACCCATTATGGATTGATTGATAGATTTGAAGTAGCAGTTCATGAACGAGCACTGCCAATCGGTCTAGCTAAGGGATCTATAGCTCTACGAAACATAAAGAAAGGTGAAGTAATTTGTTATCACGATGTTAGTCTTCCACAAGGTTCAACGGTTATTATTTTACGTCAATTACAGGATAAATTTCTAACAGAAAATTTAGATAGTAAAAAATTACTAACTCAAATAGAAGCTGTTGTCCGTAGTCAACTATAGCCATTCAGGATCAAGAATCCTTTTATGAATTCTTGATATTTCGTTTCAGCCAATATTTGCATTAATTCCATTTCTCAAGATGTCGAATTAAACCATCAAAAATATTTTTAAACGGAGTAATGCCTATAAATTGGGTCTGTTGCCAAACCACCCAGATTATGCCCAACAAGCATGATGTTTGAGCAAAAATCCTTTAAAAACAGTAAAAAAGAATTTTTGTAGTAGATTCTCTGCCTTTTTTACTGTTTCCACATTCAATTTATTAAATAATTTCTTTAGGTTAAGTACCATAGCTGTCAGTAGCAATTGGACCTCAACATTATTTAGCCCTCTGAGTTTTGCTCTTGAAAGCCCATGATGTGCTTTTGCGTCACCAAATAGGCCTTCTATCACCGTTTTCCTTAAGATATAGAGCTTCTTGCCAATTTGTAATTTGCACCAAAAATTTGCTTTTTCGAAATAATCGTTATCAAATCTTGTTATCATCCTTGGGCCTGCTTTCTCTGGCTCTATGCATTTGTATCTGATGGGACAGTTTGAGCAGTCTTCTTTGACTGCCCTGTAATATATTTGGTTTGTGTGGTGGTTTTTGCATTTTCTTTTGCGTATCTTGCCGGCTGGACAAAGGAAAGTATCGGTTTTAGCGGTATAGGCGAAGAGCTCCTTTGAGAAATAGCCTGGTCTGTTGTTAGTGGACGCATGTTCTATAGCTGTTTTGATACCTCTTACCTGTAGATAACCAAGGCATTCCTGGTTTCCATACTTGTTATCTGCAGCTACCCTGGCAGGAAAGATTACGCTTAGTCCTTCTTCCTCTCGGGCTACTTGGTATCTCGGATTCATCCAATTTTCTCCAGTACTCCTCTGGGGGAATATTGACCTCAACAATGGAGTTCATGGATGCATCTGCCCTGACGATGGTGCTATCGATTAAAATTTCCTTTGCTTGAACCAAACCAGCTTCGATGCATTTGGTTAAAACCTCTTCAAATATCTGGATGAATAACTCCTTGCCAAATCTCTTTCTGGCTTTTGTGAAGACGCTATGGTCTGGGATTTTTTCATCGATATTATAGCCAACATACCACCTGTATGCTAGGTTTAGCGATATATCCTCAACAAGTCTTCTTTCCGAATTGATGTTGTATAGATAACCAATGATCAGCATTTTTACCAAAACCACAGGGTCAATAGCTGGCTTTCCTGTGTGAGAGTAATACTTTTTAGTTTTATCCCTCACCCAGTTAAAGGAAATTAGTTTTTCCAATTTTTTTAGTAGGTGATCAACTGGGATTAAGTCATCTAAGTTTATTCCATAGTATATACGGCTTGAAAACTTCTTTTCACCTTGCATTGCCCCGACCTTTCTCACCTTTTCTTTTTAGAAGAAGTGTATTCTTATCAAAAATCTCCCAGAAAACTTACTCTCCTTTTTCAAAGTTCATGGCTTTGGCTAAAACCATTGGAAGAATGAAGCAGGAAAGGTCATGGAAACCATAGGATCTACGTTTAATAACTTTTATTTTGTTGTTAACTTCTTCCAACTTCGCGGAATTGATTTTAAAGCTAGCATGGTTGATAAATCCATAGGAATAACGCGTAAGCCTCTTGGCAAACTTAAAAAGCTCCTTATTCCCAGAAGCCATGGCTTTACCTACCCAGTTCTCAAGCAAGGATGCCACTTCCTCCTCTGTTTTGCAATCCCAGAGCATCTTAGGTTCATCTTTAAGGATGTATGCCACGCTGATGACCTCATTTACACAAACTGTTTGATGTATTTAAAGCATAATTCAATATCCCTAATTCTTCTGCCACCAAGTGGCTTCATGCCTAGAATGCCAATATTATTTTCAATAGCTTTTTATATACTTGATCTTGAGTAAATTCAGTAGGGATGAGATTGACGGGTATTAAAATTACCGATAATTCATCTAACCTATAAAAATGAACAATTACCTCTGGATTATTACAGGAAAAACCGATGAAATTTAATTTACCTTTTTATTTTTCCTTAATTGGTGCTTCGATAACACAGTTGGAGATAAGTTTTTCGAGCTCTTCAACCTTGAATGCACCGTGAAAAAGAAAAATATCTATATATTCATTATTAAGCCTTCTTAGGCTTGTCTCATACTCGCCAATAACCTGCTTTTTAATATTTTAAAAGAAATTCTTCCCGCAGGTTTTTTATCAATTTTGAAAGCACAATATTATTATCTTCACCTATGACAAAACCCTCCTCAACTCTGTTTGATCCAATTCCAGGAACTCCAAAAATACTTACATCAAAATTTACTCCCATGCCGGACAAGAACTTGTATGTGGTATGCTCATCAGGATAAGGTGATTCTGCCTCTGCAAGACCATTTCCGTGGATTGGAGGGTAAAGATCATATTTTTCAAGCCCGTTATCGCTGAAATATTTCCTTATCTTCTTAACTACATCGCCAGCAACTACACCAGCCTTAAGATTTTTAACTCCT
>Ga0315279_10005830_pt1 | contig 15780 bp, 13 predicted proteins | sample YL17G06_20_MG_FD_203694 | JGI IMG/M metagenome (GOLD analysis project Ga0315279, IMG submission 203694) | Sediment microbial communities from Yellowstone Lake, YNP, Wyoming, USA - YL17G06_20 | ecosystem: Environmental > Aquatic > Freshwater > Lake > Sediment | place: USA: Wyoming | collected...
CCGTCTTCGTGCGCGCGATGGCCGGCGAGTTCGACGCCGTCGTCGCGTGCTATCACGACCAGGGCTTGATTCCCGTCAAGATGGCGGCCTTCGGCGCCGCGGTCAACGTCACGCTGGGCCTGCCCATCATCCGGACCTCGGTCGATCATGGCACCGCGTTCGACATCGCGGGCCGCGGCATTGCCAACCCCGGCAGCCTGATCGCGGCGATCCTGCTCGCCGCACGGCTGGCAGACAGGTAGGGCAGGTAGGGGGGGGGGGGGGGGGGGGGGGGGGGGGGCAGGTCGCATCCCTCCTACCCGCCCCCGCCCCCCTACCCGCCGTAGCCCCCTTGCGACCGTGCTAGCCCCGCCGGCGTTCCTTCATGGCGGCGCGTGATTCGCGATCGGCCTCGCGGCGCTTGATTGTCTCGCGACGGTCGTGCTCTTTCTTGCCCTTCGCGAGGCTGATCGCCACCTTCACGCGCCCGTTCTTGAAATACAGGCGCACCGGCACCAGCGTCATCCCGCGCTCGACGGTCTTGCCGATCAACTTCCGGATCTCGCTCTTGTGCAGCAGGAGCTTGCGCCGCCGGGTCGGCTCGTGGTCCGCGTAGCCGCGATGGCTGTAGGCGCTGATGTGCACGTTGTGCACGAACACTTCGCCGTCCTCGACGCGGCCGAAGCTGTCGCGCAGATTGACGCGCCCCTCGCGAATCGCCTTCACCTCGGTGCCCACCAGCGCAATGCCCGCCTCGAAGGTCTCGAGCAGGTGGTAATCGTGGGACGCCTTGCGGTTCTCGGCGATGATCTTCTCCGCCTTCTGCCGCTCGGTCTTCTCGGCCATGGGGCGAGTATACGTCGGCTCCGGGCTCCAGGCTCCAGGCTTCAGCCGCGTCCGGCGTGAGGTCCGTTGGCATCAGGCCACCAGTGACGCGTCTCGACCCGCGTTCGAGGCCCGGAGCCGCGCCATTTTGCGGCGATCGCCGTCACAGGAAAGAGGGCGCAGCGGGAGCCTGGAGCCCGGAGCCTGGAGCCGGCATGATATTCTTCCCGGCGCGAGGAGCCGCCATGGAGATTCGTGTCCTGCCGACCAGGCTCGATGGCGTCGTGATCGTCGAAACGGACGTCGTCCGCGACGAGCGCGGCTTCTTCATCGAGACCTGGCACAAGCACCGCTTTGCCGAGCACGGCCTGGAGTACGACTTCGTCCAGGACAACCACTCACGCTCGGCCCGCGGCGTGCTGCGGGGCATTCACTACCAGGATCTGACGGCGCCGATGGCAAAACTCATCCGGTGCTCGGTCGGCTGCATCTTCGACGTGGCCGTCGACCTGCGCGTCGGATCACCGACCTTCGCGCAGTGGGTCGCGCTCGAGCTGTCGGCGCAGAACATGAAGCAGGTGCTGGTGCCCGTCGGCTTCGGCCACGCCTTCCTGACGCTGTCCGACGTCGCCGAGGTGCAGTACAAGTCCACCAGCCACTACACGCCCGACGCCGAGGCCGCCCTCGCCTGGAACGACCCGGACCTCGCAATCGCATGGCCGATGAGCTCGGCACCGATCATCTCGGCCCGCGACCAGCGGGCGATGAGCCTGAAGCGGTATCTCGATAACCCCGCCTTCGTGTATGGACGGGACCAGGGACCAGGGACCGTGGGCTAGAGACTGGGGATCAGGGATCGGGGCGGACCAGGGACCAGGGACTCGGGGCTAGGGACTGGCAGTTGGCCCAAAGCCCAAGCCCCCAGCCCTCAGGCTGGGTATGCTACGATAACACCCCCCGTGGCAGCTTCCAGGGCGCGCCATCCGAACCCGATTCACCGGTGACGATTCTGGCGCTGGAAGATGCCTGAGCAGAGGCAATATGACGAGAAATCGGTGGATCCTGGTCGCGTGCGTCGTGGTGGTCGTCGTCCTGGCCGGCCTCTGGTACGTCAAGCGCGGAGGCGAGGCCCCGGCCGTGATCGATCTGGTGCAGAAGTTACCGGACGCGGTGAAGATGCCATCTGGCGCCGGCCCCGACGTGTTCGCGGTCAGGGACGAACGGATCGGCACCGACACGAAGCGCGCCATCTACGCGCATCCGCCCACGCGAATCAAGTGGCAGGTCGTGGTGCCCAACGATGCCTGGCTGCGGACCTCGCTCGGCGTGGACCCGGCGGCGTGGGACAAGGAGGGCGACGGCGTCCTCTTCATGATCGGCATTCGCGTGCTGGATGGAGGCAGCTACGAGCAGTTGCTCACCGAGCACGTCGATCCCCGCACCCGGAACGGCGATCGCCGGTGGGTGCCGGTGGCGATCGATCTCTCGGCGTACGGCGGCCGCACGGTCGAGATCATCTTCAACACGAGAACAAGCCTCAGGGGCGACGACCCGCGCAACGACTTCGCCTACTGGGGCGCTCCCGCCATCTGCCTGAGGCCATGAGTGTGCCCTGCCAGTTGACAGTTGACAGTCGATAGTCGACCGTTGACCGCGCGACACGGTCGGCCGGAGGGCTGCGAATCTCGGGTCCACCTCTCAACGATGAGCCATCAACTATCGACTATCGACCATCTATCGACCACCCCATGACCACCACCGTCACTTCCGTGCCCCTGCTCGACCTCCAGGCCCAGTACGCTCCCATTCGCGACGAGATCCTGGCCGCCATCTCGACGGTCTGTGACAGCCAGCGTTTCATCGGCGGTCCCGAGATCGACGCGCTCGAGCGCGAGCTGGCGGCGATGCTCCAGGTGCAAGCCGCCATCGGCGTCTCCTCCGGCACCGACGCGCTGCTCGCCGCCCTCATGGCGCTGAACATCGGCCCGGGCGACGAGGTCGTCACGACGACGTACTCGTTTTTCGCGACGGCGGGCACGATCTGGCGCGTGGGCGCGCGGCCGGTCCTCGTCGATATCGACCCCCTCACCTGCAACATCGATCCGGAGGCCGCCGCCCGCGCCATCACGCCGCGCACCCGCGCGATTCTTCCCGTGCACCTCTACGGGCAGAGCGCCGAGATGGATCCGATCGTCGAGATCGCGAGCCGGCATGGGGTTGCGATCATCGAGGACGCGGCCCAGGCGATCGGCGCGCGCTACAAGGGACGGCCCGTCGGCGGCATCGGGACGATCGGGTGCTTCTCGTTCTTCCCGAGCAAGAACCTCGGGGCGTTCGGCGATGGCGGGCTGTTGACGACCAACGACGAGGCGCTGGCGCACCGGCTGCGCCTGATGCGCAACCACGGCGCCGAGCCGAAGTACTTCCACAAGTTCGTTGGCGGCAATTTCCGGCTCGACGCGCTGCAGGCCGCGGTGCTGCGCATCAAGGTGAAGCACCTGCCTGCGTGGACCGAGGCCAGACGGCGCAACGCCGCGCGCTACAGGCAGCTGTTCGACGAGGCGGGGCTCTCGCAGGCGCCCGCGTCCGGCGGCCGCGCTGGAGTGCCTGCGATCGGCTTGCCGGTCGAGGTGCCGAACCGCCACCACATCTACAATCAGTTCATCGTGCGAGTGCCAGAAGGGCAGGTAGGGCAGGTAGGGCAGGTGGGGCGGGTAGGGCAGTCCCAGGGTGGCTCAACCCGTGACCGGCTGCGGGCGCATCTCGAGGCGCGGCGGATCGGCGTCGAGATCTATTACCCGGTGCCGTTCCACCTGCAGGAGTGTTTCGCCGCGCTGGGCCATCGCGAGGGCGAGTTCCCGCAGGCCGAGCGGGCAGCGCGCGAGACGCTGGCGCTGCCGATCTACGGCGAGCTGACCGAAGCGCAGCAGCGGTACGTGGTGGGGGCGATTGCGGAGTGGATCAATTCGGGCAGGTAAGGGGGCTAAGGCAGGTAGGGGGGCTGGGTAACGGCCACACCCGCCCGACCTGCCCCACCCGCCTTACCAGCCGGACCGGCGAAGGTCGTTAACTCCCGAGCCGTTAATCTTCCCATGTCCATCAAAATCGACACCACCCAGGTTGCGGCGGTGCCCGCGCGACGCTCGCGCGTGCCGAGCATCACCACGCAGATCTTCATCGGGCTGGTCGCCGGCATCGTGATCGGCTATTTCTGGCCTTCCTCCGACGTGGACGGCCGCCACGTCGTCGGCGCGGCCGAGAGCATCAAGCCGATTGCCGACACGTTCCTGCGCATGATCAAGATGATCATCGCGCCGCTGCTGTTCTCGACGCTCGTCGTGGGCATCGCGGGGACCGGCGACATCAAGGCGATGGGGCGCATCGGGTTGAAGGCGATCATCTACTTCGAGGTCGCCACCACGATTGCCCTCTTCCTCGGCCTGGGCATCGTCAACGTGTTCCAGCCGGGCGTCGGCGTCAACATGACGATGAGTCCCCAGAACGTGGCGGAGCTGACCGGCACGAAGCCGCTGACCGGCTGGGAGATGCTGACACACCTGTTCCCGACCTCCGTCATCGACGCGATGGCGCGCGGGGAGATCCTGCAGCTGGTCGTCTTTTCGATCTTCTTCGGCATCGCCGTCGCGGCCATCGGCAAGAGGGGGCAGCCGATCGTCGCCGTGCTCGAGGCGACCGCCCAGGCGATGTTCAAGTTCACCGGCTACGTGATGATGTTCGCGCCGTTCGGCGTGATGGCGGCCATCGCGGCGACGGTGGGGAAGATGGGGCTGGGCATCCTGCTGACGCTCGGCAAGCTCGTGCTGCTGATGTACGGCGGCCTGCTGGTGTTCGCGGTGTGCGTGATCGGCCTCGTGGCGTACCTGATCCGCGTGCCGTTCTTCACGTTCATCAAGGCGGTGCGCGAACCGTTCCTCATCGCATTCACGACGGCGAGCAGCGAGGCGGCGCTGCCCAAGGCGCTCGAGGTGATGGAGCGCTTCGGCTGCCCGAAGAACATCGTCGGCCTTGTCCTGCCGACCGGCTACAGCTTCAACCTCGACGGGACGACGCTGTACCTGTCGCTGGCGAGCGTGTTCGTCGCGCAGCTGTTCGGCGTGTCGATGACGTTCGGGCAGCAGCTCATCATGATGCTGACGCTGATGCTGACGAGCAAGGGCGTGGCGGGCGTGCCGCGCGCGGCGCTGGTGGTGCTGACGGCGACGCTCGGGCAGTTCAAGCTGCCGCTCGAAGGGGCGGCGATCCTGCTGGCGATCGATCAGATCATGGACATGGGCCGCACGGCGGTGAACGTGATGGGCAACTGCATCTCGACGGCGGTCGTCGCGCGGTGGGAAGGGGTGTTCGACGACGAGCAGATGCGGCGCTTCGCGGCGGGGACCAGTTCCGTGGAGTGAGAGCGGGATGAAAGTTCTCGTCACCGGCGCAACGGGGCAGCTCGGCTCGGCGATCGCGAAGGAGTTCGGCGCGGCGCACGAGGTCGTCGCCTGCGCGTTCGAGGACCTCGACATCACGTCCCATCGGCACGTCGCCGAGCGCGTCCGCGCGGTCCGCCCCGCCGTCGTCGTCAACTGCGCCGCCTACAACGACGTGGACGGCGCCGAGGACCACGCGGTCACCGCGCTCGATGTGAACGCGTTCGGCGTGCGCTCGCTCGCGCGCGCGGCGGCCGAGGTCGGGGCCGCCTTCGTCCACTACAGCACGGACTTCGTCTTCGCCGGTGACGCCCACGAACCGTACACCGAGGAGGCCCGGCTGAACCCGCGCAGCGTCTACGCCATGTCGAAGCTGCTGGGCGACTGGTTCGCGGCCGACGCGCGGCGCTGGTACGTGCTGCGCGTCGAGAGCCTCTTCGGCGGCTCCGCGCTCGGATCGCCACACAGGAGCAGCGTCGATCGCATCGCGGATGCGATTTTCGAAGGCCGCGAGGCAGTCGCCTTCACGGATCGCACGGTGTCGCCGAGCTTCGTGGTCGACGTCGCGCGGGCGACGCGCAAGCTCCTCGAACGCGGCGCGCCCGGCGGCCTCTATCACTGCGTGAACTCGGGGCTGTGCACCTGGTACGAGCTCGCGCGCGAGGTCGCGCGCCAGGCCGGCATCGAGCCGAAGCTCCGGCCGTGCTCGGTGGCCGACGTCCCGCTGCGGGCGGCGCGGCCGCTCTACGCGGCGCTCTCCAATGCGAAGCTCGCCGCTGCGGGTATCCGCATGCCCACGTGGCAGGATGCGCTCGCGCGCTACCTCGCCCTCCGCCGGCACCCGCGCGCGTAGGCCCCGGGCTTCAGCCCGGGGCCCGCAATGCGGTCGTAGGCACCGAGCTTCCCTTCACTCGCTCGCGCTCGCTCAGGGCTCGCAGCCCGGGGCCCGCAATGCGGTCGTGTCGTAGGCACCGAGCTTCAGCTCGGGGCCGCACTAGACTCAATGCCTTTCGGAAATTCGCTGTGCGGCGCCGAACGCAGTCAGCAGCCTGCCCTCCGCTGGCCGGGCTCCGCGCTCCGGAGAACTCCGCTTCGTCCGCTCCGTTTTCGGCTTGAGAATCGGGCTGGCCCGTGTACGCGCTTGATCGACCGCTACGGGCTGCGCCCGGAAAACGTCGCTCCCTCCGCTCCGTTCTCGTTGACCGACCGTCGGAGCGCTCCGCACGGCCCGCTTCGGGGCAGGCCGCTGGCTGCGCTATACAGCGGAACAGAATTTCCGAAAGGTATTGGCACTAGGCTCTCTCGCCCAGCAGGTCCGCCACGCGACGTCCGATCGCGAGGCACGCGGTGAGGCCGGGCGAATCGATGCCGGCGACCTGCAGCAGGCGCTCACACTGCGTGTCCCACGCGATCAGGAAGTCGGCGAACGACTCTTCGGGCGGATGGAACTTTGCGCGGATGCCGCTGCCGCCCGCGCACAGATCCTCCGGTCGGATCTGCGGCAGCAGCTTGCGCGTCGGCTCGTAGAATGCCTCGACCATCTCGCGATCGATCTCGTAGTCGTCCTTGCGCGCCTGGTAGCGGATCGTCGGCCCAATCAGGACGCTGCCCCAGGTCGTCGGCGTGAGGTGAACACCGAGGCCGTGGCCGGACGGGTGCGGCAACGGATAGACGGGGCCGCGCACCAGGTGGCGCCTGGCCGGCACGAGTTCCGCGTACTCGCCGCGGCACGGATAAATCGTGAACGCCTGGCCACCCAGCGCCGCCGACACCTCGTCCGCGTACAGGCCGGCCGCGTTGACCACGACGCGCGCGCGGATCCGTTCCTGTTCGGTGACGACCTCGATCGCGTCGCCGCGCGCGGTCCCGCCGACCAGGCGCGTGCCGGGAAGCAGGAACACGTCGCGTTCGGCGCACAGGCCGGCAAGCGCGCGCACCAGGCCCTCGGGTTCGATGACGCCGGTGGACGGCGAGAACAGGCCGGCAACGGCACACACGTGCGGCTCGCGCGCGCGGATGAACGCCCGATCGACCGGCTCAATCTCGACGCCGTTGGCACGGGCGCCCGCTTCGAGCGCCTGGAGCTGGTCGAGCTCGGCTTCCTCCGTGGCGACGATGAGCTTGCCCGACCGTCGGTACGGCACGCCGCGGCGCTCGCAGAACTCGTAGAGCAGCTGCTTGCCCTCGACCGACAGCCGCGCCTTCAGCGAGCCCGTCGGATAGTAGATGCCCGCGTGAATTACGCCGCTGTTGTGCGTGCTCGTCTCCATCCCCATCTTCGGATGGCGTTCGATCACGCACACCGTTCGCCCGGGCGATGCAACGGTCTGTGCGATGGCGAGGCCGACGACGCCTCCGCCGACGATGACGACATCAACGGTTTCCACGGCCGGCGATTATATCTGCTTCGCAGGGGCATCGCGCGCCTCGGCGATTTGCGGGAAACCTGCGGACCGCGCGCGGCGGGTTCTGCACCTGAATGAGCGTCACGATTCTGAGTTGTGCGCGCGCTGGAGCAGCCGCGGCACCTCCCGAGCCAGTCGGCCGCCGGGGAAAACGTCGCTCGGCACGTCGTTTTCCGGCATTCGAGCGTCCGGCAGCCGCCAATGGCTCGCCGGGCCGCTGTCGAGCCTGTCGGCTGCCGGGGAAAACGCCGTACCTCACGTCGTTTTCCGGCTCTGCGCGCCGGCCGCCTCCAATGGCTCGTGCGGTGCCACGGCCGTTCCAGCGCGTCAAACGATCCGGAATCGCGGTCTGTCATTGAGACAAGAGGCGCGATTCGGGGTTCCTTCCCCCGTGTGCGGGGCGCAATGCGGCGCAGACCACAGCGCGAGCCATAGACGCGGGACAAGCGGCCAGGGGCCGAAATCCGCGGCTGAGGCCAACCGGTCTATGCCGTGGGGATGGGGGCGACGCACCCGGCGTGTGCCCCGCGGCGTTCTCAGGACGATAAGACGAAGCGGCGGATTTGCCGAGGACTGGGCTCGAGCGTGGTCTGCGCCACGTTGCGCACCGCACCCGCCTGCCCTCTTCTTGACGCCCCTGCATACGTCCGTTAGCATGCGGCCCACTCTGTGATGGCGACCCTCAGCAGCGAGTCTGCGTCAATCGCGCGGCGAATACACCTCATCCGGGCACGTGCACCGCGCGTGGTCCGTGTCGTGGTTCGTCTCCTCCTGGCCGCTCTTCTTCTGCTGCCCCTCTATGCATTCGTGACGGCCGGGGTCCCGCTGGGGGCTGCGCCAGCGATTGTCATCGCGCTGTTCGTCCTGACGCTGGTTCGTCCCGAAAATGGGTTGCTCGTCTGCGCCGGTCTGCTCGTCCTCTCCGGTCCGCTCGCCGCGGTCGTGCGCTGCAATCCGCACATGGCCGAACCGCTGCTGCTCGCGTTTCTCGCCGGCTGGCTGCTGCGCGAAACGATACGAAGCCAGCCGCCCGCGGACCGCGCGACGCGGTGGCTCGTCACGCCCGCGTTGCTCCTGGCTGCAGTCGTCGCCGCCTCGGTGCTCGTGCAGTTGATAGTCCGGCAGGTGTTCGTCGACTATCCGTGGCCGTTCGTCCGGCAGGTCATCGCGCATCTCGGCAGCGACTACATCGTGTTCGGAAGCCGGTTCCCTGGCCTGGACCAGGGCGCGGCGATGCTCGAGGGCATCGGGTTGTTCGTGGCCGCGACGACGCTCGCGCGGCGCGACCGCCTTGTCGCCCGGCGGACGATCGCGATGGCAGCGGCGGCTGCAGCCGGAGTCGCGGCGCTGAACGTGAGCCGGTTCGCCGAGATCTGCCTGCGCACAGGCGTCCCCGTTCTCGTCAACCTGCGCACCATGCGGGTGAGCACCGCCTTTGCCGACTTCAATGCCGCCGGTTCCTATCTTGCGATGGCGTTCTTCCTGACGCTGGGCCTGTCGGTGTCCGCACGCCGTGTCCCTCGGTGGGTGTGGATCGGCTCGGCATCGCTCGTGCTCCTGGCGGTGTGGCTCACCGGATCGAGGGCGGCGCTCGTCGCGGTTCCCGCAGGCGCCATCGTCTTCGCATGGTTCTCGCGGGAGCGGTTGCGGTCCTTTTCGCGCGGCACGATGGCCGCAGTGGTCGGCGGCGTCGTTCTCATCGCGCTGCTCGGCGCGTGGTTCTTTCCGTCGGTCGCCACCGGCCGCAACCCGTTCGCCCTCCAGGCGCGCGTCGAGATGGGGGAGGCCGCCCTCAGGATGTTCCAGTCGCACCCCGTCTTCGGCATCGGCATCGGTCGTTTCTGGGAATCATCGACGCCGTACATCGGTCCGGCATTCCGCGCGCGTATCCTGGCCGACCGGGGAGTGCGGTCTGCGACAGCCGAGAGAGAGAACGCACACAACAACTACCTTCAGATCCTCGCCGAGCTCGGGCTGGTCGGGCTTGGGGCCTTTTTCTGGCTGCTCGCTGCAATCGCACGGCAGGCCTGGCGGGTAAGGCGCGGCCGGGACGCGATGCTCGCCGGTCTCATCGCGGCGGTGCTGACGTTCCTTCTGACCTGCCTGACGGGCCATCCCCTGCTGATCCGCGAAGTCGCCGGCGCGTTCTGGCTGGTGCTGGGTGTGGTCGCCGCGCCGTCGCTCGCCCTGCAACCGGCCGCCACGGATTCCGCCGAACAGTCCGGCCGCCGCACCGGGCTCCTGGTCGCCGGCGCGGTCGTCTGTCTCGCCATCTCGGTGCCGGTCCGTGCGCACCGATTCCTGGGCAATGAGGCCCCCCTCGAACAGGCCGCGATCGGCGTCTCGGGGTGGCAGTTCGACGACCAGGGCGTGAGGTTCCGGACGATGACCGGGCAGGCCGAGTTCTACGTGCCAGGCAGCGCGTGCGAACTCCACCTGCCCCTGCGCGTCGATCCGGGCGGCCGGCGGGCGATGGTCGAGGTGGAGATCCGCGTCGACGGCCAGCCGGCCAATCGCGTTCGGGCAGTCCGCGATTCCTGGCGCGATCTGCGAATGCTCATGCCGACCGACTCGAACAGGCGATTCCACAAGATCGAGCTCAGGACATCGCCGGGCGGCGATGCAGTGCGCCTGGGCAAACCCGAGTTGGCCGCTTGCACGAGCGCGCCTCGGTGACCGTCGCGGGTTCGCCCGCGATCAGCGAACGGCGCGGGACCCTGCCGAGCGCTTGAAATCCCGTTCGGCAGGCCGACAACATGCGCTTCCAGCGACTTGTCGGCGGAAGGCCGGGGCCCCACTTCGTCACCCCAGCCGGATTTCGGCGCTTGCAGCGCATGTTGTCGACTGACGCCCCCGCGGCCAGCCTCAAGGGATTTCTCTGCGCTCGGCAGGGTCCCACGCGGGAGCCGCGCCTGCCGCCTCGAGGTCCGTGACTGATCTGGCACGCCGACCCGCGTCATCTCGTTGACGAGCGCGCGTCGAGCACATAGAATCTGCGGGTTCAGTCATTCGCGGATCTCCCACATGCAAAAGCGAGCGGTCATCACCGGTATCACCGGCCAAGACGGGTCCTATCTGGCGGAATTGCTCCTCGAGCAGGGCTATCGGGTCGTCGGGGTCGCGCGGCGGTCGAGCTGCCCGAATCTCGAGCGCATCGAGCACATCCTCGATCGCATCGAGCTGCGCCCGGCGGATCTGCTCGATCAGCTGTCGCTCGTCCGGCTCATAGACGACGTGCGGCCGCACGAGCTCTACAACCTGGCGGCGATGTCGTTCGTGCCGGCCTCGTGGGATCAGCCCCTGCTGACCGGTGAATTCAACTCGCTCGGCGTGACGCGCATTCTCGAGGCGATTCGCCAGGTCGATCCCGGCATCCGACTGTACCAGGCGTCGTCGAGCGAGATGTTCGGCAAGGTACGCGAGGTGCCGCAGACCGAGACGACGCCGTTCCATCCACGAAGCCCCTACGGCGTCTCCAAGGCGTTCGGGCACTACATCACGGTGAACTACCGCGAGAGCTACGGCCTGTTCGCGTGTTCGGGGATCCTCTTCAATCACGAGTCGCCCCGTCGGGGTCTCGAGTTCGTCACGCGCAAGGTGACCGACGGTGTGGCGCGCATCAAGCTGGGGCTGGCGCAGACGCTGTCGCTCGGCAACCTCGACGCCTGCCGCGACTGGGGGTTCGCCGGCGACTACGTTCGTGCCATGTGGCTGATGCTGCAGCAGGAGACGGCGGACGACTACGTCGTGGCCACCGGCATCAGTCACTCGGTGCGCCAGCTGGTCGAAGCGGCGTTCGGCCACGTCGGTCTCGACTGGCGCGAGTACGTGCGCACGGATCCCACGCTGCTGCGTCCGGCCGAGGTCGATCACCTGATTGGCAATCCCGCCAAGGCCCGCGCGGTCCTCGGCTGGGAGCCCACCGTCGATTTCAATGGGCTGGTAGCCATGATGGTGAAAGCGGATCTTGCGCGGCTGGCCGCCGGCCACGGCCTTCACGACACCGCGGCGGTCAGATAGCCATCCGGCAAGCGGCGGCTCCGGGCTCCTGGCTCCGGGCTCCGGGTGTGCCTGGAGCCTGAAGCCTGAAGCCAATCCGTACGGGCCTGTAGTCTCTTTCGCAACATCCGTAATTTTCTTGACACACCTGCCGGTTGGGGTAGAATCGCGTCGCTTTTCGGGCGCGGAATTCGACGGATCTTACCCGCCAAATCAGCACGTCGGACGGCACCACGAGGGTAGGCTCCCTCTGCGGGGAGAGGCACCGGCGGTCGTATCCAGTTGACGAGACCGACGGCCGGATGTGACTCAGAGGGCGAAGCTGTACTTCCATCCCCTTCCTTCTCATGGCATCCATCCTGAACCGCGGCACTGATTCCACGCCGGTCCCGGCTTGCGGCTGCGCAACCGCCGCACCCCTGTTCAACAAGGCGCCTGCCATGCGTGAGGCTGCTGAACGCGTGGCGGAGGCGGCCAGGACGCGGACCGGTGTTCTGATCGTCGGCGAGCCGGGAGCGGGCCGGCGATTCGTGGCCGGGTTGATCGACGCCACGCACGCCGGCGGGCAACCCGCGACGCGTGTGGTGCTCGATTGCGCCGCGATGCCCGCGCAGGCGATCGAGGAGCAACTCTTCGGCAGCAAACCGTGCCTCCTCGCGCAGTGTGCCGGCGGCACGCTGTTGCTCCTCAACGTTGCCGACATGTCCGAGCGGGTGCAGGCCAGGCTGGCGCGCGTGCTGCGCGACGGTCAGCTGGTCGTGGACGGCCACAAGCCCGTGCCGATCGACATCCGGCCCATTGCCTGCGTCGATCCGACCTTCGACACGGCGGTCGAAGAGGGGCGCGTCCGCGCCGATCTGCACCGGATGCTCTCGCGCATTCGCATCGACCTGCCCCCCTTGCGCGCGCGGCGCGAGGACATTCCCGGCCTGGCCGAGTGGTTCGTCACGGCCATTTGCGCCGACGGCCACATCCCGGGCAAGAGGTTGACACCGGCGGCGCAAGCCCTGCTGGCCGAGTTGCCGTACCCGGGCAACGCCCGCGAGCTGCGCACCCTGCTCGAGGCGCTGGTGGCCCGCCATGCGGGGCCGGAGATCGACCTGGCGCACCTGCTGCTCGAGCTGCGTTTCCGCGGGTCGCTCCGGGCCGTTCGCACGCTCGGGACCCTGCGCGCGGCGCGCGCGGAGTTCGAACGGGAGTACATCCTCGAGGTCCTGCGGCAGCGCCGGGGACGCATCGGCGAAGCGGCGCGGGTGCTGGGCATCGAGCGCGCAAACCTGTATCGGAAGATGCGCAAGCTGCGGATCGCCTCGCCGGATGCGACCTCGAGGGAATCGTGATGGCGGCGCCGCCCGGTGTCGGCGTCGGCGTGCTGGCGCCGTCCGGGCGCCACCCGACGTCAGTCGACGACAGCGCGGCCGCTTCGGGACGCGGCGCGATTCCGCGTCGCTTCCTGTGGCTGCTGGACCTCCTGATGCTGGTGGCGAGTTTTATACTCGCCCACATGCTCGTGCCGACCATCCAGGCGCTCATCGCGCCGGGAGGTATGCTGCGCATCGCATGGCTCCATTGGCTGAAGGTGCCCGGCCCCGAACCGTTCGCACCGCTGGGCGAATGGCTGTGGCTGCTCGTCGTCGTGGTGCCCAGCACGCTGCTGTTCATGCAGGTGCTCGGCGGCTATCGCTCGATCCTCGAACAATCGCGCGCCCGCGTCGTCCTCACCTGCCTGCTGGCGCCGCTGGCCGGCCTTGCCAGCGTCACGCTGGTCCTCTTCGCGCTGAAGTACCATGCGGCGAGCCGCCTGTTCGTGTTCTCGTTCGTCGTCTTCAGCACGTCCGGACTGCTGCTGTATCGCTCCGCTGTCCATGCCTACAAGCGCGCGCGGTTCAACGCCGGACACTACGCGCGCGAGACGATCCTGGTGGGCTCGACGCCGGCGCTCGAGCACGTTGTCGAGTACTTCGAGCGCAGCGTGCCGCGCACCATGTACCGGCTGCACGGGTACCTCCGCCTCTCGCCCCAGCAGCCCGCGCCGTTTGGCACCGCCGCGGGCGATCCCGCCGCGCCGGCGCGCCTGCCGCTGCTGGGTGAGGCCGGGGCCCTGGGCGATCTGCTGATCCATCGCCCCGTTCACGACGTCATTGTCGTCGAAAGCCCGGAAATCACGGACCATCTGCCGGCGATCATCGAGGCGTGCGACTACTTCCGCGTCACGCTGCGCATCGTGCCGGAAGTCCTGCTGGCCGGCCAGTTGAAAGACCTGCGCCTCATGGGCCGCTCGGGCGGCCTTCAATTGCCCCAGATCGTGCTGAAGCCCGCGCACCTCGACTCGGATGCGCTGTTCATCAAGCGCGTGATCGACGTGGTCGTCTCGGTGGCGCTGCTCATTGCCCTGTCGCCGCTGCTGCTCTTGATCGCGCTGGTCATCAAGCTCACCACGCCGGGACTGCCCGTGCTCTACCCGTGGCGCGTCATCGGGTACGGGGGGCGCCCCTTCACCGGCTACAAGTTCACGACGATGGTGGCGGATGCCGACGATCTGAAGGCGGGGCTGATGCACTTGAACGAGATGACGGGACCCGTCTTCAAGATCAAGGACGATCCGCGCGTCACCAGGCTCGGGCGCTTCCTCCGGAAGTACAGCTTGAACGAGCTGCCCCAGTTCTGGAGCGTGCTGAAGGGCGACATGAGCCTGGTGGGACCGCGCCCCGCGGGGCCGCACGAGCTCAAGCGGTACGAGCTGTGGCACAAGCGGAAGCTCGCCGTGCAGCCCGGCATCACGTGCCTGTGGCAGGTGCGGGGCCGCAACCGGATCAGCGACTTCGACGAGTGGGTGCGCATGGACCTCGAGTACATCGACAACTGGTCGCTGTGGCTGGACTTCAGGATCCTGGTGCGCACCGCGTGGACGGTGATTGCCGGAACGGGATCGTAGGGATCGGATGCGGTATTTCGTGACGGGCGCGGCGGGGTTCATCGGCAGCCACCTGGTCGATCGGCTGCTGGCATTGGGTCACGAGGTCACCGGCTTCGACAATTTCTCCACCGGGCAGCGGCGGTTCCTCGAGCAGGCATCACGTTCGACGGCCTTCACGCTCATCGAGGGGGACACGCTCGATACGGCAGCGCTCGCGCGTGCGGTGCGCGGCGCCGACTTCGTCTTCCACCTGGCCGGAAACGCGGACGTCCGCTTCGGCCTCGACCATCCGCAAAGAGACCTCGAACAGAACACGATCGCGACCTTCAACGTGCTGGAAGCGATGCGCGCAAGCGGCGTGCGCCGGATCGCCTTCTCCTCGAGCGGCTCCGTGTACGGCGAACCGGATCTCTTCCCGACCCCGGAGGGCGCGCCGTTTCCCGTGCAGACGTCGCTGTACGGCGCCTCGAAGCTGGCCGGCGAGGGCCTCATCTCCGCGTACTGCGACGGCTTCGGCTTCCAGGGCTACATCTTCCGCTTCGTCTCGATCCTCGGCGAACGCTACTCGCACGGCCACGTGTTCGATTTCTACCGGAGCCTGTGCGCCAACCCGCACGAGCTGACGGTGCTCGGCGACGGCCGGCAGCGCAAGTCGTACCTCTACGTCCAGGGCTGCCTCGACGCGATGCTCCTGGCGATCGAGCGCGCGCGCGACACGGTGAACGTCTTCAACCTGGGAACGGACGAGTACTGCGAGGTGAACGACTCCATTGGCTGGATCACCGGGCACCTGGGGGTGACGCCACGATTGAAGTACACGGGCGGGCAGCGTGGCTGGCCAGGCGACAGTCCGTTCATCTTCCTCGACTGCACGAAGATTCGTGCCCTGGGTTGGGAGCCGGCATTGTCGATCCGCGAGGGCGTGATCCGAACCATCGAGTACCTGCAGGCCAGTCCCTGGCTGCTCGAGGCGAGGCGAGGCTCGGGGGAGTGCGGGTGACGCGCCCGGTCTGGTCGGTCCCGGGCGGATCCCTGGCCTGCATGCGGGTGGACAATTGAACGTAGGCGGGCCTCGATTGGCCCGCGAAGCGGGCCCTAAGACAGCTTCTAAGGCGCGCCATTCGAAACTTGCTTCACCCGTCGCGATTCTGGCCTTAGAAGATGTCTAAGCTGGCTGATCGTCATGCGCTGGTGACCGGGGCGACGGGCGTCCTTGGGCGCA
>Ga0315279_10005831_pt1 | contig 15779 bp, 16 predicted proteins | sample YL17G06_20_MG_FD_203694 | JGI IMG/M metagenome (GOLD analysis project Ga0315279, IMG submission 203694) | Sediment microbial communities from Yellowstone Lake, YNP, Wyoming, USA - YL17G06_20 | ecosystem: Environmental > Aquatic > Freshwater > Lake > Sediment | place: USA: Wyoming | collected...
ATGAAAAACTATCTCTCTTTGTAGATGCAGATGTCACCGTACTTCCTTCGCGCTTTGAAAATTTCCCCTCCGTTCCCTTTGAGTCCATGATGTGCGGCACCCCGGTTGTGGTAAGCGAGGCATGTGGAATAGTGAACATGATTCATGAAGCAGGGGCTGGTTACATTACAAAGGCAGAAGATGGAATGGATTTGAAAGAGAAAATAAAAGAACTCCTGAGTGATCCAGGGGGTGCTAAGCACTCGGTGGTGAAGGGAAGAGAACTGATTAAGGAACAATTCAACTTGAGCAATGTCGCAGCAAAGATGATTCAAGTTTACAAGAATAGTCTTTCATGAGAACTAAGTTGGCGTTGACTATGGATAATAACGGAGTTTTAATGAAAGAAGTCTTAATCACAGGTGGTGCAGGTTATATTGGATCCTTACTCTGCGGTGTACTCCTTGAGCAAGGTTACCAGGTCAAAGTGTTGGATGATCTGTTCTGCGGGGGGGAATCAATTATTCCATATTTAACCCATCCAAAGTTCCGTTTTATTAAATGTAATGTTACTGATAAAGAGGTTTCCCGCCCTCACTTTGCTGGCGTTGATCTGGTGGTGCACTTGGCAGCGATTGTAGGATTTCCTGCCTGTCAACAGGTAGGTGAAAAAGTTGCCTGGCTCTACAACCATAAAGCAACTCAAAACGTTTTTGAGCTCGCTGAAGAATATGGTGTAGAAAGGTTAGTTTTTGCTTCCACCTATAGCAATTACGGTCTTTCTCAGGATGGAAAACCGGTCACAGAAGATGCCCCACTCTTTCCTCAATCACTCTATGCAGAAACAAAGATTGCTGCAGAAAAATATCTCTTGGAGCAATCATCCCACTCCCGTTATGCGCCGATCATATTTCGGTTTGCTACCCTTTTTGGAATATCACCACGTACTCGCTTCGACCTGATCATAAATCAATTTGTGCTTGAAGCTTGGGAACGGCGCAAATTAATTATCTACCAGCGGGGTTATCATCGTTCTTTTGTGCATGTACGCGATGTCGTGAGAGCAATCCAGACAGTGCTCGAGGCCGATCTTAAAAAGGTACGAGGACAGGTTTTCACCAATATCAAGCGCCTTTCCAATTTTACCGCGTTATTTGATTGAAACTGTAATGATTATATTTGTGATTTCAGTGTTGATTGTTTATTCTTTTTTGGGAAGAAATATCCAAGAGATTGTGCATTTATTTGGAATATTCGGGGTTGCTGCGATGAGATTGATGCCGTCATCCAATCAAATTATCGTCTCGATGAGCAAGGTGCGTTTTTCCTTATTTGTTATTGATAGGTTGTATGAAACATTGTTGGACATTGAGCGTTTTGCTGGCAATCAAGAACGGAATGATGCTGGGAGTGGCAGGTTGAAACAATTCAGACAGATTGTGCTTAAGGACGTTTATTTTAAGTATAAAAATACTGAATATCCTGCACTGAAGGATATTAATATTGTTGTTCGAAGAGGTCAGTCAATTGGCATTATTGGTGAATCCGGCTCTGGAAAAACAACTTTGGTGAATCTGATTTTAGGGCTACTGACGCCTCAAAGCGGTGAAATTGCCGGTGACGGTGTGACTATTAATAAAAATAATCTGAATGATTGGCGTCAATTGTTAGCATATATTCCTCAAGACATTTATTTGATTGATGATACAATTGCCAGGAATGTCGCTTTAGGTATTGAGGATGCTATGATTTCCCTTGCCCGCTTAGAGAGAGCGATGAAATCAGCTCAGATATGGGATTTTGTGAGTTAATTGCCAAAGGGGATCGATACGATGGTGGGCGAACGCGGCATAATGTTATCAGGCGGTCAACGGCAACGAATTGCAATTGAGCGGGCAATCTACCATGACCATGACATTATTGTTATGGATGAAGGCACTTCAGCGTTAGATGACGAAACTGAAAGCGCAGTAGTGAAGTCGATTGCAGCGCTTAAGGGTGAATACACTTTAATTGTCATTGCTCACCGACATACTACTTTAAAAAACTGTGACCACATATATAAAATGAGTGGTGGGGCAGTGATAGATAGCGGCGAATACCAAGATATGTGTCAGCAGTAAAAGAAGAAGATGCAAAAAATGGGATCGTGTGTAACGAAAGTTGGTGCTGTTATACAAGCAAGAATGGGATCGCAAAGATTTCCCGGTAAGGTGCTAAAGGAAATCAACGGCAAGCCGCTCCTGCTTTATCTTGTCGAGCGCTTGGGGAAAAGTTCCGTTTTAAGTACAATTGTGATTGCGACGTCGGATGATAAGAGCGATGAACCGGTTGTTGATTTATGCACCAATAAGGGGATTCCCTGTTTCATGGGTTCTCTAAAGAATGTGGCGAAGCGCTTCTCGGATCTCCTCGCTATCTTTCCTGTTGATGCCTTTGTCCGGATCAACGGCGATAGCCCTCTCCTTGATCAACGCCTCGTAACGCAGGCGGTGGATATATTTTGCAAGTCGTCTTACGATATCGTTACTAATATTCAAGAAAGAACTTTTCCAAAAGGCCAGTCCGTGGAGCTGATAAAGAGCGATGTTTACCGTGGACATTATCCACTTTTTGCCGACGAATATGATCAGGAGCATGTGACGCCGTATTTTTACAGGAATAAGGGAAAATTCAACATTTTTAACCTGGAATCGGGCGAGGATTGGGGTTCCGTACAATTGTCCATCGATACACAGGAAGATTTCCGTATTGTCGAAAAAATGATTAATCTCATGGATAAACCCCACTGGGAATATGATCTGGAAGGTCTGATGGACTTGCGGGGACGGGTGCTGCAAGCGGAAGAGGCTATAAACAAAAATGCTTAAGGTAGGTATCATCGGCCTCGGGGTCGGCGAACAACATATTTTAGGCTACCGCCGCCATCCCCGGTGTGAGGTTGTGGCTCTTTGCGACCTGTCCGAGGAAAAGCTATCAGATGTTGGGGGTCGTTATCCAGAGATATACCGGACAACAAAGGCAAGCGAAATTCTGGAAGATCCTTCCATCAACATCGTCTCCATTGCCTCGTATGATAATGATCATGGTGCTCAGGTATGCCAGGCCCTTGATCACAATAAGCATGTCTTTGTCGAGAAACCCTTGTGTCTTTATGAAGCAGAGGCTATTGAGATCCGAAATCGCTTACGACAAAAGCCCCATTTGAAATTAACCTCCAACCTGATTCTTCGGAAAGCGCCCCGTTTCCAGGGTTTAAAAAAAATGATTAAGACGGGCGATATGGGGGATATTTACTATCTCGAAGGGGATTACAATTACGGACGAATCGAAAAGATTACCGAGGGCTGGCGAGGTAAGATTGATTTTTATTCCGTTGTTTATGGCGGTGGCGTTCATATGATCGATCTGATGCTGTGGCTGACCCGGGATGGGATAGTAGAAGTCAGCGCTTACGGAAATGGCATTTGTACGAAGAATACCCAGTATCGCTATCATGACCTGGTGGCGGCGATCCTGAAATTCAAGAGCGGCGCCATTGGTAAGATGACCGCGAACTTTGGTTGTGTGTTTCCTCATTTTCACCCGCTGGCCGTGTATGGAACAAAAGCGACGTTTATCAATGGGCGTAAAAGCGGTGAAATCTATCGTTCCCGGGATCCAAAAATAGAACCGGAGGCGATGGTTGCTGCCTATCCCGGAGTTCACAAGGGAGACTTCCTTTTGAGCTTTATTGATGCGATTCTCGAAAACGGCCAACCAGAGGTTACAGCCCAAGAAATTTTTGCCGCCATGTCTGTCTGTTTCGCTATTGAAAAGGCAGTGCAACGAAATGAAATTATTACAGTAAAAAACCTATGGGAGGATAAATGATGAAAATTCCGTTTGGTTATCCTATGATCGGAGAGGAGGAGCGAAACGCCGTTCTCGATGTTTTGAAAGGGACAACTCTCGTTCATGGACCTAAAGCCACTGAATTTGAACAAGCCTTTGCACAATTTACTGCTGCGCCATATGCCGTTAGCGTATCTTCCTGTACAGCCGGCATGCACCTTGTCTACTTTGCGCTCGGTTATGGGCCAGGGGATGAAGTCATCGTCCCGGCGCAAACGCATGTTGCCACCGCCCACGCCGTGGAACTAACCGGGGCGCGTCCTGTTTTTGTGGATGCCGAGCCAGAATCGGGCAATATTGATATTGAGCAGATCGAGGCGGCGATCACGCCGCGCACAAGCGCGATCTCAGTGGTACACTATCTGGGCGTACCTGTTGACATGCCTGCGGTTGTTGAGATCGCTCGTCGTCATAACCTTTTTGTACTTGAGGACTGTGCCCTGTCCCCAGGCGCAAAAGTGGATGACGTACACACCGGTTTGCATGGCGATGCGGGGGTGTTTTCCTTCTATCCGGTAAAACACATCACCACTGCTGAAGGGGGGATGATTATCCTTCGCGACGGCGAATTGGCCGCCAAGCTGAGGCTTAAGAAAGCGTTCGGGGTGGACCGCACCCATGGTGAACGCAAGGTCCCCGGCGTCTATGATACCGTGACCCTGGGCTTCAATTACAGGATGAGCGAAATTCATGCAGCCATAGGTATAGAACAAGTCAAAAAGCTGCCGGGTTTTCTGGTGCAAAGGGCCAAAAACCACAAGGCCTTATCCAAGGCCCTGGCAGACGCACCGAGGCTTCGCGTTCTACCCGCCCCCATGAATCGTTTGCTGAGCTGCCATTATTGTCTATCGGTCGTGCTTGATGATGATTTGGCACCGCTGCGTCCCAAAATCCTCACTGCGCTTGCTGAGCGAGGCATCGGCGCCAGCGTCTATTACCCGCAACCGGTACCGCGAATGACTTATTACAAGGAGAAGTATGGGTATGAGGCAAGCCGCTTCCCCAATGCGGCGCGCATCAGTGACGCCTCAATTGCCCTTCCCGTTGGACCCCATCTGAATACGAACAATATGGCTGAGATTGCCTCGAACCTAAAAGACATTATCAAAGGAGTCAATAAATTAGTATAAAGCCCATAAAAGGTCGCCGCATCACAATTATTGGTGGCGCCGGTTTCATTGGCCACAATATGGCTCTCCATTTTAAAAGTTTGGGTGCGGAAGTGTCTTTGATCGATGGATTGGAAGTAAACAATCTTGTCTCAGTCATCGCTGACACCGATAAATTACCGCATCCAGAGCTATCGCTCACTGTAATTAAAGAACGTCTGCGACTTCTGAGGGAGGCGGATATCCCGTTGTTTGTCCAAGATGCGCGCGACTACCATGGACTAAATAAGTATTTGACGAAAACCAATCCGCAGGTAATCGTACATCTCGCAGCGGTCTCTCATGCTAATCGCTCAAATAAAGACCCCTATTCAACCTTTGATCATAGTTTCAGGACATTGGAAAACGCGCTCGACTGTGCGAGAGGGCAAATTGAGCAATTTATCTACTTCTCCTCCAGTATGGTCTATGGTCACTTCAATGATGGGCAGGTGGACGAAAGCACCCACTGTGAACCCCTGGGCATTTACGGCGCCCTGAAGTTTGGTGGAGAGAAACTTGTCATTGCCTATAATCAGGTTTTCGGAATGCCCTACACCATCATCCGGCCGTCCGCACTCTATGGTCAGCGCTGTATCAGCCGTCGCGTTGGACAAATCTTTATTGAAAACGCTCTCTTTGGGAAAGAGATCACGATCAATGGTGATGGGTCCGACAGTCTGGACTTCACTTACATCCAGGATCTTGTGGAAGGTATCACGAAGGTTATCGAGAATGACAATGCGCTCAATGAAACATTCAACCTCACCTATGGGTCTGCCCGCACGATCGGCGACATGATCGAGATTTTGCGCACCTATTTTCCGAATATAGCGGTACGCAGTATTCCCAAAGACACGCTCACGCCAGATCGCGGCACACTTTCGGTGGAGAAGGCGCGGTCCCTGGTTGGTTATGAACCGAGTTGGCCGTTGGATAGGGGCTATCAGCAATACATTGAGTGGTACAAAGATCTATTCGAACGCAATCCAGATCTGCGCAAGAGGTGAAGATGGGTTGTGATTTTTTGCATCCTGATGCGTTGCTGAGCGGTCTGTTGGGCTGCCCCGCGCTTCATTTGACGGGGGCGCCCAAATCCCTCAAAGCTCAAGATTTGCCGACGGAAAGAGCCTTTGTAGATGCAAAGGTAGCGGTTACCCGGATTGATGAGCTTCGACATCTTCAGGACCTTGGCTTTCGGGTCGTGGACACCAATGTACAGTTATGCCGTGTAGCCGGACCGCTGCAATCCGACATTGGAATGTGCCGTTTTGCGGTCCCGGAGGATGAACGTTTGGTGCGTGATATCGCAGCAAGTTCATTTTCGGTAAGCCGCTTTCACCTTGATACAAAAATCCCCAAAGAGACCGCAGATCAAATCAAGGCGGTGTGGGCTGGTAATTTTTTTCGTGGCAGCCGCGGTGACTGGATGGTGGTCGCAGAAGATGAAAATGGTCTGGCTGGATTTCTTCAACTCTTGCGCCATGGTGATGCAGCAATCCTGATTGATCTCATAGCTGTGGCAGAAAAAGCCCGTGGTCGTAGGCTGGGGCGGGCAATGATCGGTTTTGCCAGTCAGCTTTGCCTTGGAAGGCCCGCAGAGGTGTGGGTCGGTACGCAGATTGCGAATATACGCTCACTTAATCTTTATTCATCTTTGGGATTCTTTTATACCTCGGCAACTTATGTGTTGCACCTCCATACGGGAGTCTCAATATGAAAATAGGCAACTTCGATACGGATAAACAGGTGTTTGTTGTTGCGGAGATTGGCAACAATCACGAAGGCAGCTACACGCTGGCGGAGGAAATGATCGGGCGCGCCGCTGAAGCTGGGGCCGATGCCGTCAAGTTTCAGAGCATCATTCCGGAGAAACTGGCGTCTTCCCGAGACATGGATCGCATTGCGCAGCTCCGGCGGTTTCAGTTGAGCCAGGAACAGATGGAAAAACTCAAGAGTATTGCTGATCGGGAAGGAATGATTTTTCTGTCAACCCCCTTCGCCCTGGAAAGCGTGGCTTTTCTAAATAACCTTGTGCCAGCGTTCAAGGTTGCCTCGGGGGATAATAACTTTTATCCGCTCTTGGCGGCGATCGCCGGGACCGGAAAGCCGATCCTGCTCTCGACAGGAATGGCGGGTTTAGCGGAAGTCAAGGAGGCGGTCGCCTTTCTTCACAGTACCTGGAATGATTACGGCCTCCCCCCGGCGTCCTTGGCAGTCCTGCACTGCGTCGTCAGTTATCCCACGTCGCCTGCCGAGGCCAATCTCCTCGCTATCCGCACCCTGCAAACCCTGGGAATGACGGTGGGATATTCGGACCATACCCTCGGAATCGAGGCAGCGGTGCTGGCCTGCGCCCTTGGGGCGCGGATTATCGAAAAGCACTTTACCATCAATAAGACCTATTCCAACTACCGTGATCATCAATTGTCTGCCGATCCCGCTGAATTCAAAGAGATGGTGGCGAGGATAAAAGCAGCACAGGTCCTGCTGGGAGACGGTGAAAAACGGGTTATGGATTGCGAGCGGGAGAGCCTCCCCAGGGTACGCCGTTCCATCGTGGCGGGCCGGCATTTAAAGGCAGGAGATATCATTGCTTGGAAGGATCTGAATTGGGTGCGCATGGGTTATGGATTGGCGCCGGGTTGTGAGGAATCATTGATTGGCAGGAGGGTTCTGGCCGCCATCGATGAGGGAGAGGCGATTCTTCCTGAAAAGCTTGAGATGGTGGAATAAGATATGTGCGGCATTGCCGGTTACATTGGTACAGATCGGATTGACGAAGGACGGATCGCTGCGACCATGAACAGGATGATCAATCGCGGCCCCGATCATCAGGCATTCCGTGTATTCCAGGAACAGGTCTGGTGTGTCTATCTCCTCCATTCCCGGTTGAGTATCATCGATCTCGACCCCCGGTCGCACCAGCCTTTGACCATTGGCGATACGACCGTAATCTTCAACGGGGAAATATACAATTATCTGGAAATCAGGGCAGAGTTGGAGAAAAAGGGGGTAGTCTTTCAGACGACGTCGGATACTGAGGTGCTTCTTCAATGTTACCGGGCGTATGGCGAGGAGTGCGTGGATCATTTTGAGGGCATGTGGGCCTTCGCTATCTATGACCGCGCTGCAAACAAATTGTTTCTTTCCCGAGACCGTTTTGCTGAGAAGCCCCTCTATTTCATGAAAACCCCGGAGGGATTCTTCTTTGCCTCTGAGATCAAATTCATCAGCGCCCTCGCAGGAAAGTCCTTAACCATCAACAAATCCCATATCTTTCGTTATCTTGTCAATGGCTACAAGTCTCTTTATAAGACATCGGACACCTATTTTCAGGAAATCGGGGAGATTCCTTTCGGGACAAATGTGACGATCGGGAAGGATTTGCAACCTCGTAATTACCGCTACTGGCAGCCATGGTTTGAACCTCAGGAGATGAGTCTTGAAGAGGCGGTGGCGGGGACCCGCCATTGGCTTACGGAGAGTATGAAAATTCGCCTCCGCGCCGACGTCCCCTTGGCCTTCTGTCTGAGCGGCGGCGTCGATTCCGCTTCCCTGGCCTCCCTGGCGGCGAAGACCTTTGGTTATCGGGTGGCTGCATTTTCCATCGTTGATCGGGATGAACGCTATAATGAATACGACAACATCATGGCCACCGTCAAGGATTTGGATTGTCCCCATACGATCATCGAAATCGGCGAGGAGGGATTTTTTGACCGTCTACGTTCCCTTATTGCCTATCACGATGCCCCCTTGGCTACGATTTCCTATTACGTCCACGCTTTTCTCTCGGAGTCGATTTCACTGGCCGGTTTCAAGGTGGCCGTTTCCGGAACCGCCGCCGATGAATTATTTACGGGTTATTACGATCATTTCAATCTTCACCTTTATGAAATGCGTCAAGATCCTGCTTTTACTGCATACCTGGATGACTGGCAGCAGCATATCGCCCCCATTGTCCGGAATCCCTACATGCAGAACCCAAAAATGTATTTTGATCAACCGGGGATCAGGGCGCATATCTATCTGAATCGCGACGACTTTGCTGCGACCCTTAAAGACGAGTTTCTGGAGAATTTTTTTGAGGAATCTTACTGTGAATCTCTCCTCAGGAACCGGATGCTCAATGAACTCTTTCATGAGTCCATTCCCGTGATCCTCCACGAAGACGACCTGAATTCCATGTATTACTCAATCGAAAACCGCAGCCCGTTCCTCGATTCGCGTCTCTTTGCCTTTGCCTATTCCATCCCGGCAAAACATCTGATTCATGACGGCTGTGGTAAGTATGTCCTCCGGGAGGCCATGCGGGGGATTCTTAACCAGCAGGTGCGGACGGATCGGCGTAAGGTCGGTTTCAATGCCTCGATCAATTCGCTGGTCGATTTTGCCAAGAAAGACGTACGGGAATATCTCCTCGATGACGGACCGATCTATGATGATCTCCGCAAAGACCGGATGGAAAAAATGATGTCCATCCATCCCATGCCCAACAGTGTGAGCAAGTTCATGTTCAATTTCATTAACGCCAAGATATTTTTTGAAATGAGTGAAAAACACTGAAATGTTGTCCTTCTGCGCGCTGATAACCAAGAAGAAATTCTGGAGTCTGTATAGCGTTATTATAAGTATTGTATTGAAATTATACGGAATCAAGGTAGGTAAAAATTTTTATGTGGAAGGCACCCCACGGCTTAAAATCAACGGCAAAGCAGAAAACATCATTATTGGCAACAATGTCAGCTTTCTGGGAGAAGTCGATCTCCGGAACAGAGAAAATGGACGGATCATCTTCAGTGACAACGTTACGGTGGAAGGACCTTCCCGAATTGTATCGGCAAGGGAGGGAACGATTGAAGTTGGCGAAGGGTCGATTATATGTGTTTATGCTATCATCAATGGCGGTGAAGATATTAAAATAGGGAAGAAATGCATCATTGGACCGAGGGCAAGCATTAATGCCAATGAGCATAGATTCACAAAAAATATCCCGGTTCGGGAGGCTGGGTTTGTGCACGCTCCTATACATATCGAAGACGATTGTTGGCTTGCGACGAATGTTGTGATTAATAAAGGAATCCGGTTGGGAAAAGGTTCGATCATTGGATCAAATGCGGTGGTCACGGAAGACACGGAGCCCTATTCCATTAATGTCGGTCTTCCAGCAAGAAAAATTGGTGAAAGGCAATAGTATGAAATATTGTAAGAAATGTTTACTGCCCACAACAAAACCGCATATTAGTTTTGACGATGAAGGCGTGTGCAATGCCTGTCGGGCACATGAAAAGAAAAACGACGTTTTAGGCGGGATAGACTGGCAGGCCCGTGAGGCAATGTTTGAGCAACTCGTACACGAGGCTAAAGCCAGGAACGCGCCATTTTACGATGCCATGGTCCCTGTGAGCGGTGGCAAAGACAGCATCACGCAGGTGCACCGGTTACTGAAATACGACTTGCGAATCCTTGCTGTGAATGTGGACTATGGGATCAAAACGGAGGTTGGTATCCATAATCTCAATCTGATTCCCGAAATGGGGGCCAGTCTGATTATCTACCGCCCGGAGCAGGGGCTTCATAAAAAACTGATCCGTATCGGTTTTGAAGATTTCGGCGACCCGGATCTCTTGAGCCATACTATGCTGCATGGTTATCCCCTCCGCTGCGCCCTGCAATTCCAGATTCCGCTTGTTGTTTTAGGAGAAAATTCCGCCTTTGAATACGGCGGCGATGCGGAAACGGCCCAAAAGAATTATATTACGCGCGAATGGTTCACAAATTTTGCCGCCAATAAGGGTCGTGACGCCCGCTTTGTTTCCGAACATTACGGCATCCCCATGGAGAAACTGGTCCTTTATGACTTTCCCGATGAGATTGAGACATCAACAATGACGAAAGCTGTTTTCTTGAGTTATTTTTTCCATTGGGATTCAGAAGAACATTTGCGGATCGCAAAAAACTACGGGTTTAAAGCTCTGGAAGAAAGCCGGGAGGGTACCTTTCGGAATTTTGTAGGCATCGACGAGAAGATCAATCGTATCCACCAATATATGAAGGTGCTGAAGTTTGGCTACGGTCGGGCGACCGACCATGCCTGCGAAGATATCCGCAATGGTCGTCTGAGCAGGGAAGAAGCCAAGGCCTTGGTCAGGGAGTACGATCTCAGTAATCTGTCCGATGATTATGTCGATGATTTTATCGCCTATCTCGGTTATTCGAAAAAGGAATTCTGGACGATCATGGATCGCTACCGGAGCCGGGAGATCTGGGATCGTGATGAACGAGGGAAATGGTTCATCGCCGGTCATTTAGAGGAAGATCGATGAAATTGGATATTAAGGATAAACCGCGGGAATTTGGGGTGGGGGCCTATACGCTTAGGGATTACGGCCGTGTCCACTTTCAGGACGGCGAGATGATTACCTTGGTCAGTCCTTCCGGCCGGGAATGCGACGTTACTGCTAAGGAATGGGGTTTCTATCTGGCCCCGTCGCTGAATGCCCGGCTACGCGCTCAAGGCTTCAAGGTGGCCCTGGTACGGAACAATAAGGGAAAACTCTTTTTAAATGCCGTGGATATAGACAAGATAGAATTATTTTTCAGCTACTTGCGGGAGCAAAACAGTGAGGTGATCTGTTGGTTGGATGATGAGAAAATTGATATTATCTCAGGAGAAGAGGTGGATTAATGGCTAATGTGAGCGGTGAGAAACGATATGAACAGGTCTTCGGGGATACCTTCGCCCTTTATTCGCGGAAAGAGATGGTGGAATTTATCGAACCTTTCCGTGTTCGCTTTGCCCGTAATGGTTTGGAGTCCAAAGATATTTTCTCAGGAAAAAACTGCTTTGACGGGGGGTGCGGAAATGGCAGGGGTTCGCTGTTTATGCTTATGAATGGCGCCGCTAAGGTAACCGCTTTCGATTACAGCGAAAAAAATGTTGAATCAACGTTAAAATTCGCTGATCAATTTGGATTTACCAATATCGATGTTCATCAAGGATCGCTGGCAAGCATCCCCTTTACGGACCAGTCATTTGATGTGGTTTGGTGCAATGGGGTTGTTATGCATACGGAAAAACCCAATGAATGCCTGGCGGAGTTGGCGAGAATCCTAAAGCTGGGCGGTAAGATGTGGCTTTATGTATATGGCTCCGGTGGAGTGTACTGGCGTATAATTTATCACCTGCGGGAGATGGTCAAACATATTGATATCAATACTTGTATGTCCGTGCTGAAATTATTCCGTTATGAGACGAGGTACATTGCTGAATTTATTGATGACTGGTACGCTACCTGGCTCAGGACATATACTCATGAGGATATGTCCTTGCGTCTTCAGGATTTGGGTTTCCGCGGGGAGCGGCCATTACCGCTGGGAATGGATTATGATACCAGCCACCGATTGAACTCAGTGACATCAATAGAAGAACGAGTCCTTATGGGCGAGGGTGATTTACGTTACCTGCTTACGAAAGATAAGCATGTATGCCAGCAGCGTCATTTGCTTGAAGAGGGCGAATATGGTTCCCAATACCATTATCCGGATATTATTCGGGACAGGATTGACCCGCTTATGGAGTCTGTCCGGGTGGTGGCAAAGGATCGGGATTGGATGAAAATTGCTTTGGCAGCCCATATCCAAAGGGAATTGAGAATTTTGCTATATGAAACAGGACCGTTTCCCTTTGTTGCCCTTCAAAGCATGATCAAGTGCCTTGCTGAACAGGCAGCGATGGTACCGATTCGATAGATATCATACTGGCTAAATTACGGTGTTATTGGATTATTGGTCGGTAAATTATGTGCGGCATTGTCGGTTATTATAGCTACCAAGCAGGAGATTCGAAGATAGGGCGTGACGTATTACTGGCCATGACCAATCTTTTGGCTCATCGTGGTCCCGATGACGGAGGTTGTATCCTCTTTGACCGTAAAACAAAAGCCTTTTTGCCCTTCCGGACCCTCTCGGATCCAAAGGGAAGTCATTATGGGCATGTGGGCTTGGGTCACCGCCGACTGAGCATCATCGATCTTACGGAAAAAGGTCGTCAACCGATGGGGACGGATGACGGCAAGGTATGGATAGTCTATAACGGTGAGGTTTATAACTATGTAGAACTCCGGGCAGAGCTTGCCGATATGGGCTACAGGTTTGATTCGACAACAGATACGGAAGTCGTCCTGAAGGCTTATCTTGCATGGGGTGTTGATTGCTTCGCAAAATTCAACGGCATGTGGGCGTTGGCCATTTATGACCGTCGCTCCGAAAAACTGATCCTCTCCCGGGATCGTTTCGGCAAGAAACCGCTATATTATTTTGACAATGGCCAATTTATCCTGTTTGCTTCCGAGATCAAAGCCCTCCTTCCTTATCCTGGTGTCAGGAAGAAATTGAATCTGAAAAAGATCGCCGATTATGCCGGTCGTCATTATCGCTATGTGGACAATGATGAGGAATCATTTTTCCACGGCGTTATGCAAGTTCCCAAAAGCAGTTATATGGTGATTAATCCCTCAGATAGAAAAGAGGTGCACCGCTATTGGCATTTGAAACCAATGCATTCATTTTCCCAGGAAACCTCAGAAAATGAGTTGATTGATGAATTCCGTCGCCTACTGGAAGACGCTGTCCGCATCCGGTTGCGAAGCGATGTGCCGGTAGGCTGTATGCTCAGCGGAGGACTGGATTCAGGATCCATTACCTGTTTAGCTGCGCGGCAGAATAATAACTTTAATGCATTTTCCGGGGTTACTGGTTCCGGTTATTACGATGAAACAGATTATATCAAGGAAGTTGTTGAACATACAAAAGTCAGCTCGAAGTTTGTATATCCTGGTGCTGAGGCTTTGTTCCCTACCCTTCAGGAGATGCTTAGATACCACGATGAACCTGTTTGTACCGTTACCTGGTATTCTAATTATTTGATCACAAAAGAAATTGCTAAATATAACGTACCTGTAGTGTTGACTGGCCATGGTGGTGATGAACTCCTTGCCGGTTATTGGGATCATTATCATTATTATTTTGATGAATTACGAACAAACGGCCAAGATGATACCGCGGAATTGATGGCATGGTTACAGAACCACGGTCGTCCACTGGCGGAATATGAAAGAGAAAAGCATTATATTCAGGAACTCGGGAGAAACCCCGGGATAGAGATCGATAAATACTCTAAATATTTAGAGTATTTATCTCCGGACATCCTGTCTGAGGCAAGAATGCCCCGATTGAGTTCACCTTTTGAAGACAGCCTGACACGACGGTTGTATTTGGAACTTTTTCATGAAACTGTGCCGCCGTCCCTGAGGGCGGAAGATCGGAATATGATGTCCTTCTCTTTGGAGAATCGGTTACCGTTCCTGGATTATCGTCTGGTTGAATTTTGCTTCCGATTGGACGATTCCTACAAAATTAGAAATGGTCAGGGGAAATGGATCCTCCGGGAGGCAATGAAAGGCATTCTGCCGGAAAAAGTCCGGGTCCGAAAGGATAAGACGGGTTTCAATGCCCCCTTTGATCAGTGGATAAGGCATGAAAATAGAGCGGAAATTGAGGCCCTGATTAATAGAAAATCTATGACTAATGAAATAATTTACAGACAGGATGCTGTAAAAGCCCTTTTTGAAGAGCACCTGTCTGGTGCAAATCATTATATGTTTTTTTGGCAGTACATTAACCTCAATATCTGGATGGACACATTGAGATTATCATGAAGATGGTTTTCGTGGATACTGAGTTTACAGGGGAACATGCTTTTGCTAATTTGGTATCCGTTGGCTTAGTCACGTTACAAGGACATGAACTATATATTACACTCAATGATTATAAAATAGATCAAATAACCCCCTGGGTGAAATCCAATGTAATAGAAAAGATCGACGAATCAAAAAGCATAAATAGTCATCAGGCAGCCATACTGGTGTCGGATTTTTTGGCTGGTTATGCAGGCGATTCTTCAGTTTCAATAGTTTCTCCGGGTAAAACAAACGATCTTCTCTTACTTTTTCAGCTATTTCATGTTTTTCATCCCGAGAGGCGGTTCTTCCACTTTGGAGAGTGTCTTCCCAAATACCTTAATCATAGAGCTCATTTCGATCTGGACACCCTCTTTCTCGCTGCTGGCATTGATCCGAACATTAATCGTGATGCTTACGTGGGAGAAACGGATCATACGTTAAAACACCATGCACTCTTTGATGCAGGCATTGTTCGAAAATGTTTTCTCAAGTTGATCAACAGTGGTAAACTACCACATATTGCCAAACTGATTTGTTAACCTCTATATTATGGAATCTACATTGATATCATCTTTAAGAAGCAGCATGGAAGCTTATTTTGATAGACTATGGCCAATTTATAGAAGTATGGCTGGCCCTGGCTTTCGGCAGTCTCTGAGTATCATTGAAGAGATAATGCCAACTAAAAGATTGAGATTTGAAACGGGTTCCAAAGTATTGGATTGGCTTGTTCCCTGTGAATGGAAAATAAATGAGGCCTATTTCATTGACCCACTTGGAAATAAGCATGCCGATATAAAGGATAACAATTTGCATCTTGTTTCCTATTCCGCGCCATTCAGAGGCAGAATCTCTTTAAGGGAATTACATGCGCATTTGCATACACTGCCATCTCAACCAAATGCTATCCCGTATGTGACTTCTTATTATCGGCAATATTGGGGATTTTGTATTTCGCATGATGAATATACAAAGTTACCTGATGGCGATTATGAGGTCGTTATTGATTCCGAAC
>Ga0315279_10005833_pt1 | contig 15773 bp, 12 predicted proteins | sample YL17G06_20_MG_FD_203694 | JGI IMG/M metagenome (GOLD analysis project Ga0315279, IMG submission 203694) | Sediment microbial communities from Yellowstone Lake, YNP, Wyoming, USA - YL17G06_20 | ecosystem: Environmental > Aquatic > Freshwater > Lake > Sediment | place: USA: Wyoming | collected...
CCAGGAAGTCCACCACAGCGTCCAGGTCGAACTCCTCGCCGTCCAGCAGGCGCTTGATCTTGCGGAACACCTCCGGCCGCAGGAGCTCGAACTGACGGCGGGTCTGGGCCACCAGGCTGGCGTGCTTCAGGAGGGTCTGCTCGAAGAACTGAGCCCCGCCCTCGGACAGGGAATACTCGGCCAGCCGGCACCAGCGGGGCTTGTAGTCGCCGGCCCGGAAGTCCCACTCGTCGTAGTAAGAGTAGTTGGGCTCGGGCGAAAGCTCCCCCTCATCGCCCTCCCTGGACATGCCCAGGCGAGCCTGCCCTTCCTGATAGGGCAAGCGCTTTTCGGGCCGCTGGGGTGTGGTCTCCTTCAGGAGGTTGGCCAGGAAGAGGGCGGAGCTTTCGGACAGGTCACCCTCCGTCATCTCGTTGAGGGTTATCTCCACGCTCTTCTGCATAAGCTGCTGCAACTGCTCCGGCGACAGCGCCTGAGGCGACGCCCGGGTTTGCCCGCTTTCTTTCTCCTGGCGCAGGCGCATGAGGAGCTGCACGAGCTCCGGCTTGAACTCGCCCCGAAACTCCACCGGCTGCGGGCTCTGATAGGGCAGCTCCTGCCCTTTCTCCCTGAGCTGGGCCAGCGCCTGGCCCAGGGCGTCCAGGTCCTGGGGCACCTCCACCTGTTGCTCCTCCAGGCTTTGCCACTCCTTGTCCAGGTCGCTGAGGATGTTGGGGATGTTCTGGGCCAGGCGGTAGAGGCGGACAGTGGCTTCGGCGGAGTCCTCCACGCTGGCCTGAGGCTGCTGGACGCCTCGCAAGACGCCGAGGGCGTTGCGCAGGAGGCCGAGCATGGTCGCGGGCCAGCGCATGCGCTGGAAGCCCTCCAGGCTGGCCATGACCAAGTTCTCCAGAAAGGCCTGACGCAGGGGCAGCTCCTCCGGCTGCGGTCGCTTCTCCAACTCCCTGTCCTGGATGTGCCGGTAGACGGAGCGAATGCCGCAATACTCCTGGGCTACCAGACGGTCGATGCGGGCATCCTCCACGACGGCGAACAGGTCGGACGCCAGGCGACGGTCGTCGAACAGGTCGAAGAAGCGCTCGATGTCGGTCAGGGCCTCTTTGGGCCTGCCCCGCTTCTCTTCCAACTGGTGGCGTTGGTCGGGGAGAATGTGCCCCGGCCGGTCGAAGAGGAAGTCGAAGCTGTCGAACTCCAGGTGGCCTGCCTGATGGGTGGCGTACACCTTGTAGACGGCGAAGTTCTGCACCTTGTCCTGGCCCTCGTCCACCGCCGCCGGCAGATAGATAGAGGTGCCCTCGGTGGAGGGACGCTCGCTGGCCACCCAGCCGATGTTCTTCTCGGCAAGGGCGTCAGCGGAGTGAATGGCCACATTGCTACCGGTCAGGGCCTTGCAGTACATTCGCAGGACTTCCGCCACCCTGCTCAACTCCACCCGCGAGGATAGGGACTCCAGGACCTCATCGCTCCTGCTGGACTCCAGGCGGAAGAAGGCCTTGCCGCCCTCGATGCTGGTTTCCAGCAGGGCCAGGCCGAAGGCGTGCCAGTGGTGCAGGTCGTCCACACTGATGCGGACCAGCACCTGGGGCAGGCTCCTGAGGAACTCCATAGCCGCCTCCGGCGAGCGGGGGGCAAGGTCTTCGGCCAGGGAAAGCAGGTAGGGTTGGATATCCCCTTCGAGCTGGCCCAGGGCGCGGGCCGCTTCGGCGAAGAAAGTGAAACCCTGCCGTCCTTCCTGGCGAGCGACCTCGCGGGTAAGGTTGAGGAAGCGCGGCCGCTGGGAGGCGTGGATGTGACTGAGGAGAATGGGGCCCTTCTCCAGATAGGAGCGGGCATCAGCCCAGCCGGTGTAGGCCAGCACCTCGGCGAAACGTATGAAGGCCTCACGATCCTCGCGGGGCAGGGGCGATATGGACGTGGGCGTGGTCGACAGGCAGTGGGTGGCCAGGTCGTAAGAGCGCTCGGCCAGGACGTCCACGAATCGCACCAGGGCCCTGGTCTCGTCCAGAGAGAGTTGAGACAAAAGGGCTGGGCTCATGTCGAAGAACTGCACCGCCAGGGAAGCCGAACGCCAGGTGCCCTTGTAGAGATGCTGCCCCAGGCTCACCCAATCGTCTAGCTGGGCCAGGGAGAGATTAGGCAACGTACCTGGGCTGGCGCGGAAGTAGGCGGCCGCCAGGGACGACGACAGCTCCACCAGATCGCGTCCCCGCTGAGCCCACCGCTGTAAGACGGCGAATCCCGTGAGGGGGAGCACTTCGGGGGTAACGCGGAAGTACTCGCTGGCCGCTTCCCAGGAGCGCCAAGAACGGCCGGCCAGCTCCAGGCCATTCTCGGCCCACAGGGCCAACTCCTCCGGTTCCAGCAGATTGCAGACCGCCTCAGCGCTGTGGCGGAACTCTGCTGCCAGGGCGGTGGAGAAGGGAGCCAGTTCCCTTTCGAACCGGCCTATCAGGCGACGGGAAGAGGAACTACTCAAAGATGGAGGACACCACCTCTTCTATGCTGCGTTGCACCTCGCCGTCATCGGTAAGGGCCCAGACCACTGCCACCTGACAAGCGCGGCGGGGGGATATGCCCTCGCGCACGAGCCTGCCAGCGTAGATGAGCAGACGAGTGCTCACCCCCTCGGCCAGGCCGTGCTCCTTAAGGTGGCGCACCTTCTCGCCCAGCTTGGCCAGCTCCAGGGCCAGGGAGCCAGGGACGTTGGCTTCATGCTCGATGATGCGAGCCTCCAGCTCTCGCGACGGGTAGCCGAACTCGATGGCCATGAACCGCTGGCGGGTGCTGTGCTTCAGGTCCTTGAGGACGCTTTGGTAGCCGGGGTTGTAGGAGATAACCAGCAGGAAGCCGTCGCGGGCCTCCACTATCTGACCCAGCTTCTCGATGGGCAGGATACGGCGGTGGTCGGTAAGGGGATGGATGAGGACGGTGGTATCCTTGCGCGCCTCGACGATCTCGTCCAGGTAGCAGATCGCACCGGCCTTAACGGCGCGAGTCAAGGGCCCATCGATCCAGCGGGTCGACCCCCCTTCCAGGAGATAGCGCCCGACCAAGTCGCTGGCCGTTAGGTCCTCGTGGCAGGCCACGGTCACCAGGGGCAGGCCGTGGTGGGCAAACCCCTCGGATTGTCTGGTGGCGTCCTTGACAATGGTCAGCGGCCGGTCGAGCCGGTAGGCCATGTACTCGATGAAACGCGTCTTGCCGCAGCCGGTGGGGCCCTTAAGGAGTACCGGTATCTTCTGGTGGGAGGCAGAGGTGAACAGCTCAACCTCATCCTTCAGCGGCAGGTAGAAGGGCTCCTCGCTGAGAACGTACTCTTCGACGGCATACTGCTTGTACTCTGTTGGCTCGGACGGCGCTTCCATATTCCTCTGCTATCTCCTGCCTGCCGACAGACGAGCCTTATGTCGCCCGGGCAGTCAATCGGCCAATCAGCTCATCCCAGAGCTCATCAACCCGCTGAGTCACCTCTGTCAGAGAGCAGTCGGTATCGATGACCACCTGGGCGTGCTTCAGCCGCTCTTCGTTCGAGAGCTGGGCGGCGATGCGGGCCTCTGCCTGCTCCCGGCTGAGGCCGCTGCGATCCATCGACCGCTGAGCGGCCACCTCGGGCGAAGCCATGGTCAGCCAGACCTCGTCCGTCAGATGGGCCCAGCCAGCCTCGATGAGGATAGCGGCCTCCAAGACCGCCACTCTGGTGCCCTGCCGCCGCAATTCCGCCAGCCTGTCGGCCATCATCTGCTCCATCGGCGGGTGAGTGATGGCGTCAAGGCGCCGGCGAGCCTCCGGGCCGCTGAACACTATCTGGCCCAGCTTGCGGCGGTCGATCTGGCTGTTGTCGCCCACCACCTGGCGGCCGAAGGCGGCTACCACCTGCTCCCACACCGGCGTGCCCGGCCGATAGACCTCGTGGCCTATCTGGTCGGCATTGACGATAGCTGCACCCTTGGCGCGCAGCATGTCCGAAATGGTGGATTTGCCGCTGCCGATGCCTCCGGTAAGACCTATCACAAACATGGGCATATTTATGTTACAGGAAATTGGCTCTGAAGGAAACAGAGGCGTCCATCTGGAGATGGGCGCCTGTCTATCGTGGCAACGGCTCAGCCAGAGATCAAACCAAAGAGGGCATAGGCCCGCACCTCTGCGGGCTCATGCCCTCTTCTGCTCGCGACAGAAAAGCCTATCCTGCTTTTAGCTGGCGAACCTTGTTCAGGAAGGTCGGGATGACCGCCTTCCAGTCGCTCACAATGCCATAGCGACAGTAGCGGAAGACGTTGGCCTCGGGGTCTTTGTTGATGGCGACGATGTTCTTGGCACCACTGAGGCCGGCCATGTGCTGGCTAGCCCCGGAAATACCCACCGCTATGTAGAGGGCGGGGCTCACGACTTTGCCGGTGAGCCCGATTTGCGTGGCTACCGAACAGAAGCCAGCGTCACAGGCAGCACGGGTGCTGCCTACCGCGCCCTTCATCAGGTCGGCCAGTTCCGTCAGCGTCTGGAATCCCTCGGCGCTGCCCACGCCACGGCCTCCGCCCACGATGACCTCGGCGTCCTCCAGACGTATGCCCTCTGCCTCCTCCTTGCGCCTACCGGTGATCTTGGTGCGCACAGCGGCGGGATCGATGTCGACAGCTACCTTGGTCACCTGCCCTTGGCGAGAGGTGTCAGGTGCTAGAGGCTCCTGCGACTTGACCCTGACGGTGGCCATTTGCGGCATAGTCTTGCAGGTATGCTGGGCATTGGCGTTGCCGCCGTAGCAAGCGCGAGTCATCACCAGACGGCCATCGCCGATGGCCAGGTCGAGGCAGTCCATGGCCACGGCTGTCCCCAAGCGAAAGGCCAGGCGAGGGCCCAAGTCACGTCCGATATCGGTCTGACCCAGAAGGACGATGGACGGATTAGCTTCGCGGCAGACCTTTTCGATCGCCGGGACAAAGGCGTCGGTCTGGTATTCCGCCAGGATGGGTTGGTCTACCACATAGACCTTGTCCGCCCCGGCGGCGATCAACCCCTGGGCCAGAGGTTCCACCCCTTGCCCCAGAAGGGCTGCCTGGACGGGCTGGCCCAGCTTGTCAGCCAGCCGCCGAGCGGCGCCCAATACCTCCAAGGTGATGCCGGCCACGGCACCATCGGCCGTTTCCGCAACAACCAGTACTCCACTTTCGTTAGCCATCTTATATCTCTCCTTGCTCCAGCCTGCTTGCCGAGGCCGCCAGGTCGGCCGACCTTCGGCCCGGGCAGGCTCCTAGATGAGCTTCGCTTCCCGAAGCTTGGCGGCCAGCTTCTCGGCTGCCTCCTCCATGGTCTCTCCCTCGATGAACTCGCATTTGGCCTCGTGCACAGGCACGTACAGGCGGTCCAGGGAGAGGACAGAGCCGGCGGCCCCCACCTGCGACGGGTCCAGGCCGAGGTCGGCCGCCGACCAGACGGCTACCGGCTTCCTGGCAGCCGCCATGATCTCTCGCAACTGGGGGTAGCGTGGCTCACCCAGCTCATTGCTGATTGTGACCACGGCGGGAAGGCGGACCTCCACCGTCTCGAAGCCGTCCATGAGCACCCGCTCCACCGTAAGGGTGCCATCGCTGACTTTGACGTCACAGGCACGGGTCACACAGGGCACGCCCAGCAGCTCGGCGATGACCGAAGGGGTCACGCCTACGTCCCAGTCCGGCGCCTGGCGACCACAAAAAACGAGATCGAAGGGCTCCAGCTTCTTGATGGCCGCTGCTAGAGCGCGAGCGGTAGCGAAGCTGTCGCCGTCCTCGAACGCCTTGTCGGTAAGCTGTACGCCCTCATCGGCACCCATGGCCAGGGCCTTCTTGACGGCATCGCGAGCGGCCTCGGGGCCGAGGGTGAGGATAGTGATCTTGGCCTCGCCCAGGGCCTCGCGGATGCGTAGAGCGGCCTCCACCCCCCGGACGGCATACTCGTCGGCCACTGGATCAACGCCCGGGATCGGCAATACCTTCTTGGCCGCCTCATCCACCTTGAACTGAGAGGCAGGCGCCTCCGGGTCGGGCACCTGCTTGACGCAGCAGATCATATGAAGCACGATGTACCTCCTCCCTCCGCCCCGCCCGCCTTGGGGCGGGGCACGGTTCTATCGCCCGAACTCGTAAGATTCCTCCGCGCGCCTGCTAGCAGGCGCTACGGCAAACCGCCGATGGTCTTGATGACGCCGCGCACGCCCTGGTCCCTCAGAGGCACAGAGGCCAGAGAGGTAGCCATTTGCCTGCCCCTCACTGAGGTGGCTCCGCGGCCTGGCTCTGGGACGGATCAGCCTTGGCTGCCTTAGCGACGGCGGGCGCAGGGGCCACCGCCATATCTAGCAGTTCCGCTACGTCGTAGACCTTCATCTCGCGCTCAGCCGCTGCCGGCACGGCGGCGATGCCGTCCTCGAACATCTGCAAGCAGAGGGGACAGGCAGTGGCGACGATCTGGGCGCCGGTGGCCTCCGCCTCTATGGCGCGGTCTTGGTTCACCCGCTTGCCTGGGTTCTCTTCCACCCACATGTGGCCGCCACCGCCGCCGCAGCAAAAGCTCTCCACCCGTGTCCGAGCCATTTCGACAGCCTCGGCGCCGGGCAGGCTGGCGACGATGTGGCGAGGCGCCTCGTACAGATTGTTGTGGCGGCCCAAGTAGCAGGAATCATGGTAGGTGATCTTCTGGGCCAGAGCCTCCCGTGGCTTCAGCCTGCCCTCCCTGACGAGCTGAGCGAAGAAGTCGGCATGATGGATCACTTCGAAGTGGCCATCGAACTGAGGGTACTCGTTCTTGAGGGTGTTGAAGCCGTGGGGGCAACTGGTGAGGATCTTCTTGACGCCCTTGGCCTTGAACAGCTCGATGTTCTGCTGGGCCTGGAGCATGAACAGGTACTCGTTGCCCAGACGACGAGCGGGGTCGCCACAGCAGGTCTCCTCCGCCCCCAGAACGCCGTAGCTGACTCCGGCCTGGTTCAGCAGCCTGGCGATGGCCTTGGTGGTCAAGACATTGCGCTCGGACAGGGCGCCGCTACAGCCCACCCAGAACAGATACTCCTGGCTGCCGTCGAACATCGGCACGTTGCCCATCTCCTCGATCCAGGAGGTGCGGGCAAGGGGGGTGCCCCGCCAGGGGTGGCCACGCTGCTCCAGTTGCATTAGGGTGGCCTGAGCTGTCTCTGGCATGCGAGCCTGGTCCATCACCAGGTAGCGACGCATGCCTACGAGCTTAGGGATGTGCTCAATGAAGAGCGGACACTGGGTCTCACAGGCACCGCAGGTCAGACAGTCCCAGATCACGTTGTCCGAGACGACATCGCCGGCGATGAGCCGCTCGCCCTCCAGGGGATCCTTAGAGCCGTTTCGGCGGGCGCGGAGCATGAGGGGCGCCGTCTTGTCAACATAGGCGTGCATGTCCCGAAGGAAGCCCATGGGGCTCAGCTCTTTGCCTGTGAGGTTGGCCGGACAGTTGGCCTCGCAGCGGCCGCAGCGGACGCAGACGTCCACGTCCATGATCTGCTTCCAGGTAAAGTCCTGGAGGCGGCCAGCGCCGAACACCTCCGCTGTCTCGATATCGGCAATGGGGGCAAGAGTCGAGCCGGCGATGGCAGCGCCGGTGGGTGAGATATTCCGCATGAAGATGTTGGCGGATCCCAAGAGTATGTGGGAGATCTTGCCGTAGCCCACCCAGGCAATGAAGCCAAAGGCCAGGGGCAGGTGCGCCCACCAGAAAACGCGGTGCATGTCCTTGAAGGTCGCGGGCTCCACCCCCAGGGCGGTGAGGGGCCTGGCAATGATCCAGCCCACTGGCGACCAACCAGCCCAATCTGGATGCTGCGGCAACTCGGTGGCACCCAAGCGCATCGCCTCCACCAGGAAGCCGGTGACAAGGATGGCGAGTATCAGCCAGAGCAGAACCACGTCGTCCCAGAGACTGGCCAGCCGCAGCTTGGCGGGCCGCATGAAGTAGCGGCGAAAGAGAGCCATAAGCACACCCACGGTGGCGAGCAGGCCGCAGAGATCCAGTGTCAAGGAGAGGCCTAGGTAGATCGTCCCGCTGATGAACTTGTAGAAATCGTCGTTGAAGGCCACAATGAGGGTGCCGATGAACAGCCCCGCAAAGCCCCAGAAGATTAGCAGGTGCATGACCGAGGCGTACGTATCGCCGGGAAGACGCCCCTGGCCGATGCCGTACAGCAGGAAAGCCTTTGCCCGCTGAAACCAATTGCCCGCCCGGCTCTCGCCCCTGCCCAGGCGCCACAGCCGATAGCGGCGGAAGGGGCCGTTCACGAAGATGAGCAAGATGACGGCGGCCGCGACCCAGATCGGTATGCGGACCCAGTCGCCAATGTTCCAGAGCGCCTCTCGCTCTGCACCGCCTAGATGGAGGCCCACGCTAAGCAGGAGAGCTATGGCGATGATGGGCACTGAAAAGATGGCAGCATAGGTAGCCAGAGTTATTGGCCAGTTGCGAGTTGTCAAATTCGTACGCACGGAACCACTATCCCTCCAACCGTTGATTTACCGGACATCGCGCCACGTATGATATCGTTAGGTGAAATAAGGATCAACCGTGAGCCTGGGGCGTGGCCGCGCCGTACAGCTTGCGCAGCTCGGTCTTCAGAACCTTGCCCAGGTAGTTGCGGGGCAGTTCATCGACAAACGTCACATATCTTGGCGCCTTGAAACTGGCCAGGCAGCTCTTGGTGTACTGAATGATCTCCCAGGCGGTGGCCGTCTCCCCTGGCTTTAGCTGGACGATGGCCTTCACCTCCTCACCCCACTCCTCGTCGGGCACGCCGATGACGGCCGCGTCCTCGATCTTGGGGTGCTGCTGCAGGACGGCCTCGATCTCGCCGGGCGAGATGTTCTCGCCGCCGCGGATGATCAGGTCCTTGGTGCGACCGGTGATGAACAGGTAGCCATCCTCGTCCATCCAGCCGATGTCGCCGGTGTGCAGCCAGCCATCGACCAGGGCGTGGGCCGTCTCCTCCTCTCGCTTCCAGTAGCCGGTCATCAGGCGGGCTCCCTTGGCCGCGATCTCCCCCTCCTGGCCGGGTGGCAGGATGTTGCCCTGCGGATCCATGATTGCGATGTCCACGTCCTCCATCGGTCGCCCCACCGACTTCAGGCGCTCCAGCTTTCTCTGCTTCTCCTCCTCCGTGCCCTCGATGATGTGATCCTCAGGACCAAGGTAGGTGATGGTAGAGGTGCTCTCGGTCTGGCCATAGGCGTTCATCAGGCCGCACTTGAACACACCTACCGCCTTGCGGATCACCTCGTAGGGCATGGGGGCGGCCCCGTAGGCCAGAAGCTTGAGGGAGCTGAGGTCGTACTTGTCGAAGTCGGGCTCCTCCATGGCCCGTTTGAGCATAGTGGGCACGACGAAGGTATGGGTGACCCGCTCCCGCTGGATCGTCTCCAGCCAGGCGAGGGGTTCGAACTGCGGCAGCACCACCAGGGTGCGCCCTCCCCAGATGGATGACATGATGGCCGTGGCCCCCGCCACGTGGTAGACAGGCACCGACAGCATCATGACGTCGTGCGTCTCCGGGTTGGCGGGCTCGACGGTGTTGGTGACGTATATCGAGAGGCTGAGGTAGGTGAGGACGACGCCCTTGGGCAGGGCGGTAGTGCCGCTGGTGTATATGAGGACGGTGGGGTCGCTGTCGTCGACCTCGACGGACACCTCCTCAGGCTCGTATCTGGCGATGATGTCCTCGTAGTTCTGCATCCCTTGGGGGCGAGCGTCGTAGCAGATGAAGTGGCGGATGCCCCTTAGCTCCGGCCGTATGGAGGCGATGAGCTCAAGATAGCGCTCTTCCACGAAGAATATCGAGGCCTCGGAGTTGTTCACCATGTAGATCAACTCTTCCCGCTTGGCCCGATAGTTGAGGGGGGCGAATACTGCCCCCAGCTTGGCACAGGCGTAGTAGGTCTCGACGTAGCGGTGGGAGTTGAGGGCCATGATGGCCACCTTCTGGCCGTGCTCAACCCCCAAGTCCACGAGAGCGTTGACCAGGCGATTGACTCGCTCCTGCACCTGCAGGTAGGTAAGACGGGTGCTGTTGCAGACCAGCGCCTCGCGCTCAGGCACGATGGCAGCGCTGATCGTCAGGAATTCAGCAGTATTCACCTTGCCCCCTCCTCTAACTCGTGGCTCCTACACCCCCGCGAACTGGGGCGTCCTGCCCTCTCGCTGTGCCCTCAGCCCCTCGCTGGCGTCGCGGCTGGCCAGAACCAGACGGGCCAGGCGAGCTTCCAGGGCCAAGCCCTCGGCCAGGGGCAGATCCAGGCCCTGAGTCACTGCCTCCTTGGCGTATCGCAGAGCCAGCGGCCCGCGCGTCATTAGCTGGCGGGCCAGCGCCTCGGCCTCGGCGTAGAGGCGCTGGCGGGGCACCACCCGCTGCACCAGGCCGATGCGCAGGGCCTTCCGGGCATCGATGGCATCGCCCGATAGGATGAGCCCCATGGCCAGCCCGGGGCTGACGGTGCGGGGAAGGAGTTGGGTCCCGCCAGCCGAGGGGATGTAGGCCAGGCTCACCTCGGGCAGGCCCAGGCGAGCGTCATCGGCGGCGATGCGCAGGTCGCAGCACATGCTCAGCTCGAGGCCGGCCCCCAGGGCGAAGCCGTGGATGGCAGCGATGAGGGGCTTCTCGATGGCCAGCATGTAGCCCCAGAGGTCGCGCTCCCGCCGCGCCCGCCGCGCTTCGATCAGCGAAGGGGCTGTACCGAACTCGCTGATATCGGCGCCGGCGGAGAAGGCTCGCTCTCCCGCGCCCTTGAAGATAGCCACCGCCACATCGGGGTCATCCCGCAAGGCGTGGAGAACCTGCCACAGCTCGTCCCGCATCTCCATGTTCAGAGCGTTGAGGACCTCGGGCCGGTTCAGGGTGACCCAGGCAATGCCGTTATCCTTCTCGTATGTCAGGACAGCGGGAGCCATGCCTCTTTCTTTCAAGGTCCTATCGTCCGTGGAACCGCGGTGACCGTTTGTCTAAGAAGGCGCGCACGCCCTCCGCCCGATCTTCGGTGGTTTGAAGGATTATAGTCAAGTCCGTCTCGAAGCGTAGAGCCTGATCCAGGGTCATGTCCAGACCCTTGCTCACCGCTTCCTTGGCGTAACGCACAGCAATCGGCCCGCGAGCGGCGATGCGCTCGGCCAGGGCCTGCGCTTCGGCCATCAGCCTGTCGCCAGGCACCACCCGGCTCACCAGGCCGACGCGATGGGCCTCCTGGGCATCGATGGCCTCCGCCGTGAGAATCAGCTCCAGGGCTTTGCCCCGCCCGACGATGCGTGCCAGGCGCTGGCTGCCGCCGCCCATGGGTATCAGGCCCCAGGAGGTCTCGGGCAGGGCGAAATGGGCCTCGGCGCTGGCCAGGCGAACGTCGCAGGCGAGGGCCAGCTCCAGGCCAGCGCTGATGGCATCGCCGTTGATGGCGCAGATCACCGGTCGCGAGAGCTGGGGCAGGCCATCGAAGGCGCAGCCCGGGAACCCTTGGCGACGGGCTGGCTCCCGTTCGGCGGCCAGCAGCGACATGTCCCAGCCCAGGGAGAAGACGGGTGCCTCCCCGCCGCTGAGGATAGCCACCCCCACCTGGGGGTCGTCGCTTATCTCGGCGCAGGCGGCCGCCAGCTCTTGCAGCAGTTGGCCGTCGATACGGTTCCCCTGCTCGGCACGCTGCAGATCGAGGTAGGCGATGGTGCCGCGCTTGGACAGTCTGATGGTCTGATAGGGCATCGCCACTTCCAACGTCAGGTATCGTAGCAAGGCCCACAAATGGTGTCAACGAAGGCAGAGCCCATTGCAATCGGAGAACGACCGTTGTATTATCCGCGCCAGACGTGCCAGCCGTTCTTGCCGACGGAGTCAACCACGCCCAAATGTCCTCCCAGACATCCGACTGATTGACCTTGTCTCAGGAGATCGTGGAGGCGGGCCGCTTGGAGCAGTTCGGGCCTAAAGAGGGGCAGAGATCGCCGTGGATCTAGGGTTAAGGGGCAAGGCAGCCATCGTCACCGGCGCCAGCCGCGGCATCGGCCGGGCTATCGCCCTGGGCCTGGCCGAGGAGGGCTGCGATGTCGCCCTCTGCGCCCGCGGCCAGGAGACGCTGGCGGAGACGGCCAAGGAGATCGAGGCCAAGGGCGTGCGCGTCCTGGCAGTGGTGGCCGACGTCACCAAGGCCGAGGACATGGAGCGCCTGGTGCAGGCCACCGCCGACGCCTTCGGGCGCATCGATATCCTGGTGAACAACGTGGGTGGCTCGGTGGCCGCCGATTCGGACGAGGCCTGGCAGTCTACCTTCCAGACGATCCTCCTCACGGCCGCCCGCGCCACTCGCCTCGTCGTCCCCCATATGCAGCGAGCGGGCGGCGGGACAATAGTGCACATCGCCTCCATCTGGGGTCGCGAGTCGGGAGGCATCCCCACCTACAACGCCCTGAAGGCGGCCGTGATCAGCCACGCCAAGATGATGGCCCTGGAGCTTGCTCCCCACAACATTCGGGTGAACTCGGTGGCTCCCGGCAGCATCAGCCACCGCGGCGGCTCTTGGTGGCGTCGCCAGCAGGAGGACCCCGAGGGCATGGCCCAGTTCGTGCGGCAGAACATCCCCATGGGTCGCTTCGGCACCGCCGAGGAGGTGGCCAACGTGGTGGTCTTCCTGGTCTCGGAGCGGGCTAGCTGGGTGACCGGCGCCTGCATCAACGTGGACGGCGGCCAGAGCCGCTCCAACATCTGAGCGACCGGAGGGAAGAGCATGAGGTACGAAGCTGCAAGCCGCCGCACAGCCGCCGGCATGGCGTTGGCGCTGCTCGTCTTCGTCTTGGCAGCCGTGGCTCTGGCAGCCTGCGGCGGCGATGAGGAAGAGAAGTCCACCCCTACAGCCGCTGCCACGGCCAGCCCGGCGGTGACGACCACGACTGCGGCCAGCGCCACGGCTAGAGCCACGGTCAGGGCCACGGTCAGGGCTACCGTCACGCCGCGGCCATTGCCCACAGCGAAGCCAACCCCAACCCCCGCGTCGACGCCTAAACCTCAGCTCACGCCCGCACCCGCGCCCTCGCCCACGCAAGTGCTCACGCCAGCCTGGCAGACCTCCGCTCCCAGGGAGCCGGTGGCCGCCGGCGAGGCGGTGGAGATCGGCATCAGGAACGAGAACGGCGCCCCCGGCGAGACCTACGCCATCGGGGTGCAGGTAAACCTGCCGGACGGCTCGCCGGTGAACTGGGAGGGCGAGGTCGTCGGCGCCGACTGGACGTACTTCTCCGTCAGCGAGACCGACCTCGCGGGCACCTACACCGTCTACTTCGGCGTGCCCTACAGCGACATCATATTCGCCGAGGATTCCTTCGAGGTGTACGCGGCGGGGCCACCGCCGGCAGACGACTTCACCACTTTGACCTGGCAGACCTCGGCGCCCAGGGAGCCGGTGGCCATCGGCGAGGTGGTGGACTTGGGGCTACGCAACAAGTTCGGCGAGCCAGGCGAATGCTACGACTTTCTGATGGAGGTTTCCGACCCACAGGGAGAATACGCCTCGGCGGAAGGCACCGTCTGCGCCGACGGGTGGGCGGACCTAAGCTACGAGGACACGTTCCTCACCGGCACCTACGACGTCTACTTCTCGATAGAGGGCCAGCTCATCGCTCAGGACTCCTTCGAGGTGAGCGAGGGGTAGGGTCATAGGGAGCGGCGGCAGCATTCGCCAACGGCCAGGCTCTAACCTGGCCAACGTGGGGTTAGGAGCGCGACCTCTTGGCGACTTCTCCGCTGGGCGGCAACCACCCACGAGCCCAAGGGATGAACCGCTGCCGGACACAGTTGCGGGTAAGCGTCCAGAGCAACCCGACCTGCAAGAGCGGCATCGCAACAAAGCAGCCCACTCCAGCGAACAGCGCCCACAACCACGGAAGAACCTGAGAAGCGGCTAAGCCGACGCTTATCCCCGTGGCGGTCGCCAGCGGCGCAACTCCGGTGAGGACAATACTCAGGATAACGCGAGCATCGTCATCCCATCCGTAGAACACCTCTGCTCCGACCTCTAGCCTTGACTCTCCCCTAAGGTGTGCCTGCCCCCGTTTTTCCGGGCGGTCGGTCAGGTTGTTAGCCATCGGTTACCTCCTTCGGCCCAAAAAGAAAGCTCCTTCCCTGCCGCACGGCGTTCCCGGCCGGTTTGTCGCGACAGCAAAGGAGCGCTTCAGCTCCGGTATTCGGTTGTTAGGCTAGCCTGGGGGCAGCCCCACGCCTACGTCAGCTACGGCGCCAGCTCAAGAAGTGGCATCTGTCTGACCGCCTCATCCCATCCGTCTATTGCCTCGAGCTGTTCCTCCGACGCGACGTGTAACGCTTGTAGATCCCCGGTGGTCTGGGCGATGCCCTCCCCCCGCATTCCATTAGCCGCCTGCCTCAGCGAATCAACCATCAGCGCATGGCTCACTGCCCAACGGTCGGGCGGTTCTATCATTTGGATCCGTACCCGCAGGGCGTCAATCTTAGCTGCGACCGCCTCCCGCATCTCACGCGACGGTTCATGGAATATTTGCTCGCCCTCGGACACGAGAGGCGACATCGCTGCCCGGTATTCCTCCGGCGTGGATTGTGCTGCTCTCGGCGGCAGCCGTGCCGCCACCACAGTTGGCATCGCAGTCGGTGACGCTTCGAGCAAGACCGTCGGGGCAATCTGTTCCTCTTGCTTACCGCCACAGCCGACCAGTACCACCGCTGTCGCCACTACGGCCAATGCTCCCAAAAGCTTACCCGCCATCATTCTCCTTCTCCAGGCCGGCGCTTTCATGGCATCCATTATATCGCTACTTCCCCGATGAAGGTGGCCTGCCCTGCTTTCTTTGCGGCCATTCCTAGACACACCCCCCGCTGGCCGTCTACACTAGGAAGCGCCATGAAGGTTCACCTCCCCTACGGACGCCAGGGCCTGGATGTGGAGCTGCCGGAGCAGGCCCAGGTGCTCCTCCCCAAGCGCGTGCCCGCCTTGGCCCGGCTGGAGGAGGCCGTGCGCCAGGCCCTGCGCCAGCCCATCGGCTCGCCGCCGCTGGCGGAGCTGGTGCGCCCCGACCAGAGGGTGGCCATCGTCTTCAGCGATATCACCCGCCCGACGCCCAACCACATCCTCCTCCCCATCATCCTCAGCGAGCTGGCAGCGGCAGGAGTGGCGAGCCAGGACATCGTCCTGGTCAACGCCACCGGCATGCATCGCCCCAACACGCGCGACGAGCTGATAGCGATGCTGGGGCAAGAGGTCGTCGACCGCTATCGCATCGTCCAGCACGACGCTAGAGACAAGAGCCAGCAGGTCTTCCTCGCCAAGAACGCGCACGGGGCGGAGATCTGGGTAAACGGCGACTACATGGGCGCCGACGTCAGGATCCTCACCGGCTTCGTGGAGCCCCACATCTTCGCCGGCTACTCCGGCGGCGGTAAGGCCGTCCTGCCGGGCATCGCTGGCACCGAGATCATTATGAGCAATCACGGCGGCCCGATGCTTGCCCATCCCAAGGCCACCTGGTGCCAGACGAAGGGAAACCCCATCTTCGAGGAGATACGGGAGGTTGCCCTGACTACGCAACCCGCCTTCATCGTGAACGTCAGCCTGAACGAGCGCAAGGAGGTCACGGGCGTGTTCGCCGGGGAGATGGTCCAGGCCCACGATGCCGGCATCGCCTTCGCCGAGAAAGCCTACCTGCAGCCCCTGCCCCAGCGATACGATATCGTGGTGACCTCCAATATGGGCTATCCAGCCGACATCAATCTCTACCAGTCGGTCAAGGGG
>Ga0315279_10005834_pt1 | contig 15771 bp, 15 predicted proteins | sample YL17G06_20_MG_FD_203694 | JGI IMG/M metagenome (GOLD analysis project Ga0315279, IMG submission 203694) | Sediment microbial communities from Yellowstone Lake, YNP, Wyoming, USA - YL17G06_20 | ecosystem: Environmental > Aquatic > Freshwater > Lake > Sediment | place: USA: Wyoming | collected...
GGCGTAACGAAATCCGGCTCGCCATCTCCCTGGGGGTTGGCGAGCCGGATTTCGTTACGCCCTGGCATGTGCGCGAGGCCTGCATCTATTCTCTTGAGTCCGGCAACACCCACTACACCTCCAACAAGGGGATGCCGGAGCTGCGGGAGGCCGTCTGCGATCAGGTGCATAAGGATTTGAAGCTGGACTATGATCCTGGCGAGGAGATTCTGATCACTACAGGAGTGAGCGAGGCGGTGGACCTGGCCTTCCGCGCTACCCTCAATCCAGGGGATGAGGCTGTGGTGCCCGAGCCCTGCTACGTGGCTTACACTCCGGACATCATCCTGGCGGGCGGGGTGCCCAGGACGGTTCCGACCAAGCTTGCGGATGAGTTCCGGGTGCAGCCGGAGGAGATCGCCTCTGCCATAACCGACAAGACCAGGGCCATGCTGCTCAGCTATCCCAACAACCCTACGGGAGCCATCATGACCCGCGCTGATCTGGAGGATCTGGCGGATGTGGTGGTGGAGAATGATCTGCTGGTGATCTCCGATGAGGTCTATGCCAAATTGAGCTACTCGGGCAGCCATACCAGCTTCGCCCAGCTGGAGGGCATGAAAGAAAGAACGCTGATCCTGAATGGCTTAAGCAAGTCGCATGCCATGACCGGCTGGCGCATCGGCTACGCACTGGGAGATCCGGCCCTGGTGGGGGCCATGACCAAGGTGCATCAGTACACCATGCTCTGTGCGCCCACCATGGCGCAGGTGGCGGCGCTGGAGGCCATGGAAAAGGGCGATGAGGAGATGCTGCACATGAGGCACGAGTACGATCTACGGCGGCGAATGTTCGTCTCGGGCCTGAACCGCATCGGCATGAACTGCTTTGAGCCCAGGGGAGCATTCTATGCCTTCCCTTCCGTTCAGGGCACCGGCCTAAGCTCGGAGGAGTTCGCAGAGCGCCTGCTCAAAGAGCAAAAGGTGGCGGTGGTGCCTGGCAACGTCTTTGGGCCAAGCGGAGAGGGGTTCCTGCGATGCAGCTACGCCACCTCGCGAGAGGAGCTGATCGAGGCCCTGGACAGGATGGAGACCTTCCTTGGCGGCCTGTGAAAAGTGAAAAGATGCTCAAAGCCCATCTCGAAAGCGAGCAGACGGACCGGCTGGTGCGCGGCCTGGCCGCCCTCGGACTCTCGCCCAACGCCTGGACGCTGCTCTCGCTCCTTCCGGCCATGGCAGGATTGGTCGAGCTGTCATTGCACCAGCTGGCGGCAGGGCTGGCGCTCTTCATCCTCTCTGGCTTCATCGACATGGTGGACGGAGCGGTGGCGCGGGCCAGGGGACAGGCCACGGCCAGGGGCGCTTTTCTAGACGGGGTGGCGGACAGGTATGTGGAGCTGATGCTTTACCTGGGGCTTTTATTTTATCTTGGGCCGGGAGACTTTTGGGGTCTTGCGAAGGAAGCCTGGTTCATGCTGCTCATCTTCGGGGCGCTGATGACCAGCTTCGTTCGCGCCTACGCTGACCACCGGGGAGTGGTGAAGGACCCGCAGGATCAAAAGAGGATGGGCGGGCTGCTGGAGCGAGGAGAGAGGCTGCTGCTGCTTTACGCTGGAATGGCCGCGGGCCTGGCAGATCCAGAATGGCTGATGGCGGCGGTGGCGATAACTGCGGTGCTAGCAAACCTCACGGCGCTGCAGAGGATCTGGTTCGCTGTGAAAAAATAAAAGCACCAAGCTGAAGCTTTAGCAAGCAAGTGGAAAAGCTTAATGCTGGGACAGCTCTATTGGCTCGGCCAGAGCAGCAACATCTCGATACTTTTATCATTTCTGCCGTCAGGGTTGGTGGGCAAGATGCCCCAGGAGACGCGACCGTTTCGCAACAGCAACCTATTCTCCAACCACTATCTGGAGAAGCTGGTGAAAGAGAGTCCGGAGTGGAGGGAAGCGGAAGGGCTGAAGGAATCCTTCACTGCCATCAAGGAGCAATACGAGCGAAAGGCGCGCGTCCTGGAGAACTACAACGAATCGCAGCTTGAAGAGAGCTTCATCCGGCCGGTGCTGCGCATCTTGGGCCATCATTTCGGGGTGCAGGGCGCAGTATTCGGAAAAGGCAAGAGGCCGGATTATGCATTATTCCCGGATGCGGAGAGTCAAAACGATGCCGAAGCCAGGCCGGAGGAGGACTACTACCGGCGCGCCATTGCCGTGGGCGACGCCAAGGCCTGGAAGGTCTCGCTGGACAAGCAACGGGGCCGGGGGAGCATCGAGATGCAGAACCCCAGCTTTCAGATCGACTCCTATCTGCGGGACACGCCGCCCAAGTGGGCCATCCTGACCAATGGCCGTTTCTGGCGGCTCTACCACGAGACGACGAGCTACAAGCTGGACAGCTACTACGAGGTGGATCTGGCGGGCCTTCTGGCCGAAGGCGATCTGGAGGCCTTCAAGTATTTCTACCTCTTCTTTGGCAACGGGGCTTTCCCGCGAGCCGTGGACGGCGACTCCTTCCTGGATCGCGTCCGGGAGGGGAGCGTCTCCTTCGCCCAGGAGATTCAGGAGGATCTGCAGAAGAACGTCTACCGGGCCATGAAGATCCTGGCGGAGGGCTTTTTGGCAGAGCCGGGCAACGGGCTTGATGCGGGGGCCGTTCGGGAGGTGCAGGAGAATGCCCTGCGCCTGCTCTATCGATTACTATTCATATTCTACGCCGAGAGCCGTGGCCTGCTGGACACGGACAACAAATACTACTACGAGCTGAGCTTGCAGCGGCTGAAGGCCGAGATCGCGGCAAGGCTGGACCGGGATGAGCCGCTTCTGTCCATTCGCTATGCCTACTGGGAGAGCTGCAAGGGTCTCTTCAGCCTGATAAACGATGGCAGTGAGTCGCGCGGAATTTCCAAGAGCGAGTTTTACATTCCCGCTTACAACGGCGGCCTCTTCGATCCGGAGAAGAATGCCTTTCTGGAACATAAGCGCATCGGCGACTCCTTTCTGGCCAGCGCCATCGACCTCCTGGCCCGCTCGGCGAGCGACGGTTTCGTGGATTACTCAAGTCTTGAGATCCGCCACCTGGGGTCGATCTACGAGGGCCTGCTGGAGTACCGCCTGAAGGTAGCAGAGCAGGAGATGGCCGCGGTCAAGGAGAAGGGCAAGGAGCTGTGGCTGCCCTCGGGCGAGGCAGGAATGCGAAAGGTGGTCGACCGGGCGGCAGCGGGCGAGCTCTACCTGGCCACGGACAAGGGTGAGCGCAAGGCGACGGGCTCCTACTACACTCCGGACTACATCGTGAAGTACATCGTCAAGAACACCATCGAGCCGGTGATCGAGAAGAAGAAGCAGGAGTGGCTGGGCACGGACAGGCCCTTTGCCGACTACATCCTCTCCATCAAGGTGCTCGACCCGGCCATGGGCAGCGGCCATTTCCTGGTCGAGGCCACGGACCAGCTGGCCCGCTGGCTGGTGCAGGCCTGGGAGACGGCGCGGCCCGAGGATGAGGACTCAAAGGACGTGGCGGAGCAGGATGTGCACTGGGCGCGCCGGGAGGTGGTGCGTAGCTGCATCTTTGGCGTGGATTTGAATCCCATGGCCGTGGAGCTGGCCAAGCTCTCCTTGTGGCTCACCACGGTGGCCTCCAACAAGCCCCTGAGCTTTCTGGACCACCACCTGAGGTGCGGCAACAGCCTCATCGGCGCGGAGCTTTCCCAGCTCACCGTCCTGCCCGGCAAAGAGACACAGCAGCCGCCGCTCTGGAAGTTCGTGCTCAAGCAGCACACCGACAGCCTGCTCAACAGATACAGCCTGATGGCGGCGCTGCCTGACGACAGCCTGAGAATGGTGAAGTGGAAGGAGGAGCAGTTCCGGCAGATTCAGGAATCGGAGCTGAGTCGCCGGCTGCAGGAGCTGGCCAATGTCTGGCTGTCCACCTTCTTCGGCAACGAGGTTTCCGATGATGATTACTACGAGCTGCAAAACCACCTCAGCCCGGAGAAGTTCCCGGACTGGGGCGGCCTGCGGGGGCGGGAGTGGTTCCGGAGGGCGCAGGCACTGGCGCAGGAGAAGCGGTTCTTCCACTGGGAGCTGGAGTTTCCGGAGGCGTTCAACGGGGAAGGACGCGGATTCGATGTGGTGGTGGGGAATCCGCCGTATTTTCTTCTTCAGGGAAATGAATTACAGAATCCATTGAGTAAGATATTTCCAGAAATATTTAGCGGGTCTAATGATATATCTCACTTCTTTTTTGCAAAGGGAGTCCAGCTAGTACAACCAAGAGGGTATCTTGGTTATATAGTGACACGCTATTGGATGGAGGCGTCTCTCTCAAATGGTCTGAGATTATTTCTAACAACCTGGGCTAAACCCTCTCTTATTATTGATTTTGGAAATTTTCAAGTCTGGCCAAAAGTCAATGTATTGACTGTAATTTGTATCTTGAGAAAAGCACCGATTCAAGTTCAAACCACAAAGATATACCTGGCCGATGAAAGTCGTTTTTCAACTGCGGTTGGATTCTTTGAACGAGAAGTTCTACAATCTAAACACGAACCCATTGAAGTGGATACAAAATCATTTAGTGGTAGTCCATGGTATCTACGCTCTATAAAACATGCTTTGATTTGGGAAAAAATGCGAAAAGCAACAATAAATCTCGATAAAATTACGAAAAACACACAGGGCATTAAAACTGGAAACAACAAAGCTTTCACCGTTTTGCCATCCGTTGCGTTTGAACTCGGATTAGAAAGAGATGCATTAATTCCCGTTGCTGAAGCGCAAAATGTACAAAGGTACTACATCAATGCAGATCACTTTGTCATTTATACAGATGGTAGCTTTGATATTGAAAAGACTCCCGTCATCAAGTCGTATCTTTCTCAATTTAAAAATGAACTCTCAAATCGAGCAGAATGTAACCATGGATCTTATCCCTGGTGGCGTCTTCAGAGGCCAAGGGAACGAGAGCTAATGCTGCGTGGGGAACGTATTCTTGTACCATTATATTCTACAAGCAACCGTTTCTATTTTAGCAAGGAAGTCGTTGTTGGGATGACTGATATTTATGTTATCGTTGTAACCGATAATGAATACCGTGGTGCGTTTTTATCTGCAGTTCTGAATTCGAAATTGCTCAACCTGTATCATTCAACTTTTTGCAAAGTCAAGAGAGCTGGCTATCTTGAGTATTCCGGAGACAAAATTTCCAATCTACCCATCCGCCGCATCTCTTTCGTCACCCCCGCGCCCGAGCGCGCCCGCCTGGGGGCGGAGCTGCAGGAGCTTTACGGGGTCGGGAAGTTCGATGAGATCCTGGCCAGCGTGGAGGTCCGCCTACCCAAAGACGCCCAAGGGAACTTCATTCCCGAGCAGGAGAAGTCGGACGTCGTTCACGATCTGCTGGCCTTCCTGGCGGAGAGGATGCTGGAGATGAACAAAGAGATGCAGCAGGAGATCAAGGGCTTCCTGGGCTGGCTGGAGGGCGAGATCGGGGCCAAGGTGCAGGACCTCTCGCCCAAGACCAAGCTGCAGAGCTACTACGATTATGATTACGATGATTTTTACGCTGTCCTGAAGAAGAACAAGAAGCGGCTCTCCATCAACCCCTCCAGCAGGGAAAAGTCCGAGCTGCTGAAAGACGAGTTCGGGAAATCTGTGGCCAAGCTTGGGCCCCTGCAGGAGAGGATCGAGCGGGCGGACAGGCTGATCGACGCCGTGGTTTACAGGCTGTACGGGCTGACGGAGGAGGAGATCAGGATTGTGGAGGGAAGGACTTCTTGAATCAGCATCAGTTATCTCTTTTTGTAGACTTTGTCATGATGGCAAAGGTCTAAAAAAGTCACTTTCTTATCCTCTTCGTCGATTCTGAAGGTGAGAACGAAGGATTTCTCAATATGAACTCTCCTTCGCCCTTTTAGATCGTATCTCAGTGGCTTGTAATGATGAGGATTCTCTGTGATATCTTCTATCTTCTTCATTGCCGCTTCATAGAGCTTCTTATCTTTTTTATGAACTTTATTCAAGAACGATATCAGAGCCTTTTCTAAGCGGTAATCATAAGAAGACACTTTCAATTCTCCGCTTTCTCAATCCTTCGCCGTAACTTTCCAATATCGGAGAACTCTTCAAATTCGCCTTTTTCTTCTAACTCGTCGAGATGCGCCAAATATTCGTCCCGGACTTCAAGTTCAGGTTCGCTATGCATATCTGTTAGTGTCTGAAGTCGCTCTTCCATCTCTTCAACCCTTTTCTTGAGGACTTTTATGTCGTCCATCATCGAGCTGATAATCCTCATCTCTTTCGCTTCAATCATATCCAAGCCCATTCATATTCTAATAACTTTTATATTTAAAACTTGCCCGGTCTGGCGGTAATATGGCTACTGAAATCCAATAGTCCCGGCAGCATCGTGATACTACTTCTTTCTTCTTAGCCGCATCTCCTGCCGCCACCCCCGCGCCCGCCCGAGGGATGGAGCGGCCATGAGCTTTACGGGGCCAGGAAGTTCGATGAGATCCTTCCCCTCGTCAAGGCCTGCCTGCCCAAGGACGCCGAAGGAAATTTCGTTCCCGAGTTGGAGAGGTCGGATGTGGTGCACGACTTGCTGGCCTTCCTGGCGGAGAGGATGCTGGAGATGAACAAGGAAAAGCAGCAGGAGATCAAAGGTTCCTTGGGCTGGCTGGAGGGCGAGGTCGGGGCCAGGGTCGATGACCTCTCGCCCAAGACCAAGCTGCAGAGCTACTACGATTATGATTACGACGAGTTCCACGCCGTCCTGAAAAAGAACAAGAAGCGGCTCTCCATCAACCCCTCCAGCCGGGAAAAGTCCGAGCTGCTGAAAGACGAGTTCGGAAAATCGGTGGCCAAGCTCCAGCCCCTGCGAAAGCAGATCGAGCGCACGGACCGGCTGATCGATGGCGTAGTGTATCGGCTGTACGGGCTGACGGAGGAGGAGATCAGGATTGTGGAGGGGAACGCGAGGTGAGAATGCCTTCGCTCAGATTTGAGCAGAGGTGAACAGATTTAAATTCAAGCCGGACTATTCGCATGTGGGTTAGAAGATGTCAATCGAAGTAGATCTCCCTAAAGAGCTAGAGCTTAAGATAAAGGCGAGTAAAGAACTTGATGTGCTGGTGCGCAGAAGGATTGAACGCCAGATATCCACGGATATCAAAAATGATATCTTTCTCTCCATGGTCTGGGATGATCTGCTCAAAGACAGCGAGCTAGATGAGAAAGATATTGATGAAATTGATCATAGAATCAAGAGGGGAATTGCGGAGAAGTTGGGATGGAGATAGTAGTAGATACAAATATAATAATCTCCGCGCTGCTCAAGGATGGTCTCACAAGAAGGATACTGCTTCTATCCCCTTTCGAGTTGCACACCATCGCCTGTGCTCAAGAGGAGATTGAGGCGCATAAGTCAGAGTTGGTTCACAAATCAAAGCTCAACGATGAATATCTCAGTTACCTAGCTCAAGTTCTATTCAGCAAAATTAGCCTTATCTCTCCTGAGGAGATCGAGCCATTCAGAGATCGTGCCATAGAGGCCATGAGAGAAATAGATATCGACGATGCACCTTTCCTGGCTCTGGCCATGATGCTCAACTGTCCGATCTGGAGCAATGATGTGCATTTTAAAAGGCAACAGATTGTTAAGGTCTTCAACACGAAAGAGGTTCTGCCGTTGCTCAGGATTTAAACCAGCTTTGATAATCCGGTGCATCCCATCCGCCGCATCTCCTTCACTACCCCCGCGCCCGAGCGGGCCCGCCTGGGAGCGGAGCTGCAGGAGCTTTACCATGCTGAGAAGTTCGATGAGATCCTTTCCATCGTCGAGGCTTGCCTGCCCAAGGACGCCGAAGGAAATTTCATTCCCGAGCAGGAGCGGTCGGATGTGGTGCACGACCTGCTGGCCTTCCTGGCGGAGAGGATGCTGGAGATGAACAAAGAAAAGCAGCAGGAGATCAAAGGCTTCTTGGGCTGGCTGGAGGGCGAGATCAGGGCCAGGATCGAGGATCTCTTGCCCAAGACCAAGATCCAGAGCTACTACGATTATGATTACGACGAGTTCCATGCCGTCCTGAAGAAGAACAAGAAGCGGCTATCCATCAACCCCTCCAGCCGGGAAAAGTCCGAGCTGCTGAAAGACGAGTTCGGAAAATCGGTGGCCAAGCTCCTGCCCCTGCGAGAGCAGATCGAGCGCACGGACAGGCTGATCGATCGGGCCTGGGGCTGTACGGGCTGACAGAAGAGGAGATCGGGATTGTGGAGGGAAATAGGTGAAATCAACAAGTTAAGATATCGATTAGCCTTTTCGTTTCGGTCAAATCTGAAAAAGGGAAGGGAATGACTACAACATCTCCTTTTATAAATTTTTCCAAGCTTCGTCCTCCTCAGGGCTCGACCAATCTCTTGCGAGCATTGACTCACTTAAGATCGCCGTCTCCATCCTTTTCTTCGATGCTTTGCCCTTCAAAAAGTGTATAAAGTCAAGTATCTCTTCGAGATAAGGTTCTGGGAAAACCTCGATCTCTTTATGAATCAATTCCTTTGTCTCCATATCAATAATACTATCCATTGAAGATAGTAAAAGACTTTTGTGTAACTGGAATACTGCATCTTCGGATCAGCCACCCCTTGCGTCCGAGCGGGCCCAGGGCTGTACGGGCTGACGGACGAGGAGATCGGGGTTGTGGCAGGCAGCACAAATGAAAAAGCTCAATAAAAGGTCGCCCCCTTTTTGATTTGCAGGCTTGGATAAAGTTAAATCCTAATGAAGAGAACAGGGAATCAGATATGTTCTCCGAATACATGGCTGCTGCCCTGGAAAAAGCCCAATATAAAGTCATTGACGACGAGTATCCCTATTTCGCTGAGGTGCCCGAGCTCGATGGTGTGTGGGCAACAGAAAAGACCATTGAGGATTGCCGCAAAGAGCTCATCGAGGTAATCGAGGAATGGATAGTAGCAAGGCTACAAAGGGGCTTATCTATTCCGGCCATCAACGGTCAAACCATAGGAGCCTCTTCTGGGGAGGCAATTGCCGTTGTCTAAATTGACTCCCGTTTCCCGAAAAGAACTGATCGGACGACTCAATAAGCTGGGATTCGAAGGGCCAGTTCAGGAAGGAAACATCGACATACATGGAGAAAAGATCGGCGTCAATCTGCTTCTGGAGATATTAAGAAAGGCCAAGATCAGTAGGGACGAATGGCTTTCATCGCAATAATACAGCTGGCCGTTTTCCAATTATTCGCCGCATCTCCTGCCGCCTCCCCCGCGCCCGAGCGCGCCCGCCCAGGGAAGGAGCGGCCATGAGCTTTACGGGGCCGGGAAGTTCGAGGAGATCCATCTCAGTGTGGATTCCTGCCTGCCCAAAGATCTGGGACTTCTCGCTCCGCCCTTCGCCATCCTGCAAGTTAAAAACGGCCTAAGAGAACATCCTCATGGCCTCTTCTGGTCCCTGTACCGCATCCCCGAGCACTTTTCTTACTGCCTTCTCGAAGTCGTCGTTGGAGACCGAGGTCGCATTTCTGCGCAGGGCGTTCATGCCTGCCTCTACCACTATGGCCTTGAGGTCAGCGCCGCTGGCCTCCTCGGTCGCCCCGGCAATCTCCACAAGGTCTACGTCCGGTCCTTTTCTCATCTTCTGGGCATGGATCTCCAGGATCGTGAGCCGGCCATCTGCGGAAGGCATGGGGATCTCAATGATTCTGTCAAAGCGTCCGGGCCGCAGCAGCGCAGGATCGAGGATGTCGATCCTGTTGGTTGCAGCTATGATCTTGATATCGCCGCGGGTCCGGAAGCCGTCCATCTCTGCCAGGAGCTGCATCATGGTCCTATTGACCTCAGCGCTTCCCGTGGTGCCGTCGTGGGTTCTGATGCTGCCCACGGCATCGATCTCGTCGATGAATATGATGGAGGGAGACTTTTCACGGGCCATCTGGAAGATGTCTCGCACGAGCTGCGCCCCTTCACCTATGAACTTGTGCACCAGCTCTGAGCCGGACATATGAATGAAGGTGGCCTTGGACTCATGAGCCACGGCCTTGGCGAGCATGGTCTTGCCCGTTCCAGGAAGACCGTAGAGCAGGACGCCCCTGGGCGGTTCGATGCCGATATCTTCAAAGAGTCCAGGGTTGGTCAAAGGCAGCTCCACTGTCTCCTTGATCTCCTGGATCTGGCTCTCCAGGCCACCTACCTGATCGTAAGAGACATCGGGAGCCTCGACCAGTTCCATGACTTTGGCCCGGACATCCACGGAACGATTCAGGATGCGAACGATGGTGAGGGAATTGTTTACAGCTACGCGAGTATTTGGCAAAATCTTCTCCATCAGCTCTGCGGGAGCCGTGGTGATGAACTCCTGGTTGTTCCCGTGCTGCCTCAGCAGGACGTAATCTTCTCCCATCTCCACAACCGTGGCCAGGAACAGAGGCATTCTTTTGAGAAGGATATTCTCTTTCTTGAGCCGCTCCACCTCACGCAAATACTTCTTGTTGGCAATGAGGGACTCGAAGAGCTTGGCCCTCACCTCTTCTCTCTCCACCTTGGTGGTCTCAAGCTCATCCGCGAGGTTCTTGTTCTCTGATTCCAGAGCAGTGATCCTCTTTAAGATTGACTCCTGAATGGTGTCTTGACCGGAAATGGCCGTTGATTCACTCATATAAATTGATGCCTGCGCCTTTCATGCTTATAAAACCATGCCCGCGGCGCAGATCACCATCCTGAGAAACGCTGATATCCGATGGTGAAGAAATTCTCAAAGGACCATCCCGATCACATTAATCAATATGACTGAGGGAGCTCGAGCTGCTCCTATAGCTGCGCCGTCTTTCGCATCGGAAAGATATTAATCTCCACCGGCTGGCATATTCTCTGTGGTAAGATGATCGTCCTGCAAAAACACGTCGTGCATCCTTTCGAGGTGGTGGAGCGCAAAGGCCTCGGCCACCCGGACACTCTGGCGGACGGGATCTCTGAGTCCATCTCCCGCTCGCTGTCGCAGTTTTACCTGGATGAGTTCGGCCAGATCTTGCACCACAACACGGACAAGGTCTTGATAATAGCCGGCAAGAGCGCTCCGGAGTTCGGGGGCGGCAAGATCCTAAAACCGCCATCAGTGGTCGTGGGCGGCAGGGCCAGCAAATCCTCGCATAAGCCTGTGCATGAGATCATCGAGGATTCTGTCTCATCCTTCTTTGGCAAGGCCGTCAAGAACCTGGAGCAGTTCCGGGTCGAGCCCAGGGTGGAGGAGGGTGCTCCGGAGCTGCGAAGCCTCATAGGCCGGGGAGCGAATGACACCTCCATCGGCGTGGGCTACGCGCCGCTGAGCGCCACGGAGCAGCTGGTTCTCGATCTGGAAAAGGTTGTGCAGAGCGTACGGGGCGTGGGCGAGGATACCAAGCTCATGGCGGTGAAGATCGGCGACCGTTTGACAATAGTAGTAGCTGTCGCCATGGTTTCTAAGTTCATTGCCTCGCGGGATGAGTACGAAGATGCCAAGGCCAGGGTTAAGGACGCCGTCTTGAGAAGGGCCGATGCCGAGGTATGCGTAAACTGCGCCGATGCAGGCCAGAACATCTACCTTACGGTCACTGGCACCTCCATCGAGATGGGAGACGATGGTGCGACCGGTCGGGGCAATCGGGGCAACGGGCTGATAACTCCCATGCGGCCCATGACCATGGAGGCCATAGCGGGAAAGAACCCGGTCAGCCACGTGGGCAAGATCTACAATGTTCTGGCGCAGAAGGCAGCAGCCGAGATCGCTGAGATGGAGGGCGCAAAGGAGGCCTACGTAACTTTGGTGAGCAAGATCGGCTCGCCCATCCACCAGCCTCTGCTGCGGGCCGTTCAGATCTCGGGCGACCTTCAGCTCACGCCGGGCCTGGAGGCGCAGGTGGATTCCATCCTTGACTACTGGCTGGAGAGCACAGACGCCCTGGTGGAGGATTTCGTGAAAGGGAAGCTGGCCATTTATTAGCTCAATCTTCGCTTTCCTTGGAGACCACTTTCTTGGCCATCTGCAGCCTCTGCTTGGCCGTGTAGCCGGTGGCCTTCTCCAGGAAGTTCCGGTAGCGCTTGTTGGTGTCCGGGACGAGATCGTCCCTGGCACCAGGCAGCGACTCTATGGTCACATTGAGCTTCTTGCCCTCGATCCAGACGCAGACGCTCTTGAGAGCGCCGTAGCTGAGGCAGAGCTTGCCGTCTTCCTGGCGGACCTCGGCAGGAAACTCCTCCGCCAGGACAGCTCGAATCCTCTCCAGGTCGGGCTTGAAGCCGCGCTTGAATGAGTAGTCCATGTTGGGCAGCATGGTTCTTTCTTGTATTAGAGCTTTCGAGAGCGGATCACAAAGACTGCCGCTTCAATAATGTTAGTTATCCTGTGAGGTAGCGTGCCAGAATTGCTGTAAAATTCGCAGTAGCCCTGTATCCTGATTCAGATCACACCTCTACGATAACAACTATTGTACAAAATAATCAAATGAACATGTCGGTCAATGCTGCTAAATTGAAATGACGTCTCTTGATTCTATTATCACTGCGGCATGCATGTTCCTCTCCCGCTTTTTCAGTGAATGTAGGTCCGACGTCCAGGCGTGCACTCCTCGGGCGGCGGGCGGTTCGGGCCACAATCTCTTAGCCAAGGCGATAGAAGCCCCTCTCTTTAAAGCTGGGAGCGTTCACGAGTGGTGACTAATACTTTCGAACGCGAACGGACGTGGTTTGATACGTTCGGTTTGAGATATTCTAATTTATATAATAAAATATGGTCCCGGCCAATGCCGGGAATCTGAGATTTATCAAAGAAATTTAGTCCATTTGGACCTTATTCCTTGACCTCCATTACGACCTTGTTCAGAGTCCCTGTAAACTTGAATGGGCTCTTGTAGTTCTCAGTTACAGGCGTCTGAGGATCTTTGCCTACCTCCAGGCCCTCATCATAGGAGTATCGTTTCGGCACGGTCATGGCAATTGAGGTCTGGCCTTCTTGCTTGCCGTTGATAAACAGCGTCACGTTGCCCTTGTAATTCCCGGTCTTGTTGAAGGCAACGCCCAGAGTTGACGTTCCGGTGGGTACTTTGTTCTTCGAGGTGATGGTATAGTGTTTCTGGCCCATGAAGTTGTAATCGAATACGAGATGGTTGTTCTGGACATACAGCGAGAGTCCGGCGAACCGTCCGCCTATGGAGAATAAGACTCCTTCGGCCCCTTTTTGCGGAATATCAACATCTGCGGTGATGCTGTAGGAGCTGTTATGGGTATCGGGGATGTCCGGCTCCATAGCCTTGTCCATTCCTGAGTGGTAGGTGAATGTTCCCCTATTGGGAGTGGATGGGTAGCGCGATCCAACGCGATCATCCAGAGGCAGAACGTTGTACTTGCCGGCTTCAGCCCACCAGCGTTCCTGCATCTCTTGCACTTTCTCTGGATTCATCGATGCCATGTCATGCGATTCCGAGACATCTGCCGAGAGGTTGTACAGCTCCCAGACATCCTGGTCGAAGTTGCCTCCTGAATTCGTGTGGTGGAAAGCTACTGCCTTCCAGTTATCATACCACAGTCCGCGCGTTCCCATCATCTCGAAATACTGGACAATCTTATGAGTCGGCTCGTTGGGATTATCGAAGGTATAGGCAAGGCTGGTTCCTTCTATCGGCTTTTGCGGATAGCCGTTATATTCCTCCGGAGCCTGCATGCGCAAGATCTCCAGGACCGTCGGGACTACATCAATGGCGTGGCATAACGGATTGCGGACACTGCCCTGATCCTGAATTCCATCTGGCCAGTATATGATCATCGGATCATGTACTCCGCCTTCGTTGGTGGTCCACTTGTAGAGCCGGTCGGGCGTATTGTCCGCCATGGCCCAGCCCAGCGGGTAGGTCGGATAGGACAATGGCCCGCCTATCTCATCCAACTTCTTTAGCATGGTGCTTATATTGGACGCGGAAAGCAAATAGTTCCCTATGAATCCGGTGGTTTCTCCTCCTTCTGACATTTGATTGCCCCAAAGGACCATATTGGTATAGCCGTTGGCATCTCCCTCGGGACTGGCACCGTTATCCGAAATCAACACGATCATCGTGTTATTCAACTGTCCGGTCTCGTTCAGGTAATTGATGAACTTGCCGATTTGCTCGTCAGTGTAGTCGATATATGCGGCGTGGACCTCTGCCAGGCGTGCATACACCTTCTTCTCGTCGGAGGTAAGGCTATCCCAAGCCTTGACATACTGGTCTCTCGGCGGCAGATCGGTATTGCTGGGCACAACTCCAAGAGCCTTTTCTTTGGCCAGGGTAGTATTGCGCATAGCATCCCAGCCCTGATCGAATTTGCCTTTGTATTTCTCGATGTATTCCTGGGGCGCATGATGGGGCCAGTGGCCAGCGCCGAAGGCCAGATAGAGGAAGAAGGGCTTATCCAGGCGGATAGCTTTCCCATCGTTTATGAATTCTATTGATCGGTTGACGAGATCCTTGGAGAGATGGTATCCCTCTTCGGGCGTGGCCGGAGGATCTATGCGGTGAGTATCATAGACCAGATCCGGATACCACTGACTCGTATGAGACTCCAGAAATCCATAAAATCTCTCAAAGCCTCGGCCAGTGGGCCATTCATCGTAAGGCCCTGCCGCATTGATGTCAGCCGAAGGCGCAAGGTGCCACTTGCCCACGCAGTAGGTATTGTAGCCCTCATCCTTGAGCATCTCAGGCATCGTGGCCGCATTCTTTGACAGGTGGGCATTGTAGCCGTCATAGCCGGTGGCAAACTCCATGAGTGTGCCTACGCCCACAGAATGGTGGTTACGGCCAGTGAGCAGGCAGGCGCGAGTGGGCGAGCAGATCGCCGTGGTATGGAAGTTGCTGTAGCGCAGCCCTCTTTCTGCAAGCTTATCGATGTTAGGAGTATCTACAGGCCCGCCAAAGCATCCCAGGCCTCCGTATCCGATATCGTCAAGCACCAGGAATACGATATTTGGAGCACCCTTGGGTGGCTGGGCTGTGCTGGGCCAGCATTGTGTAGAGTCTTTGTAAGTCAAACCTACAACAGGCTGGCACTTATTGCTTTGATTGGCCTTGACAACTACGACGTTTTCGGCCTTGTCGGGCGAAACGACGTCACCGTAAGCCACTGACTCCAGGCTGGAGTTCGCAGTGAGCGGATTTCTCCTGTTGGTGAGCAGGTCAGTCCCTGTGCTGGCATTCGCCAATTTATCGTCATTAGGGTTGCTCTTCATTTGAAGATTATTCGAGTTGCCTGCTCCCTGATCTGAAGCAGGGCTAATTGTGGCTCCCTGGAATGTTATCAAAAATACCAAGGCAGCCGTCATAAGCCTTGAAGATATACGAACGAACATCCCTCCATTAAAAAAAATGCCATCTTAGTATTTGGTCTTTTACTTAACGAAAGTGCCTCCATCTTTTTTTCGTATGGAGGCTTTTCTTGCTATCCTTTCGTTCCTTCTCATTTATCCGGCCTTGCCGTGGCATTTCTTGAACTTTAAGCCGCTACCGCATGGACACGGGTCGTTTCTACCGGGCTTGAAGATCACCTGGGAGATTCGACCATTTTTCGTGTAGTTCATAATGTCGGCAGGAGCCCGGCCCACCCGAAGTTGATGGGCCATGAAACGCATTGGCCCGTCGATGTGTCTGAAGAGCTCTTTGTAGCCCGCGCACAGATAATTAAGTCCCGGCTCGCCATCCGGTGTTTTGATGAAACGGTTCTTGGGGCATTCGCCGTTGCAGACGAATTTGACATTGCACTGACGGCAATATTCAGGCAGG
>Ga0315279_10005835_pt1 | contig 15769 bp, 12 predicted proteins | sample YL17G06_20_MG_FD_203694 | JGI IMG/M metagenome (GOLD analysis project Ga0315279, IMG submission 203694) | Sediment microbial communities from Yellowstone Lake, YNP, Wyoming, USA - YL17G06_20 | ecosystem: Environmental > Aquatic > Freshwater > Lake > Sediment | place: USA: Wyoming | collected...
ATGAATAAAACCGACCTCGAAGCCTTCTGGTTCAAAGATGAGAGCCCTGAGGATGTAGAAAACCTCCATGATCCTGACAACCCCGCCAGGAACATCGCAGAAAATCTTGAAAATTCATTGAAACTATTCAGAAGTATTTTAGAAATATTCGGGAAGATTTGGGGGAAAAATAAGAAAAATGGAAAAAGTGAGGGTCACGTGAATAATATGGTCGATATCTGGATATTCTATTCACAGAGTGACGAAGCGTTCGGAAGTGTTTTAACTGAACAATTGAGGAAGGATTTTAAGGAAAAAGCAATTTGCACATCTGGTGATCTTAAGGATACTGTAACACATCTAAGCGATTTTAAAATAAAAGACATTACTATAATTATCCTCCCCGTACGCAATGTTACGAGTTCATGGTTTATAGCCGAACAAGCTAATGCCAGGTTCAACTATATAAAAAAAGTTTTAACAATCCAATATAAACCTGATACAGAAATTCCAAACTGGTTAAGTAGATTTAACCATCATAATTTTACTGATCAAAATAAATTTAATCTCAATTATAAAAAACTATTTGATGAGATAAGGGCATTTCTATGAATATTTTCATAACAAGATATGAATAAAAATGGGCGGGTTGCTTTTTAATATACTTAACTAAGAGGTGTTTTGGAAGGCTGTATATAAAAACCAATATCGTAAACGATATGATAATAATCATACATTATGGTGGAGAGTCGAATTTGATCGATAAATATCTTAAGAATCAATCACTTATTGGGAAAAGTCCGATTTACATTGAAACATAACACCATTGATAGGTAATTTTACTCAGCAAATTAAAGGTAGATCAACATATGTAATCCAAAACATATTTAATTATAATATAACTAAGATATGAAATTAACGGCAAAAAACAACCGCTCTTTTCTGCAATTTCAGTACGGTGTAAAACGTTCCATCGTGATTCCAGGGAACAACCGTCTTTCTCTTCCTCAGATTCACTACGCGCACGTAAAATCGGATAATTTAAAAGAACAAATGTATAATGAACCGACGCTTAAAAGACTGTTCGACGTTTTATTGGCCGGACTGGGTTTGATTCTTTCCTCCTGGCTATGGGTATTGATCGGATTGGCGATCGTCATTGAGGACGGATTTCCGATCATGATCCGCCAGCGCCGGGTCGGCAGGTTCGGCAGATTATTTCCATCCTATAAGTTCCGCTCCATGAAAAAAACGACGTTAAACGAGGCTATCCAAACCCAGGCACAAGCCAACGACATTCGGATTACTAAAGTTGGAAGAGTTCTACGTAAAACAGCCATGGACGAACTCCCCCAACTCCTCAATATTCTGGTGGGTGACATGAGTTTCGTCGGACCCCGGGCACTTCTCCCCCAGGAAGTGGAAATTAACGGCGACCGTAAGATCGTCCGGATCGAAGAAATCCCGGGTTATGATAAAAGGATTCAAATCCGACCGGGTTTGACGGGCGTTTGTCAGATTTTTGCGGACCGCGATCTGCCCCGTAAGTATAAGTTTAAATACGATCTGCTTCATCTGGAAAAACGGGGATTATTTTTTGATATAAAGCTCATTGTCATCTCATTTCTCGTTTCTTTCCATGGTACGTGGGAAGTTCGGGGATTTAAATCTTCTTTACTGAAACGTCATTAATCCTTAAAAACCTACAATATCACTTAAACTTAAAACCTTTTTCCCGAAAAAGTTTCACACAAGAGTCGACCACAACCGGATCGTAAAGAACACCCTTATTAGCAAGTATATCTTCCAGAGCAACATCGATCCCGAGCGCAGGCCGGTATGGACGGTGAGAGCTCATTGCCTCGACGATATCGGCCACGCATAGAATTCGCGCTTCCATAAGGATCTCGTCCCATTTCAAACCCGATGGATAACCGGAACCGTTGAGCTTTTCATGATGTTGGATCACGATCTGAGCGACCGGCCATGGAAATTCGATCGATTTCAATATATCGTAGGACGCCCTGGAGTGAGTTTTTACGATGGCGAATTCTACTTCCGTTAATTTGGACGGCTTGGTGAGAATTTCCGCCGGGATCATTATTTTCCCGATATCATGAAGCAGACCGGCAACCCGGATTCCATTTATTTGATTTTCGGTAAAACCCATTTCCCGGGCGATGGCGGTTGCGAGCTGGGTTACCCGGCGCTGATGACCAGCGGTGTACGGATCCCTTAGTTCCGATGTAACTCCCAGGGCTTTTACCGTGCTTTCAAGAGCGGTTTCAACCCTTATCAAGCTCATCTTGACTTGTTCCTCGACCTGCAGATTATGGATGCGCATCCGCAGAGTCGTGATGCCGTAAGAGATATCGTTTACCCGATCCATGAGCAATTTCGTTTCTTGTTCGTCGAAAGTATCCGCGCAGGCGCTGTAGATCGTTAACGCGCCCATTGTACGATCGTCGAAAGATAAAGGCAGGGACAGGATCGAACGGCAAAGCTGGCCCGCCGCGGCGACGGGTCCAAAACAAGGCTGGCGATCATCCGGAAGTTTATTGCAAATCTGGAACTTCCCGGAACTTATAACGGCTCGAAGTATTTTATACCTTTCTTTAGCATCCTTTAAATCGATCTTTTCCGAAGCATAATCAAAAAACTCGGAACCGGCATATGCAACGGGACGGAGAATGTCCTTCTCCCCCGCCTCGATCAAGCCGACCCAAACCATGTAATAATTTCCGTTCTCCATGATTATCCGGCAAACATCATTAAGAAAATCTTTTTCATCTGTAGCACGAACAAGACAGCTGTTACTCTCGCTGATGATTTTTAGAGAACTGTTAACTTTATTAAGCGTAATTTCCGCTTGTTTGCGTTCCGTAATGTCTTGAATTGTACCAATCAATTTTACAACCCGACCGTTTGGACTTTTTATCGGATGCATTGTCGCCGTGAAATACATTATTTTACCGGAGGATAATTTAGCTTGAAGATCAAACTGCGAGTCTTGCCCGGATTCGAGGGCTTTCACTACATGCTCTTGTAAAATCTGTCTTTGTTCCGGAGAATAATAATAAGCTTCTTCCACAGGATTAGGCGCCCCTAATGCCGGGTCGCGCTCATAGAGGATAAACATCTGATCCGACCAAACGAGCGTTTGGTTTGCGGGATCATACTCCCAATATCCGATCCGACCCAAAGCTTGGGCCTCTTTCAAGCGGCGTTCGCTTTCCCGCAGGGTCCCCTCCGCCCGCTTGCGCTCGGTGATGTCGCGCTCGGTGGTTGAGAAGATCCGGATGCGATCCTCCTCGTCCGGGAGGGGTATCATGGTGAGCGAGATGACGAACCAAACGTCCAGGACCCGCCCGTCCTTGGTCATGCGCCGGGTTTCGAAAGAAGTGATGGACTCCCCCCGCTTCAGGCTGGCGAGCATCCTGCGGTACTCCTCCCGGTTTTCCTTTGGGATCAGGTCCAGGGCGTTCATCACCAGCGCCTCCTTCTCGGTATAGCCGTACATCCGCACCGCGCCGAGGTTCCAGGCCAGGATGCGGCCTGAGAAGTCCTGTATCGTGACGGCGTCGTTGGAGTCCCTCACCACCACGGCTAGCCGGCGGAGGTTGGCGTCGTCCTTCAGCTGTTCTTCGAGGGTCCTCTCTTCTCGCTTCATGTCTCCTTTCAACATGTTCAGAGTAGAAAAGTTTCCATAGTCAACCTGGTTTCGCTTTCCGCTTTTTCCAATTCCGTGACGCGGCGGCGCAGTTTATTCAGTTCGCCCAGCAGTTGATCCCGGGATTTATCCTTATCTTCCATTCCGCCGCCTTTTTAATCCGCTATATTCCGGTAAATTCACATCAAACTCCGATCAGCTCGAATATCTTCGCCTTCAATTCTTTGAGATTGATCGGTTTCGGGAAAAACCCGGCGACTCCGCTCGATGGTTTGAGAAAATCATCCCCCAGGTGCCGAAATGCCGAACAAACAAGGATCGGTATGGCGTTACCCCGCTCCTTCAGCCGGTTGATCAGATCGACGCCATTCAAAAAGGGCATTTTAATGTCCACGATCATCAGGTCGAATCGTCCGGTCGTAGCCAGAGTCAGGGATTCCCGGCCATCCGCGGCCGTCGTAACCTCCCAGAAATCGCCCAGGGCCTCTTTTAAAAGCAACCTTATCGCCTCCTCGTCGTCGCAGACCAATACTTTCTTTTTATCCTTTTTTTCGGCCATACTTTTCCTTTGTTAAATTATATGCTATTATTGGATAGCGGGGAATAAGACAGCATACCTAATTAAGATTAGGCATTAATACTCAGACGAAATGGTTTGAACCGGGGTTTTGTCCTGTTAGAGGATGGAGTTCTCTAACGGGATTTTATCACTTTATAGGTATTATCGCAGTAACGACGGTGCCGAAACCGGGCTTGCTGGTAATGCCAAGGGTACCGCCGATCAACTTTCCCCTTTCTTGCATGCTCGCAAGACCGTAATGCCCTTTTTTTCCTCGGCCGGTTTTCGCGGGAGAAAATCCGGCGCCATTGTCCTTGATCTTGATGATGATTTGATCCTTATCGAACGATATCGTGACGGAAATCGCGGTTGCCCGGGCATGTTTATATATATTCATAAACGTTTCCTGAACGATTCGCAAGATATTGGTTTTTATAAAAAACTTGATGTCCGGTAATTTGGGAGGATGATTAAAATAAAGCGCGACGCCGGTTCCGGAGAATCTCAAATCAAGAGATTTTTTTATCCCTTGAATCAAGGTGATATGGGGATCCTGCAGTGGTTCGAAATAGCTGATTAGATCGCGGCCCCGGTTAATGACGGATTTAATGTTTTCGATCAGCATCTCCCTTTTCCCGAGCAAATTCGGGTCAATATTCCGAATATCGATATTCTTAACAAAATAAAGCATGCTTGCGAGTTCCTGGAGCAGGTTATCATGGATCTCCGATGACAGATAAAACCGTTCCTTCTCCTGGGCGTCGATTGTCCGCTTGGTCAGTTCGATCATTCGCTTGCGTTCGCTTTTCAATTCGTTGAGCACCCGGTTGAGCTGGACCTGGACTTGGTGTTTGACAATACTGGTGGCGATTATGTCACCAGCGGTTTTCAACAAACGGATGTCTTCTTCATCACAGATCCGTTTTGTGGTTTTGGAAAAAACGTCGATCGATCCGTAAAGCCGGGTTTCGTAAAATATCGGGATAATGGAGATCGCCTTGATGCCGTGTTTCCGGTATAATTTCCTACTTTTTGAAGCGGAAGGTAAATTCGCGGTCGAAATATTTAAAATTTTACCGGATTTCAACTTGCCGAAACGCCAGGGGTGATTTTCTTCGGTTATACCCTGAAATTCTGCTTTAAGCGATTTCATACCCGGTTTTCGCCATTCGTAAGTGTTGTCAAGGGTCGTCCGATCCTCATCCAGTTGGAAAATTCCCAGCCAGTCGGCGTTGAGCGTCTTTCCTAATAAAACCAGAATGTTAGTTATCGCGAAGTTTATATCCGATGTTTTAACGATCATCTCGGACGCCATCGCTAAGGTTTTTTCCGCTTCCAGGCGTCGGGCAAGGGTCTGCTCGTATTTTTTACGTTCCGTGATGTCGGTCAGAAAATTAAGGGTCGCGGGCCGGTCCTCCCATTTTATCAGCGCGGATCTGATCTCAACCCAAAGAAACTTGCCGTCCCGATCGACAATCCGAAACACATACGTATCGGGAACAACTTGGCCGGCAATTCTCCTCCGGTAACGATCCGCGACCATAGCCCGGTCTTCGGGATGAATGAAGTCGGTAAATGAACGGGCAAGCAGCACCCGTTTCGAGTATTTTATTATTTCGACGGTTCGGTTATTTACAAACTTCAACCGGCCATCTTGGGCGACGATAATAGCATCGTTGGCCGTTTCTACCAGAATCCGGTACCGTTCCTCAGAAGTCTTCAACGACATCTTGGCTTGCTTGCTAACAGTGATGTCCGTGATGGAACCGATCCACTTGTAAAGTTTACCCTGCTTGTCTCTGAGCGATGTACCGCGCGCCGACCACCATCGCAATTGACCACTCTTTTTCATGACGCGGTATTCGACGATGTATGGTCTCGCCTCTTTAAGTTGATCTTCAATAGCTTTCATGACGCGATCCTTATCCTCAGGGTAAATTGCCGCTACCCAACCGTTAAAAGTCCTTGGGAATCCACCGGGTGGATATCCCATGATTCGGTCTATGTCGCCGTACCAATCGATCTTCTCTTTGAGGTTCCATTCATAAACAACATCCGTGAGGCTTTCAGCGGCTAAGCGGAACCGTTCTTCGCTGGTTTTGAGCGCCTCTTCTGCCCTATTGCGCTCGGTTATGTCGCGGATTATCGCCACGATGCTCGAGTATCCGGCTTTCGGATCTCGGATCAGCGTCAAAGAAATCTGGATGTGTAAATCCTTACCGTCTTTGCGGGTAAACGCGATTTCCTCAAACCATTGGCCGGTCTTTATAATTTTTTTAAAAGAAATCTTTTCTGTTTTTCCGTGGTTTCGCGCACGGATTAACTTATCGAAGGATTTGCCGATGGCTTCGTAGGCTTTAATACCGAACATTTTTTCCGCGGACTGATTCCAGATTTGAATCCGGAAATTTAAGTCGGTGGTGATGATCGCGTCGGAAACGTGGCTCAGCATATCAGCCTGGAAATGAAGTTGCATTTCCGCGCGTTTCCGTTTCGATATGTCAGAAAAAATACCGATCGATCCCATGACCCGCCCCCGGTCGTCGATCACCGACGAACCGCTGATCTGAATCCATGAGTATCCGCCGTTTTTCTTTTTCATCCGGATCTCGTATTTATCGGCGATTTTCCGGCGGCGCTGAGCGTTATTTTTCTTGATTATCGCCTGCTCCGTCGGATCAAACAGCAGCCGATAAGCGGTTTTGCCGACCAATTCTTCGCGGGCATATCCGGTCATCCGGCACAGATTGTCGTTGACAAACAATACCCGGTCCCGATTGTCAACCTGCATCAAACCGTCGTTGATACTGTCAACCAACAAGCGGTATTTTTTCTCCTGGTCACGGAGATTGGCTTCCGCATTTTTATGCTCGGTAATATCCCGAATTATGCCGATCGAACCCTGGAATATTGTTGAGTTGCTCTTCCGGCACACTTCGTACCGTCCGGCGGCGCTGATATTGCCCCAGGCGATAATACTCCCGATCATTCCCGGCGGGGGATGGATTTTACCGAAGTCTTTTTTAGGGATCAAACGGATCTCAAGATTCCGGGTTTGCCGGGTTCCGCTCCGGCGCTCGTCGAACAGTTTCGGCGCGTTATTGTCACCCGTGACCTTACCCTTCATAACCGGAAGGATGAATTCCCGGCTGACCCTTTTCCGGTCACCGGGATGGATGATCCGCCAAAAATGCCGGCCGATCAGATCGATGGGGTCGTAGCCTATAATTTTGACCGCCGGATTAAGGTATAAAAACTTGCCGTTCGTATTGATAATATAAACGATATCCGGCAACTGCTCGAGAATTTTAAAATACTGTTCGAGTGGCTTTTGATCGGAACTGTTTTTGTTGTTCTTTTTTGGGATTCTGCCGGGCATCGAACGCGGATCGCGCGGGATTCTCAAATCAGATCGACCAGGCCGGCTTTGACGGCATACTTGATGAGACTGGCGACGTTTTTAACCCCGATTTTCTTCATGATGTTGGCCCGGTGATGCTCGACGGTCCGGTTGCTGATGCTCAGTTTGACCGCGATCTTCTTGTTGGTATCGCCTTCGGCGGTGAGCTTGAGAATTTCCCGTTCCCGGCCGGATAATACGCGGAAGGGCGAGTAATCGTCGATTTTCGCGTTGCGTTCGAGCAGGTTTTTTATCACGTCGCCGGTAAAAGAGGAAGAAACGTAGATCTTACCGCTCCGGATCTGGTCGATCGCCGAGATCAGCTCGGTATCGGCGTCCTCCTTGAGGATATAACCCTGGGCTCCGCCGGTCAGGCATTCGTAGACGTACTCCTCGTTTTTATGCATGGTGAGAACGAGGATCTTCATCCTTTTGTCGAATTTCCGGATTTTCTTTATGAGCTCGATCCCCCGGAGGTTGGGTAGGGAAATGTCCAGCAGAACCATATCCGGCTGGAGTCTCCTCAACTGGGGCATTACCTGCAGACCGTCGCCGCATTCGCCGATCACCTTGTAACCGGTTACTTCCTCGAGGATTCTCCGCAACCCCTGCCGGATCATCGTATGGTCGTCGGCAATAAAAATTTTATACATTCTTTTCATTATAAATAGTAATTAATTAATGTCAATGCGCAATTAGTAAAGGGTCATCCGGTCTTCGAGAAATTCGGGCGATAGGACGCCGTCGGAAACCAGTTTGCGCCTCGACTGCTCCAAACTCTGCATACCGCACTGCCGGCCGGTCTGGATCACCGATTCGAGCTGGTAGATCTTCTGCTCGCGGATCAGGTTGCGCATCGCCTGGGTGGCGACCAGAATTTCAAAAGCCGCGACCCGGCCGCGCTGGTCTTTTTTAGGGTAAAGTTTTTGCGCGATTATGCCCTGGATGGAGTCCGAAAACATGATGCGGATCTGGTCTTGCTGGGCCATGGGGAAGGCGTCGATGACCCGCGTTACCGTCTTGGGCGCGCTGGACGTGTGCAGGGTGCCGAAGACCAGGTGACCGGTTTCGGCGGCGGTCAGGGCCAGCGCGATCGTTTCCAGGTCCCGCATTTCTCCGACCAGGATATAATCGGGATCTTCGCGAAGGGCGCTCCGCAGGGCGGACGCGAACGACGGGGTGTCGGTGCCAACCTCCCGCTGGTTAACGAGACATTTTTTGGAATAGTGGATGAATTCAATGGGATCCTCGACGGTTATGATATGCCCGTCTTTCTCGGTATTTATATAGTCGATCATCGCGGCCAAGGTCGTCGATTTACCGCTGCCCGTGGGTCCGGTTACCAGGATCACTCCGTTTTCCAGGTCGATCAACTCCCTCATCACGTTGGGTAAGCCCAGGTCCGCCATGGTCGGGATTTTTTCCGGGATCACCCGGAAAGCGCCGCCCATACCCTGCCGTTGATGATAAACGTTCACGCGGAAACGACCGATTTCCGGCAGGTTCAGGGCGAAGTCCAACTCTCGATATTTTTCCAGTTCGGTCGACTGGTGTGGGGTAAGAACCTGCTCCAGCAAATTCTGGACGACCGTCTTTTCGGCCGTCCGATCCTCCAATTTCGCCATCACGCCGTGTACCCGGAGCATGATCGATGAGCCGGAGCTCAAATGCAGATCGCTGGCGCCACGGTCGACAGCCAATTTCAGGAGTTTATGCATTTCCATCATTTTCGCCTCCCGCCGGCGCCGGCCTTATATTTAGGTTCAAGTTTGTCCGGACTTTCTTGCGGGTAACCCGTCCGTCGGCTTCGGTGATTTCGATCCAGGCTTCGGCATCCTTGATCCGGACCGAGATCAACCCCGGGGTTTCCGTTCCCAGGGTCAGGTCGGCCTGCTGTTCAAGGAAGAACCGGTCAAGCAGCCGCTCGATCTTTTTGGGCTCCGCCCCCGAAATCACCACTTCCTTGGTCGTCTTTTCCTTCAACTTTTGGATACCTGGGACATTGGTGGGATCCCCGACCGCGATGAAGATCCGGTTTTCGGTTTCATACAGAGGGAGTATAGCGTTATCATAGAGCAATTTTTCCGGGAACGAATTTATCAATTTCTCATCCAGCATATCCGGTCGGAGGTCGACAAATGGGATATCGGCCTGGTCGCTCAGGATCCATAAAAGATCTTTCGAAGTTATGTACCCGAGGTCGATCAGGGTTTCGCCCAGCCGCTTGCCCAGATTTTTCTGCGCGGCCAGGGCTTGCGCCAATTGTTCCGTGGTGATGATCCCCCGACTGACCAGCATTTCGCCAACCATTGACTTCAAGAGATCCTCCAAGATATGATATCAAGCACCATTTTAGGGACCGATCAGTTCGAAGATTTTCGTTTTCATCGCTTTAATATCGATGGGTTTGGTGATGAACGCCGCGACGTCCGACGTCTGGACTACGACGTCGTCCTCCATCATGCGATAGGCGGAACAAATGATCACGGGGATTTTTATCCCGCGCTCGCGGATCCGCTGAATCACCTCCAAACCGTGGATACTGGGCATTTTAATGTCGATGATCAGGAGGTCGAACGGTTCCTTGGTCACCCGCATCAGGACATCGCGGCCGTCCGCGACCTCCACCGCTTCGTAATCGTCCTTCAGGGCTTCGGTCAGCAGCAGCCGGATGGCTGATTCGTCATCGCAGATCAATATCCTTTTCTTCATAAAACCCCCTATTTTGGTGTACCGGCATGGACGATGGGTAAATAAACCCGGAAACTCGTCCCCTCGCCTTCCACGCTTTCAACTCCGATTTTACCGCCATGTTCTTCGGCGATTTTCTGCACGATCGCCAAGCCGAGGCCGGTTCCCCGCTCCTTGGTCGTAAAAAACGGCGTGAAAAGGTTATTCAGGAATTTTCGCGGGATCCCCTGGCCGTAATCCCTTATTTCCGTGACCGTCCATATACCGTCATTAGAAAAACTGATATCCAGTTTGCCGTTTTCGCCCATCGCCTCGATCGCGTTGTTGATGAGGTTCATGAAAAGCCGGCGCAGGGATTCGGCTTCGCCGGAAATCGGAGACGGATCGCCGGCAAAGTTTACCTTGATGCGGATATCCTTGGTCAACGACTCGATCAGAGAACGCAGGTTGATTTCCTGCGGTTCGACTATGCGCTTAGTCCGGGCGAAGGCCAGGATGTCGTCGATTATGTGGTTTATCCGCTGTGACCCTTTATGGATTTCACCGGTAAACAACTCGATCTTTTTCTTGTCCGTGACGGTCGGGAGCAGCTGGGCGAACCCGTCGATCGCGGTCAGGGGATTTCTTATTTCGTGGGCGACCCAGCTTGCCATCTTACCCAGATAGGACAGTCTCTCCGCATGTTTTAATTTTTCCTCCAGGGAGCGGATCTCGGAAAGGTCTTTGAAGATTGCCACGCAGCCCGGGACGTGCGCACCGTGGCCGGGTATGGGCGAGATGGAAAAGCCGATTGGGATATCCCGGTTATCCGATCCCCGCACGGTTACCTCATCGCGGATGACCGCCGACCCGGTCCGGATCGTCTCGGCCATTTTGTCCCATAACGCGGATAACCCCTCAAGACCCTTGATATTGGAGCCAAGGGTCGGATCTTTTTTCAATCCGAAAACCCGGCACGCCTCCGGGTTGAGAGTGGTGATCTCCCCGTCACCCTTCACGGCGATTACGCCGCTGGGCACGCTGTCGATGATTTTTTCATTGTACTGCCGCAGCTCTATCTCTTTGGCGGCAATCTGGGTGACCTGTTCCTGGAGTTTCTCGTTGAATTGTTCCAAGGCCTTTTTTTCCTTCAATTCCTTGCGGGCGGACTCCGCCCATAAGCTGCTGACCAGGGAGATTATGAATAAAAAGGGGATCTTTATCAAGATCGGCGAGCTGAAGAAAGAAACTCCGGGGTTGGACCGTAAGGTTAGCCAGACGTAAATAATGCACGACACCACTGCGATCGGAATGCTGACCGCTATATTCTGACTGACCGAGGCGATAAATATAACCAGGAAATAAATAAGGTAAAAATCGGTCTCAATCCCCTGGGTAAGGTAGATGGCAAGGGAGATAGTCATGATATCGAAAAGGAATACGAAAAACGAAAACCGGCTTTTCTGAAACAACCGATTGGGAATTAGATACAGGGCTAGATTAGAAAGAAAATAGATCAGGGCGATTAGATACCCTGGTTCCCAGACGTGCAGTCCCTTCTTGGAGTAGACCATGATCAGGATCGTCGCCAGGATCATGATGAACCTGAGGAATAACAGCAGTTTTTTATTGGTCATTGTTTTCCCTTATCGTTTCCTCTCGCCGCAGTATAGCGGAAGGGGCGAAAGCTGTCTATGCGAATTTTTACCTATAAAATCCACTCCTACAATCTCCACCATCCGGTCCTCTCGGGAAGGACGGTTAAAAGGAGGTTGCCGCCGCGACGGGTACGCGTCCGGCAAAAAGGATCCGCGCTTGACATTGCCCGGTGTTTAATTATATTTGAAGGATCATCGACAGTCAGGTCGTCTTTGGCCTGGAAAAGGACGGTACGGCATTTTAAACCGAGAAACAAAAAAACCGCTTTTACAGCAATGGTTGTTTGGTCTTTGGTTATTGGCTTTGTGCGCGGAGTCGATTTTCATCCCGCTGCGGACCGGACCGCTTTTCGTCGATGATGCCTACATAACTTTCCGCTACGCGGAAAATATCAGCGACGGCGCGGGTTTCGTATACAATCCGGGCGAAAAAGTCCTCGGCACGACCACACCGCTTTATACCCTGCTCCTCGCGGCCCTGCATAAAATTGGGATCAATACCCTGACCGCGGCCTACGGGCTCGGGATCGCATTTTCGTTCATGGCTGCGATCCTGGTTTTCCTGATCTTCCGCCATTTTGGTCGGTCGGAGTTAGGTATGGCATCTTCTCTCCTGCTCTGCGTCCTGTCACCCTGGACGCTTGCCGCTTTATCCGGAATGGAAACCACCCTTTACGCGAGCTTGCTTCTGCTCGCGTTCCTGCTCTACTTGAGAAAAAAATATAGCGCGGCGGCGGTGGGCGCAGGCCTGGCGACTCTGACCCGGCCCGACGGGATCGCACTCGCGGCGGTCCTTCTCCCTTTCATCTTGGTCCGGGGCCGCAAACCGGCGCTTTCTTTCCTCCTGGGTTATATCCTGACCGTGTCACCCTGGTTGATCTTCGCCTGGGTCTACTTCGGTTCGGCGATCCCCCAAGCCGTGATCGCGAAAAAATTGATCCACCCGGAACCATGGTGGCTCGTGCTCGGCGAATTTGGCCGACGATTCATCGGCCATCCCGGTCTGGCTTGTACCTCAGCGCTTTTTGTCGCGGGCCTCGCCGCCGTGGGCTTTATCCGCCGCGAGCTGCTGCCCGCCGCGATCTGGGTCCCGGTTTACATTGCGGGGTACGCCGCGGCCCAGGTCCTGACCGTCGGATTTCCGTGGTACTTCGCGGCCCTGGTCCCTTTTTATATCGTGGTCAGCGCGACTGGTATCGATCTGTTATTGACCCGCTGGTCCTTACGCTGGAAATGGCTTACCCCCTTGTCCCTGGTCATCGTCGCGGCCCTTTATTTGGGACCGGCGGTCCGGGTAAGACAACAAGAGATGCGGATGCGGGAATCGGCATATAAAAAAATCGCACTCTGGATATTGCGCGACTCGGCACCCGGAGATAAAATATATGCGGGCGAGATCGGCGCCCTGGGTTATTATCTCAAAAACCGGTATATCATCGACAGTTCGGGCTTGATATCGCGCGCCGTCTATGACCTGCGCAAAATTGACAAGGACGAGCTCGTCCGCACCGATCCGGACGCCAAATGGTTTTTTGAAGGGACGCCGTGGTGGAGCTGGGAGGTCATCGTCCGCTATAAGCCCGACTATATCACCAGCCGGGCGATCTGGCTGCACCTGCCCACGCTCGCCCGGACCCGGGAATTCCTGGCGCGTTACGAGAAGATCTCCGACCCGGGACTCCAGGTCGGCGGCAACGTCGTTTACAAAAGAAAATAATCCTTCCGGAAAAATCCCGTTTTGATAGATCTTCTTGACTTATTTCGTTTTTTGGATATAATATCAGGTTATGGATAATTTAGCATCCACCAATTCCTTCTTCACCGGATCATCCGTGATGGTCGCGGTTATTATTACCCTTAGGAGACTGGGCCTTATGACCCCTTAGGACGAACCTTAGGGGAATGATAGGGCCCACCAGAGATGGTGGGCTTTTTTGTTGTCTTTTTCTGGATCATAAAAGGAGGCATAATGGATAAAGTAAAGATCTTCGACACGACCCTGCGCGACGGCGAGCAGGCGCCGGGTTTCAGCATGAACATTGAGGAGAAGCTGCGTCTGGCACGGCAGCTTGAAAAAATGAACGTCGATGGCATCGAGGCCGGATTTCCCATCGCCTCGGACGAAGAATTTGCGGCGGTTAAAACTGTGGCCCGGGAGATCCGGGGAATGACCGTCGCTGGTCTGGCCCGAGCGGCCGAGGAAGATATTGTCCGGGCCATCGAGGCTTTGGAAAAGGCCGACCGGCCGCGCCTTCACGTCTTTAGCGCAACCTCGGATATCCTTCTGGAAAGAAAGCTGAAGTTGACCCGTACCGAAGCCATGGATAAGGTGGCGCAGGCTGTGCGCTGGGCTTGCAAGTACATCGACGACGTCGAGTTCACAGCTGAAGACGCCACGCGTTCGAACTGGAGTTTTCTCGCCGAACTTTATTCGGCGGTCATCGCCGCCGGAGCGAGGACGATCAACGTGGCTGACACGTTCGGTTACGCCACGCCCGAGGAGATCAGCCAACTGACTGAATTCCTCTTCATCCATGTCCGGGGCTTGAAGAACGTGACTCTGAGCGTCCACTGCCATAACGATTTGGGTCTGGCGGTGGCTAATTCCCTGGCCGCTCTGCGGTCCGGCGCGAGGCAGGTTAAATGCACGGTGAACGGCAGCGGCGAGCGCGCGGGCAATGCCGCGCTTGAGGAAATCGTCATGACCTTGGAAACCAGGCCGGAGTTGTATCCCTTCGAATCTGGGGTCGTAATCCAGGAATTATACCCAGCAAGCCAGCTGTTGACTGAGATCACAGGTGTTCCTGTCCAGCCCAATAAGGCGGTCGTCGGCGCCAACGCCTTTGTCTACGATCCGGGCATCAATTAGATGGATAGCTCCGGGCGGCATCATACAAAAACCCTGCTATGGGGTCAAATCTTCAATTTTCAATTGTCAGATATAGAGTATCATTTTCGTTGTAGTTTGAAGATTTGACCCCATTAGCGCAAAAACCGACCTGCCATATTTTTCAATTGGATAGAGCGAAGGATTCCGGAAGAAAACAAGGGGTCTTTCGCTACTCCCTGAAATTCCAGCAAAAATCGCATAAATGACGCACCAGAAACGATCCGCGCCATTCTGGCCATCACCGGACATTCTACCAAAAATCATGCGTTTCGGCATAAACATGGCACCAATCTGGCACCGTTATGCCATAAGAAAAAAGGGAGTGATCATAATAATCACTCCCTTTTTTACTGTTATTGAAATTTCTATCTTACCTTAATCACTTTTTGCGTAATCATCCCATCGATTTGAATAAAATAGATGCCGGGGCTGATCCTATCGGGCCTCACTTCTCGTCCGGTTATATCAAAGACTATATATTTATTACCTTTTGGCAATCGCAAAAGGCCGCTGAAAACTGTGGCACACAAATTATCGGATTTAGATAAATTGGAATTATCTTCTACAATTCCATTAACATCTCTTAATACTGAGATACATGAACCACCGAAATTTGCCACATAGATCCGATTCTGAAGAGGATTCAACGTAAAGGTACGAGGATAAGAAGCGACCTTGATTTTAGTAATCACACTATCCATTGCCCCATCAATCACCGTCACATAATTGCTATCCCTATTAGCACAAAATACCTTGTTATTCGTTGGATTATAAACCAAAGCATAAGGATTACTACCAATTAGGATTGTGGTAATCACATTATCAGTTTGGCCATCGATCGCCGTAACATTACAGCTATACCCATTAGCGCAATAGACCTTGTTGTTCGCCGGATTATAGACCAAAGCATTAGGATTGCTGCCGGCCGGGATTGTAGTAATAA
>Ga0315279_10005836_pt1 | contig 15769 bp, 12 predicted proteins | sample YL17G06_20_MG_FD_203694 | JGI IMG/M metagenome (GOLD analysis project Ga0315279, IMG submission 203694) | Sediment microbial communities from Yellowstone Lake, YNP, Wyoming, USA - YL17G06_20 | ecosystem: Environmental > Aquatic > Freshwater > Lake > Sediment | place: USA: Wyoming | collected...
GGAGCCGAGGCAGCGTCATTCCCCTCTTCCTTGAACAGAAAAAAACAGGGACCATTACTGTCACTGACGAAAAAATGACCAGGTTTTGGATTACCCTTGATCAGGGAGTCAATTTCGTCATCAATTGCATCGGGCGAATGAAAGGTGGAGAAATCTTCGTACCGAAGATTCCAAGTATGAAGATTACTGATTTAGCTGAAGCAATCGCACCAGGAACAAAACGAAAAATCATCGGGATACGACCTGGTGAGAAGATTCATGAAATACTCCTCACTGAAGAAGAGGCGGGTCATGCCAAGGAATTTCCCGACTCTTTTGTTATTGAACCTGAGCATCCATTCTGGAGTAGCCGTCATCTCACCGGTGGGAAATCATTACCTGAGAATTTCAGGTATACGAGCGGTGAGAACGCTAAATGGCTTACCAAACAACAATTAATGAAAATCATTAAGGAATTCGGATGCCAGGAAAGCTAGCCATCAATGGCGGGATTCCGGTCAGGGAAAAATTTCTCCCCTACGGTCATCACTGGATTGGCACCGACGATATCAATGCGGTCGCCGAGGTTCTGAAAACAGATTGGATCACCCAAGGTCCCCGTGTGAGTGAGTTCGAACAAGCTATTTCTCGTTATTGTCATGTAAAATATGCGGTCGCAGTTTCTTCAGGTACTGCGGCGCTTCATGCTGCTGCTTTCGTCGCAGGAGTCACTACAGGAAGCGAGATTATTACCACACCAATTACTTTTGTTGCAGATGGAAACTGCGCGTTGTATCAAGATGGACGTGTAAAACTTGCTGATATTCAACCGACGACGTATAATATCGATCCACAAAAAATCAAACAAATCATTACCTCAAAAACAAAAGCGATTGTTCCAGTGGATTTCGCAGGTCAACCCTGTGACATTGATGAAATTAATGAAATAGCCCAGGCACACGGGATTCCTGTCATCGAGGACGCAGCGCATGCTCTCGGAGCAGAATATAAGGGAAAAAAGATTGGTGCCCTCGCAGACATGACGATCCTGAGTTTTCACCCTGTAAAAGCCATCACGACGGGCGAGGGAGGAATGGTACTCACCGACAATGAGGAGTACTACGAGAGGCTCCAAATATTCCGAACACACGGGATCACAAAAGACCCAAAGAAACTACGGAGGAACGAAGGAGCCTGGTACTATGAGATGCAAGACCTGGGGTATAACTATCGATTAACAGATTTCCAATGTGTTCTTGGGATAAGTCAATGTAAAAAGCTCGATCAATTCATTCATCGGAGACGGGAAATCGCCCAACAGTATACCAATGCATTCAAAGAAATACCTGAGATTGTGACCCCGTACGAGAAAAAGGATGTACGATCAGCGTATCACATCTATGTGATCCAGTTACAGTTAGAAAAACTTCGGGCTGATCGAAAAACAATATTTGATGCGCTCAGAGCAGAGAACATCGGTGTGCAGGTTCATTACGTTCCAATTCATTATCACCCTTATTATCAGCAAAATGTTAAATATAAAAAAGGTGATTTTCCTTGTGCGGAACGATATTATGAACGCGCGATCACCCTCCCTTTATTCCCAAAGATGGCGAATCAAGATATCGAGGATGTGATTGTAGCGGTAAATAAAATAATTGCATTTTATCGTACTAAGTAAAAAGGATGGGCTGAAGAAAATGGTGCAAGAAAATATATTTATTAACCAACAGGAACAAGATGATATATTTCTCGACTATGAAGGAGATGCGTGGTTCAACCGGAATGCCAAATTCCTTGGAACAACCTTCGAAAATGATATCCCATTGAAACTTATTGATCTTTTTAACCTCAAACCTAAAAAAGTGCTAGATGTTGGTGCAGCGAACGGATATCGTCTCGCTGAAATATCACGTAGGTTTGGGTCAGGTACCTATGTCGCTATCGAACCTTCGCATGAAGCGATTATGGACGGCCAAAAACGATTTCCCTTTATTGAATTTCGGCGAGGTTTAATGAATGACCTCCCCCTTCAGGCTGATGAGGTCTTTGATTTGGTCATTGTTAATTTCGTTTTCCACTGGGTTTCAAGGGACAAACTTCTTAGTTCGGTGTCAGAATTAGATAAAGCGATTGCTGATGGTGGTTTTCTTATCCTTGGGGATTTTCTTCCTAATATGCCGACGAAAGTTAGATATCACCATCTTCCTGATCATGAGGTGTTTACCTATAAACAGAATTATGCAGATATCTTTCTTTCGTCTGGATTATATACGCTTGTCGCACAATTGACCTTTGATCATGATATGCGTTCATTTAATCCTGATATTGATGGTGATAGCCGTGGGGTTTGTTCGGTACTAAGGAAAAATAAAGAAGACTTATATGTGATGAAAACGTTTCAGAAGAATCCATAACTCTCACAATCTGGAGGCTCCGATGAAAATTCTTGTGATTGGCTGCGGGTCCATTGGTGAACGACATATTAAAAATCTAACAAGTCTCTCTGCTGGTACAATCATAGCCTTTGATATTAACCCGGATCGACTTCAGGTAATAAAAGAAAAATATTTTCTTGATGTTGTTGATAATATCGATGTTGCTTTTGATCAGCACCCTGATGTTGTTATAGTGTGTACTCCTCCTACATTGCATATACCTATGGCCATGAAAGCAGTTGATAACGGTGCTCATGTATTCGTCGAAAAACCACTGTCCCATACCCTCGAGAACGTGGATGATTTCCTGAAAAGAGCGAAAAAGAAAAAACGAATAGTTTTTGTAGGCTATAATCTGCGTTTTCATAGAGGAATACGCCTTATGAAACAACTCCTCGAGGAAGGAACGATCGGAAATCCCTTAGCGATACGAGCAGAATCTGGTCAATATCTTCCTGACTGGAGGCCTTCCCAGGATTATACAAAAGGCTATACTGCCAACAAAAGCATGGGTGGGGGTATTATCCTTGACGGCTCCCATGAAATAGATTATATACGCTGGATTGCAGGGGAAATCAAGGAAGTATCATGTTTTGCGGGGACACTGAGCGCTCTTGAGGTCGACGTTGAGGACACCGCAGAAATTCTTCTAAAAACCGAAAACAGTATCATTGCAGAAATACATCTTGATTTTATACAAAGAGTGTATTCAAGAAATTGTAAAATCATCGGAACCGAAGGAAATCTTATTTGGGATTACTCTGAGAAAGTTGTAAAACTATTTTCTGTAAAGACAAAACAATGGAAAACATACCCGGTACAAACAGACCCAAATGATATGTACCTTGAAGAAATGAAGCATTTTATTGAATGTATCAATGGAAAAGCAAATCCGTTAATCGATGGGTACACAGCTAAAAAAGTGTTAGAAATTGCCCTCGCGGCGAAAAAATCTGCGAGAGTTGGAAAGGCGATACCACTGTGACAAGAGTTATCGGGATCATTCAAGCGCGAACAGATTCAACAAGACTTCCTAATAAAACACTGAAAGATATTCAAGGAAAACCACTCATCCTTCATGTTATTGAACGAGTGCAGCACGCGAAATTACTAGACAACGTGGTTCTTGCGACAACAACGCGATCAATCGACACCCCTCTTGCAAATCTTGTCCAAACACAAGGCATACCAGTATTCCGTGGGAAGTGCGATGATGTCCTCGATAGATACTACCAAGCAGCTATAAAGTACCATGCAAAGGTGATTGTACGTATCACCGGAGATTGTCCTCTGATAGATCCTCAAGTGATCGATATTGTCGTACAAGTGTTCTTACAATACCACTACGATTATGTGACTAACACATTACCACCCACTTATCCCGATGGATTAGACGTAGAAGTCTTCTCTTACGAAGCACTTACAAAAGCATGGAACGAAGCGACCCTTGCCTCAGAAAGAGAACACGTGACCGCATATATCAGAACCCACCCAAAACAATTCACCCTTTATAATGTCAAAAATCCTGTTGATCTTTCGAGGTTTCGATGGACCGTCGATCAACAGGAAGATCTCGAGTTCGTACGGGAAATTTTCAAAAGATTATATCAAAAGGAAAAGATATTCTATATGGAGGATATTCTCACCCTCTTGCAAGAACACCCTGAACTACAAGAAATAAACGCAGGGATTCAAAGGAACGAAGGATATCTTCGTTCATTACAACAAGATAAAAAAGTGAAACGGTGAAAGAAATGACAGCTATAAAAAAATCACGTGTGAAAAAATCCTTGGAACTCTGGAACCATGCCGAAGATATCATCATGGATGGCACACAACTCTACAGTAAGATGGCGTCTGTCGGAGTAAAAGGTGTGTCTCCTATTTACTTTGTCAAAGCAGACGGTGTCTACGCTTGGGATTATGAGGGGAATAAATACATTGATTACACCATGGGCCTCGGCCCTTGTTTTGTCGGGTACAATAACCCAAAAGTTAAAAAAGCGATACAGAAGCAACTCGAGGTTGGTACGATTTTTTCGTTACCTAATCCCCTTGAAATCACCGCGGCTGAGACCCTTATTGATATCATCCCCTGCGCGGAGATGGTGCGATTCTTAAAAACCGGTTCTGAGGCGACCCAGGCAGCGGTTCGGATTGCTCGCGCGTATACCGGCCGGGAAAAGGTCATTAAAGGGCATTACCACGGCTGGCATGAATGGTGCCTAGCGGATACCACGAAAAATGGTGGGATTCCTCACGTGTATAAAGACACTGTTTTTGAAGTCAAATATAATGATATCGACTCGGTAAAAAAACTCTTTGAACAACATAAAAACGAGATCGCCTGCGTGATTATAGAGCCAATAGAAACGGAGTTACCAAAGGACAATTATCTCCAAAAAATCCGAGACATTACTAAACAAAACGGTGCACTATTGATCTATGATGAAGTAGTCACCGGGTTCCGCTTTGCGTTAGGAGGCGCACAAGAATATTTTGGTGTCATCCCCGATCTTGCGGTCTTTGGCAAGGCAATGGGTGGTGGACTGCCATTGTCCGCTGTTGTCGGAAAAAAAGAAATCATGCAGAAGGCAAAGAGTAAAATCTTTGTCTCTTCGACATTCGGCGGCGAGCTGTTATCACTTGCGGCATTCCTTGCGGTGGTTGACATCCTCAAGACCGAACCAGTACATGAACGAATCTTCAAAATCGGTAATAAAATACGAGATGAATTCAACACACTTGCACAGAAACATGGGAGCAAAATCGAATGTATCGGCCTTGGACCACGACTTGATTTCAAATACCGGAACCGTAACGGTCAAGATGATATCTCTGTGAAAACACTCTTCATGCAAGAAGTCGTGAAACGGGGTGTTTTCTTTGTGTGGAACATGCTGCCTTCTTATAAACTCAGCGATAAAGACGTTGAATACACCCTAAAGGTCTTTGATGAGGCATTGAAGATTACAACAGAAGCCGAGAAGAACGGGAACGTCTCTGAACTCCTTGAGGGAGAACCACCGATAACCGTGATTTGAACCCCTTAGAATTGAACAAAAGGAAGAGTCATTCATATGAAGATTGCTTTTCGCGTTGATACCTCACCGGATATCGGCATCGGCCGTCTCATTCGATGTTTTGCTTTATCAGAAGAATTATGAAGAAGAGGACATGAGTGCTTATTTCTCTTAAAACAGCACATCCGGAGGTGCTCGAACGAATCAAAGAATTTCAGTGGACCGCTCACCTTCTACCTTAGACAGTAACACTTCAATAAAACCTCAATGCAATTATACAATATACGATCGATCATGAGATCGACTGGGTAATCACTGACAACTATCAGATTGATTCGGATGTAAACGAGATAAAGTATCAGGATTTTCACGTCTGGCCTATCAACAACAAGCAGAAAATCGATTATATATAGCTATATGAGTTTGAACAACAAGGTTTCAGACAGTACCGACAGTACCTTAAGAAAAAGCAGGAGTAAGAACCCAAATAGCTACAAGAAAAAATTAAAGTAGTACTAGAGAATCAAGTCTCTGCGAAATCAAATGTCTCGACATGATCAGAAACTCGTTGATAGAAAAAGGAAAGGAATGTATTATTCATATTATGTAGAGGATTTTTTAATGAAAACAGGTTTGTACGGAGTTCTTTATGACTGTGGATATTGAGAATGTGTTTTGTGTTTTTGGCTATGATTTTTCCAAAAAAACATTCATCGTAAATGGTTCGGAAAAACATGACGCTTTTTTGAATATTGGTCGTTTGTATGGATTTGGGGCTTTATCAAATCGAACATTATCAAATGAAGAGTTTCTGCAAACACCATTTAATAATCAGACCGATTTACTTCTAGAATTTTTTAAATCACTTATAGGTGACTTTGCCCGCGTATTCATTGATATGCATGGCGCCCTCAATGTGATTACCTCTGCGTCTCTTGATTTATATTATTATCAGGAAGGAGATGTAATTTATTTTTCGAGAAACCAGAAACAAATTTACAACATGGGCGCTCGTTTTGAGAATATCAATCAGCACGTAATCTTTGCCTATATATACACAGGTCGGCATTTGCCTTATAGCACATTTTTTGATAATGTCAAACGAATGCCTGGCGGTCATTGGTTGCGAGTAATGCCAGATTTTACTTCCACATTTAATTTCTATTTCACCCAAAAAGGAGAGAATTTTAAAAAAAGATTTGCCCCTAATGATCCCGTAAAAGAGTATGCCGCTCATATGGATGAAGCGTCTGAAATAATCTCTAAAAACACGGACAAGTCCGGAGAACAGCTCTTTGTGAGCTTATCGGGTGTGGATAGCGCTAATGTCTTAGCTGCTTTTCTCCAATGGAAGAAACCCTTTGTTGTTCATGTTGCCAACAATAAAGTACAAGCAGAAATCACTAAAGAAGTTGTAAAATATTTCAATATCGAAGATAAATACATTGAGGAAATTGATTTAGCTACACCAAATTTTTCTTTGCTAAAGAAGCTTTATTCCACGATTCTTTGTCCTTATTCAACCTTCAGACCAGATTTTAACATCAATCTGGCTGTGAACAAAAAACGACATGGACAAGATAACACGGTTATTTATTATGGTGACATATGCGGCCTGGGGCAATCGTACTCCACCTCTCTTAATTATGGCTATAATTTTTATTATACATATTTTGAAGGATGGAGAAAAAGACTATTGTTTACAAGCTTCTTTCTGAGACATCTTGAAACATATTTTTTATTTCACCGACTCCCGGCAAAATACCGTTCTGACAATCCGTTATACAACTATCTTTTAAGCTGCCCAATACCGACTGCGCATTATACGGATTTCAAACCGATTCGCGCACTCTATTATATAAAAGGATTATCTGAAAAACAAAAGGATCTACTTCTCGATGTATTTAAAAAAGAACTTGACCAGACAATTGCCTGTGCTAATTTTTCTAAAGATGATATCCTGAATCGGCGAGATGGCGCCTTTCGAAGCCATGTCTTTCGTGCCTGGTACTTCAATTATGTCATTCAAATGTTAACGACAAGAAATGCCTCGCAATCTGAACTTTTTTTCGGCAACCAAATTAATTGGTTGTTGATTGGTGGGCCCGGGACTAAATTTCTTTTCAATTATCAGGTACCATTTAAAGACATTTTTCTCACCAAACTCCCAGTGTATCAATACTTTGCTACCAAAGCAAAACAACGTTTTAATGAAATATCTGCTCGTGCAAGACGAAAAATACCAGCATCTGAGCTGAACTTTTACTACCTTAAAATGTTCTTTTTCTCGACCGTCGGTCGATGGAGTGAAAATATTTTAGGTGAAAAAGTTTTCAAAAAATTAAAAAAATTATTATGGCCCATTTTAAAAGGTCCAGTTTCTCCTGATTTAAATATTTCATTTACACCATCTCCCAATATCAACCGAGAATTACTCAAAGAAAGATCATTATTCGAGTATCACAATTTTGTGAATGATAAGGATATTTTGTCGTTTCTTGATAACATAGAATCAGAGATTAATTCATCCAATATTGATACAGTGAATTCAACTCACGATCGTTATGTAAATTTAAAGCTTTATCTTTCCTCTATATGTGATAAACAGGCTAACAATGTAACATAAAACATATGATACAAATAGAATAAATGTATAGAAATTAAAAAGCAATTTACTATCATGATGGATATTTAGTTTCAATAGCTTATGCATATGTGATAAAGAATAAATGTGAGCTCGATGGAGAGATACCCTTGAAACAAGACGTAAAGATAGGAGATAAGAAAATTGGTTCAGGTCATCCTACATATATTATTGCCGAGATCGGGGCGAATCACAATCGCAACCTCGACATTGCAAAGGAACTCATTAAAAAAGCTGCAGAGGCAGGAGTCGATGCAGTCAAGTTTCAAACCTACAAAGCAGAGACATTATATTCGAAAAAAGCACCGAAGTTCTCTAAAGACCCGATGAAACCATTTGATTTAATTAAATCTATAGAATTACCTCCGGAATGGCAGCATGAATTGTTCATTTATGCGACAAAAAAAAAGGTGCATTTTCTCTCATCACCCTTTGACAATGAAGCCGTGGATTTACTTGATAATCTAGGAGTACCCGCCTTTAAAATCGCCTCGCCAGAAATCGTTGACCTTGACCTTATAAGATATACAGCAAAGAAGAAAAAACCTATGTTAGTATCGACAGGAATGGCGAATCTTGGAGAGATTGAAGACGCGGTAAATACGATTCGTTCAGTTGGTAATAATAAGATCGTTCTCCTCCATTGTTCAACCTTGTACCCTACGCCGGTGGAGGTGGTGAATTTAAACGCGATTAAGACGTTAAAGAATGCATTTAAACTCCCGGTTGGTTTTTCTGATCATACTATGGGTCTTCATATCACCATTGCGGCTGTGGCAAAAGGAGCCAATGTTGTTGAGAAGCATTTCTCACTTGATCGCAGAATGAAGGGCCCTGATCATCACTTCGCAATTGAACCGTCGGAGTTAAGCCAGCTAGTTCGCTGTATCAGAGATGTGGAAGCAGCAATGGGTACCGGGATCAAAGAACGATCAGAACTGGAAAACCAGGAGGCATATGTCAAAGCGAGACGCAGTATCCACGCCCGAGTGGATATTCCTAAAGGAAGGAAAATAACACGAGCGATGCTCATTACGAAACGACCTGCTTACGGGATACAACCGAAATTCATTGATCTTGTTGTTGGTCGGGAGGCGAAGCAAGAGATAAAGAAGGATGAATGGATTACTTGGGAGATGATCTAAAGAATGAAACTTAAAGAATATCCAAAGATCGTCTATCAAAATAACAATCGCTTCTTGGTTCCTATTGAGAGAACACACCTGGCGATTATCCAGCGGTACAGAAACGCGCAGATGGCGGTTCTCAGACAATTCAAGCCATTAACTGAGGGAAATCAGGAGCGTTGGTTTGAAAAAATATCTGAGGATCCAACGCAAGCAATATTTGGCCTCCTCGTGAAAAAAACAAAAGATTACAATTTTATTGGATATTGCGGATTAACGAATATCGATTATCGGAATCGGCGGGCAGAGCTCTCGTTCTTAGTTGATCCAAAACGCGCGAACAACCACAGACTTTATAGAGCAGATTTTTTTGCTGTTCTCGAAATGATTTGTCAATATGGATTTGAAGAACTCAATTTGCATAAGATTTTTACTGAGACCTTCTCATTTCGAAAGTTCCATATCCACGTATTAGAATCATTCGGGTTCCACTTTGAGGGAATATTGAGACAGCATACCTTTACCGATGGAAAATATTACGATTCACTACTACATTCAATCCTTATCTCTGAATGGAGAAAAAAACACAAGGCAAGGTGAACACGAGTGGAGCTAACCAACAAAACTATACTAGTCACCGGTGGTGCTGGGGTCATCGGCAAAGAACTCATCACCCGGTTGACAAAACTAACTGACAATATTTTCTGCATCGACCGGGTGGGAAAACCACAGCAGTTTACCCATTTTGATCATCTCTGTTACATCCAGAAAGATTTAAACGCGATGAACATCCGTGATATAATCAAACTAGAGCCAGCGGTCATCTTTCATCTAGCTGCCACTTTTGAAAGAACTGAGGAGACGCCAGAATTCTGGGAGGAAAACTACAAAGACAACATCCTTGCTAGTCATTTTGTCCTCGAAAGTGCAAAACGTTGTCCTACCCTTGAACGTTTCGTGTTTACCTCAAGTTATCTCGTTTATGACCAGAATCAATACCTATTTGCCAAACCACAGAAAAATATGGTAAAATTGACAGAATCATCCCGGATTAAGACGAGAAACCTGTGCGGAGCTTCTAAATACTATACCGAGAACGAACTTTCATTCCTTGAGCATGTCAAGGGTTTCGACTTCAACTCGATTTCTGCGCGAATCTTCCGTGTATATGGGATTCAATCAAGGGATTTTCTCTCTCGATCTATTCGTGCAGGATTGCGAGGAGAACCCATCGAACTCTACAGAAAAGAGGGATTGTTTGATTATATCTACGCAGGGGATGTGGCTGAAGGATTAGTCTATCTTGCAACAGCAAATATTACTGGTCCAGTCAACCTTGGTTTTGGTAAAGCACAAACTGTAGAAACCGCTATATCATTGATTAAAGAGAATATCACTAAATTAGATATCGTAGAAAGCGAAAGGGATGTACAATACGAAGCAAGCTGTTCTGACATCACGCTTTTGAAGAAAGTTACATGTTGGCAACCAACGATATCTTTGGAAGAAGGATTGAAAAAAATTATTGCCTATGAACAATCAGCCTTAAAAAAGAGGTAATCCTGCAATAGCAATTCATACAATAGCAGAAAATGTAATACTCTGTTTAAGTAGTATTAAAAGAATTTCTGGGTGAAATATGAAAACTAATGTGTTGATCACCAGCGCCTCCCGGAAGGTCAACCTTGTAAAGGCGTTCCAACAAGCTCTCAAAATGGAAGGTGGAGGCAAAGTCATCGCAGTAGATATCGGCCCATTGTCTGCTGCATTATACTGTAGCGACGTCGCATATCTTGTTCCACGAAGCTCTGAGGAACGATTTGTCCCTACGATAATAAAACTATGCAAACACGAAGCTATTACCGTTGTGGTACCAACAAGAGATGAGGAGTTATTGTTATTTGCAGAAAATAAAAAAAATTTCGAGGAATTTGGAACCATGGTCATGGTAGCGGACCCAACAGTCATTCGGATCTGTATAGATAAACTCAATTTTCTTGAGTTTTGTCGCGACCATTCATTTCCCGTTCCTGCCACATTTTCATTGAATCATATTTCGCAGAATTCTTTTCCCTTATTTGTGAGAGATCGGTTTGGGAAAGGAAGCAAGAAAGCATTTAAAGTAAGAAACCAACATGAGCTAGATCTGATTTTAACACTAGTTGAGGAACCAATTATTCAAGAATATATCGAGGGTACCGAATATACCGTTGATGTTTTTGCTGATTTCAATGGGAATATTATTTCAGCGGTCCCACGGGAGAGAATCCATGTGTTTGGTGGGGAATCATTTATAAGTCGAACCTATAAAAATGAGACATTAATTCATGATGCCTGTAAGCTTGCGACAACACTACATCTAATAGGACATAATACCATTCAATGTTTCTTCGATGATGAAAAGACTCAATTTATAGAGGTGAACCCACGTTATGGTGGTGGTGCTCATCTCGGATTCGCAGCAGGCGCAAATACCCCCTTGTTTCTTATCCAATTACTAAAAAACAAGCAGGTAAAACCACGTATTGGTGATTTTAGCGACCACTATGTGATGCTTCGGTATACGGAGGATATTTTCATCGATGAATCTATAACTCATCAGGTGAATACATTTGATTAACGCGATATTGTTTGACCTCGACGATACCCTCTATGATGAAATGCAATTTGTCAAAGGCGGATTCAAAGCAGTCTCTTTTTATATTGCAAGACAGCATCATCTGAACCAACGAGATGTGTATCAATTGTTAATAAAAACCTTAGAACGTCACGGGCGAGGGCACGTATTTGATATTGCTCTTGATAAACTTGATCTCCAAAACCACTATACAGTCTCAATCCTAGTTGAGATGTATCGAACGCATCAGCCGCATCTCTCTCTTTACCCTGATGCTGTGGCTCTCTTATCTGCCTTAAAAAAGAAGAGGTATAAACTCGGATTAATTACGGACGGGAATGTCAAGGCCCAGAGGAACAAAGTCGATGCACTCAAACTCCAGCGGTTCTTTGATTGTATCATCTTCTCAGATAAATACGGTGCTGATAAGCGGAAACCCAATCCTTTTCCATATGAAAAGATGTTAAAAGAGTTACACGCCAAGGCCGAGGAAGCCGTGTATGTTGGTGATAATCCGCAGAAGGATTTTGTCAGCGCGAAAAAAATAGGGATGAAAACCGTAAGAATCTTACGCGGGCCGTACAAAACTGTTACTGCACCCCAAGATTATGACGCTGATTATACAATAACAGACTTAAAGTCACTTTTTATCTTACTTCACATCTAGAATAATGCCTGTTGTACTGAGAATGTAGAGGCGACAGCAGGTGATCCATACAATGGGATGTCTAAAGTCAAGATTGTTTTGAGGAAACAACACTTGATATTTGTGGCTCTGATTTTTGTTCAATAAGGTAAAATCTTTCATAGGTTTCGAATACTATACCTGCATGATGGGTTTTGGAGTGGGTACAACCATTTTATATCAAGTGGCTGAAGAACTTGAATGAATCCAGCGCAAACATCAATAATCGAATGATTCATCACAAAATTCAGGTGGTCAATTATTGACAGAAACAACTAAAGATGACAGTCGCTAAATGGGATGCGACAAGGCTCGATAGACCTTGCCGGGGAGCGAAAGCAGAACCCCTATTTTTTCAAAAGAGTTGAGAAGGTTGAAAAAAGGTCTAATCTTCCATATTTTTTCGATTAATAAAACAGGCTTTTTTTCAGAGATATGTTTTTAAAGAGGAGATAGGTATTATATCATAGATAGGGGGAGAACAATATGCAAAAAAAACCTTTGATCGGGATAAGTATTACTTTCGCATGTGTCATTGTTTTTGCTTCCTTGACTACGGGGGGTACCATTCAAACAGGTGAAGTATCAAGTCAATCGATAGGTATCAATACACAGGTTACCACCAAAATATGGGCAAACACCCCTGGGAGCGAAACACTCGAGATGAGCCTTCCCACTGGGACGTCTCTTGGAGGAATCACTTGGACGGACGCGCAGGACAACTATTGGGGGAATAATGGTTTTGACTATTTCAATTATCCAAATAAAGCAATTGTGAAAAATGCAATCAAATATGGAGGGATTACCCCTTCAAATACGATATTCGCCTATGTCGCAGTATATAATTCCAACACGCTGACCATATTGAATGCAACAAGATCCTGGGCACAAACAGAATACAGCTACTATCCAGTCTCAAGCCCGCATGATATCCAACTTGTTGATTATCCGAGGTACGGCAGAATTGCGTTCGTGTGCTCATACACCACTGGGCAACTGTTTGCAATTAACGTGACCAATCCGGACGGGATGTCCATGCTCGACTCACGAGACGATTCGCATAACGCAGGGATGTACATGGATGTAGATACCGTCAACAACATCTTGTATTACACTGATTGGAATGATACCGGTAATGATTATCTCTATGCATATAATATCACTAATCCTTATGATCTCACATTGCTTTGTAAAGCGGTCGTGCCTCGGGGAAAACCCTGGAGCCCCAAAATCAATGACAACAACAGGAATTACGTGTATGTAGCGTGTGAGGGAGAGGGCTCATATTATATCAACGGCAGTGTAGCACTATTCAATGTTACTTGGGTTCACAATGTGACCTCACCGTCAATGCACTATTTGAAGACACAGGGATTTGGTTCGTTTGCTGATCTACGACAAGATGGTAATTATCTATATGGTGAGTCAGGGTATTCATCTCTAAATCCGCCTATTGAATGGGCGTTGCATATTTGGGATGTTAGTAATCCAACGAACCTTACCACAGTTTCGGTTACGTCTTTACAGACCTACGGTCATTTCTGTTTAGTGAAATCCCCATCGGGGCATGATTACGCATTTTTACGACATTACGATACAACGTACGGTGATTATGGCGTCAATATCGCGGATATTAACGATAAAAGCAACCCCGTAAACATAGGGTACATCCCTGACGATGGAGGAGGCCATACTCGAGACCTCTATCGATGTCATTGGATGCAGTGCGCCTACAACAATATCACCCGCAATTGGGTTTTGTATGTCATTGGGTACATGGATAATAGTTGGGTGACCTTCAATATTACTTTTAATTCCTCAACGCCGGTAGCGAGCTTTACGTACACCACCAAAGGATTGGCGGTGACGTTCGACGCCTCTTCATCATATGATCCGGATGGAGCTATCATTTCCTGGCAGTGGAAGTTTGGAGATGCTACAGAAGGAATGGGGGAAGTAATCACCCATATCTACAGTGCATCTGGAACTTATAATGTCACCTTGATGGTGATAGATAATGATGGAGCGAATAATAGCCTTACAAGAAGTATCATAGTTGAAGAGCCGAAAATTCAAAAAGCATTGATTGTTGGGAAGATAACAAACATTTCAACTCAGGGTGAATACATTACTTTTAATGCGGTAAGGATCAGGGTAATAGGATTTTTCCCGTTCAATTATACCACCTTTTTCTCAGGTGAAAAAATCATGATTATGAAAGAATACCAAGGATTTCTAGGTGCAAGAGTTATCTTTTCATTATGCAGTAGACTGCTTTAATAACAAAACAGACAAAGAAAATTTTTTCTAAGTAAGAAAAACAGGATTTGTAAGGAGATTTTTTCAAAGGACGGGCCGTATAAAACAGTCGTTTATCTTAATCGATGATTTACGTAAAGTGACATTTGTTATTAAAATTCTATGCCGAATATTTAATATAGGCGAAACAAGATGCAATATATGGAGGAATTGATAATGATAATCCAAGCATGGAAAAAAGTAACCGTTTATTTGATAGTAGGCTTGTTTCTTGCAGGTGCCGTTCAAGTTGCAGTCTCAATTTCGGTGCAAAGAACAAACGATCTCATACAATCCACAGGGACTCGAACATCGTTCGACCCATTTTCTGAGGGCTGGTTATATCGAAAACAGATAATGATTGATCACACGAAGGTTTCGGGTGACCTTGTGAACTTTCCAGTCTTAATACATATAACTGATTCAGATCTGCCAACAAAAGCACAATCGAATGGCAACGACATCCTGTTCATGGATGGTTCAGGCACCGCTGTTCAACTACATCATGAGATTGAATATTATTCTAGTAGTTCAGGTGAACTCATTGCATGGGTGAATATTCCTTCTCTCTCAAGTACCACGGATAGAATTTTTTACCTCTACTATGGAAACAAAAATGCTGCAAACCAGCAGAATCCTGAACAAACTTGGGACTCGAATTATGTGGGTGTCTGGCATTTCGGGGAACAAGCGGGTTCAACTGTTGCAGATAGTACAGAGAACGCAATTACGGGTACTGCAAGCTCGGGTGCTGTGGTTACCACGGGTTTTATTGGTAATGCAAGAAATTTCGATGGTTCCACCGGTTCAGTGGATCTTGGCACATCCTCTCTTTTTGGAGGAATGACCGCGTATTCGGTTGAGGCGTGGGTGAACCCGTCGTTTATCTCCGGGGAGACAAGAATTTTTGATCGTGGTCAAAGCGGCTATCCAAATAGAGTGTTATTTTTCCAAAATT
>Ga0315279_10005837_pt1 | contig 15766 bp, 17 predicted proteins | sample YL17G06_20_MG_FD_203694 | JGI IMG/M metagenome (GOLD analysis project Ga0315279, IMG submission 203694) | Sediment microbial communities from Yellowstone Lake, YNP, Wyoming, USA - YL17G06_20 | ecosystem: Environmental > Aquatic > Freshwater > Lake > Sediment | place: USA: Wyoming | collected...
GGTGCCCCATGCGTGGTTAAGGTCTTCCAGTGCTTTGCGGTTAATTGAATAGTACATCCAGCGGGCATCTACCGCATCGCGTTCGACATCCACGAGGCCTGCCTCGCGCAGCACGCGCAGGTGGTGGGAAATCAGGTTCGGAGCCATTTGGAGTCCATCACCGAGCTCGCAGTTACACTGCACGCCTTCCATTAGAAAGTGAAAGATCAGCAGGCGGTTTGGTTCGGCCAACACCTTCAAGCGCTCAGCCAGTGCTTGCAAATTCACCGGGGATTTATCTACAGTTCCCATCTTACACCTCTATATAATTCAATCATGGTTGAATTATATTCCAAATTACATACCTGTCAAGTATGACAGGCGTCATTTAAATCAGGTGACATTCCATACTGAGCTTCGTAAAGTTGACACGGCAGAACCACCCTAGCGCTATTCGTACACTGCTATTTTCTTGCCGAAATCCGTCTCTTGGGTGAACATTGCGGTCAGCGGTATAAGGTTGATAAGCCAGCCCGACTAGCGATGCAGTTTGCGAGCCCATTTATTGAGATAGTTTGACATTAGTTTATTCTCCAAGAAAAATCTAAACAAGGACCTATCGTTGCTCTCTCTCTGAAATCCGCTGCCATCGTCTGACGAATGAACGGCTGGACAAAATCCCTCTTGGAAACCATATCGGCGAAAAAGGCTGTGTATCCTGGCAATGAGCAGAGGAGTGTGGATCGGGCGAACCAGAACCTCATCTACACCAGCAGCAAAGAGGGCTAGAGTGTATTCTGGATCCTCGCTTGAAGCAATCACCACAATCGGGACAGTGCTGAGCCTTACCAGTTTTTGGCATACACCTTGGTCGGTCTCCAGGTTTCCGGATAGGTTGGCGACCACCAGCGCTGCATCATGGCGGGTGAGGGCATCCTGGAAGTCAGAAACTTCGCAGGCCAACGTTTTAAACCCGTTTTGAGATAGAGCCTGGCGGATACACTCCGCGCCCCATTTCTCTTCACCTGAGACAACCAAGATCACTAGGTTTTCACTCGTCCTCACGCCGTTTCTCCATTTGCAATCAATCATTTTTGAGATCGAATCGTGCCTTATGGCTCATTAACGTCTTTAGCTGTCCGGAACCCGCCACTGGGATAACGCCCGAAGCTATGGGTCCGGTGTTCATTGCAAAACTGCTCCTGGCTAAAACTAACATCCCAGGAACTGCTAAGCGTTGCACAATAGGTATGGTCATTACTGCCCGCTCTTAGGAGGTACCAGTCAAGGGTGTACTCCCAGACGTTGCCTGCCATATCGAGCACACCCAGTGGACTGACGCCGGCCGGATAACTGCCCACGTCTACTGGCGCTCCCTGGCTACCGTCCCCTGCATTGGCTCTGGTGGGATCCCATTCGTTACCCCAAGGCCAGATACGGTTATCCGTACCCTGCGCCGCAGCCTCCCACTCCATTACTGTCGGCAACCTCTTTCCAGCCCAGCGGGCATAGGCGTCGGCTTCGTACCAGCTGATTCCTACCACTGGCTGCTTTGGGCCGTTGAACCGGGCGTCTTCCCAATATAGGGGCTGGGTGATCCCCTGGCTTTGAAGCCAATCCCATCCGGTTTCACTCCAGTAATCTCGATTCTGATAACCTCCGGCTTCCATAAACTCCTTAAAAAGAGTGTTGGTTACTTCATACTTATCGATCCAGAAACCCTCCAACTCTTCCTGATGGACGCCCCAGGTATATAATCCCTCGGGTATGTACACCATCTCGGTCTCATCAATGACGGGTTGTGATCCGAGATCAGAGACTGTAACAAGCGGGGTAACAGACACCGTTGGAGATAGCATCCCAGTCGGGGAAGGGGTAGGCAACGAATCAGTCAATGTCGGAACCGGGTTTTCTGGTGAAACCGGGGTACAGGCCGCAGTGATCAGAACCAAAATACACCCAATTTGGAATATCAGCGAGAGTCTCACGTCTTATTTCTCCTTTCAAGACGAGTGATTTGGAATAGAAATGCTTGATAAGGTCTTAAGGGCTGGCGGAGTCACAAGTAGGAAAAGTGCAGTAATAATCACTGCGGAAGTTAAACACCAGGCGCAAACGGCCCCGATAACAAAAGGCTCCAGATAAGTGAGATACAGAGAAAACACTACTCCAAACAAGGTGATGCCCATAAGTACAAGGCTGGAGAATTGACTCAGGTCGCTTTTCTTCCGCTTTCCCACCCACCAAACAATCAAAATCGCCAGATAACCGACCATTCCTACCACGCCGATGGGCAATATCCCCCACAGCCTGGCGTAAGGACTGCTTTGAACGGCGTTGCAGTCTCCCACTGGACCACAGATGGCTTGTGTTTGGGTGGTTTCAACATAGGCAAGGTAGCCTGCCACTCCCAGACCCACCAATGCCAAACCTGGTAAAGCATAATCGCGCCAGGATCTGGTGGAAACCGGCGCTGACTGGCGCTGTCTCTCCGGTTTCGGCTTTCTGAAAACTTGAAGTATGGCAATCGTCACATAAACCAGGACAGTTACCATCCCCAACATGATCGCAATGGCTAAGCCATTGGCTATCGGGTCGGGGCCCTGCTCGACCACATCACCGGGTAGAACCGGGCTGATGATCAAAGACTCAAGGCCAGGCAATTGAGGATAATCTACGCCGCCCTCAGCCAAATACCTCTCGATCTGTCCAGGAAATTGTTCTGGAATTTCTTCCGACCCGATTAATCCAACATCTCCAATGATCAAGAAGGGAACACCCTGCATTTCCGGTGGAATGCCATATTGATCCAGGGCGGCAAGAAACACTTCGTAGACTCTCGCATCATTGATCTCCAATTGTGTTATGACGAGTTGATTACCATAATGTGATTGGAGCGGGGGTAGCACCTCCTCCCGGACGTACTCACAATGTGGACATTGCGAATCATAGAATAATATTGCTCGAACTATCGGGGCATTTACGGGCGTGGGGGACTGGGCATACACACTCCCGAACGAGAACAAGGCCATCACGCCAACGATCAACAGTGTTCTGGCTGCAATGGTTAATTTCTTGAACATGTTTATCTCCTTCGAAATGATTATTGCTTGCTTTGCAGCACCTCAATCAATCGGTCTATCAGGGCGTTCTTACCACCAGCGGTGTTTCCAGCAGCGCCCATCTTGACCTGACGGGTTGCCCTTTCTTCGGCGGTCAGATTCGCCCCCTGCCCAGGCTGGCCGCTCCCGGCTCCTGGGTTCTGCGAATAGATCCCCACAGAAAAGCCCAAAGCTTCCATCTGCGCCTGGTAATCATCACTGGTGATTTGCATGTCTCGAATCGCCTGAATCTGCTCGGTAGACATCGTTTCCTGGATCTGGCCTAGCACCGCATCAATTTCAGCCTGGGCTGCGGTACCGGTTCCGGTGAGCGACCGAATCAGCTGCCAGAGGGATAACAATTCCGATATCTGGTCAGCGGTTACAGCCAGGGAGGTGCCTTCGAGTTGGAGTGTCCCTACCAGGAGCTGCATCTGGATGTTGACGGCGTTCTCAAAATCCGCTGTCAAGCGTGCGGGTTCCGAGAGAATAGGGCTTGCCCCTCCCTCTGTATCGTTTGTATTCACGCTGGGCTGAGGAATCTCTTCTGTGAGGGTTTCACCGGGGGTTATAGCTGCGCCGGCCAGACCTGGGACAGCCTGCGTTGGACTGCTGCACGCAGCGAAAGACAATCCGAAGATGAGCAAAAGGCTGAAGCGAGTAAGCAGGTTCATGGTTTTTTCTCCAAAGGCAAGATGATCTTCTATAACTTCTAATAATTTATTAAAACTAAATTGGCCGGCTATTCGTGCCGGAGAGCATCGATTGGATCGAGTTGGGCAGCGCGTACAGCCGGGTAGTAACCGAAGAAGATGCCGACCGCAGCCGCTGCTCCAAACGCTAACGGGATCGAGGCCGGAACAATAACCGTTTGCATGGTACCAAAGGTGCGAAATGCATAAGCGCCTCCAATGCCAGAAAGCACGCCAATCAGGCCGCCAGCGAGGCTCAGGATAACAGCCTCCAACAAAAACTGGAGCAGCACATCCGCAGGGCGAGCACCCAAAGCCTGGCGCAGGCCGATTTCGCGGGTTCGCTCGGTGACCGAAACCAGCATTATGTTCATAATGCCTATTCCACCCACCAGTAGTGAGACTCCGGCTACCCAAGCGAGCAGGTTGCGGAACGCCGCGGTGGTGGCCTCTTGCGTGGCGATTATACCCATCTGGGTTTGAATCAGGAAATCCGGCTGGCTGGGATCAACGCCATGACGTTCTGCAAGTAAGGCCGTTGCTTGCGTCATGACGCTTTCTACCTTTTCTTTACTTTCCGCCATCACGTAGATCGTTCGCACCATATCACCGACCATGCGGGAACTCGGAAAGAATTTCTTCAGGACCAGATCAATGGGTAAGTAGACGCGGCCGTCGTAGTCGACGTCCCCTACGACACCTTTGGCTGCCATCACACCCACCACCGTCAGTTTGGTCGAACCAATAGTGATCGTTTGACCGATCGGACTTTCTCCACCGAATAAATCGGTGGCGATCCCGGCCCCCAGCACAGCTACCTTGGATTCACGCTCGTTTTCTTCGCTGGTAAAGTACCTTCCTTCGGAAATGGGGAAATCGCGCACCGTAGGAAAGTCAGGAGTCGTTCCTAATACGGTAATGGATTCGAGGGTTACGCCAGTTGCCCGTACCGCTTGAACCGGGGGACTTTGTTCAGCTGAAACACCCTGAATCCCGACCAACTGCTCGGCGATTGCATAAGCATCGTCGAGGACCAACGTGGGCCGGCTGCTACTTTGCCCGCCTTGCCCACTCTGTCCGCGCGCCTGGGTGATGACGATTAGGTTTACTCCCAGGGCATTGATTTGCTCGGCAACAGCAGCTTCGGCGCCAGCGCTGACCGACAGCATGATAATCACCGCTGCCACCCCAATGATCACCCCTAAGGCGGTCAGCAGGGAGCGCACTTTATTGAGCGTCAGTCCTTCCCAGGCTACCCGGAAAATTCCTCCAACTTTCATTTCATGTACCTCCAGAAAAGATCAAGGTTTTCTTATACGTCAATTTTGTGGTTCCAGGCTAACCATCTCTCCAAGGCTCAAGCCGGAGAGGATTTCCACATTGGCAGTGTCTCGCAGCCCAACGGTGACCGGGCGCAGCTCCCGGGTGCCATCCACGCCAACCACCTGCACGGCATAGACGCCGGGTTTGGGTTGGATAAGGGCCTGGAGGGGTACCAAAAGGGTATCTTTTGATTCAGCTGATACCACCTCCACATCCAGGCTCATGCCGGGGAAAAGGTGGAAATCCGGGTTTGCGTCCAATTCAGCCCAGACTTGGCCCATTTGTGTTCCATCCACAGTCATCAGGGTAGGGTCGACGGCGGATACCCGCCCTGTGATCGTCTGGTCGAGGTATGCGTTGAACTGGATATTCACCTGGTCGCCTACGGTTACGTAGGCCAGATCACCCTCCTCCAGGTAAACTCGAACGAACAAAGGATTCATCAAGGTAAGTGTCAGGACGGGCTCTTTCTCCACGAGTTCACCAGGCGCCAGGGAAATTTCCGTGATGATGCCTGCTGCTGGAGCAGTGAACGCGGTTTGTTCGAGCGTCCACTGCGCTTTTTCGAGGGTCACCTTTGCCTGCTCCAGCGCCAGGAGCGTATCATTCACGACGCTGATCGCGTCCGGGGTCGGGAGAGGCGCGCCGTGCAAAACGTTTACCAGAACGTCCTGGGCAACCAACTGGTTGGCCGCCAGCGACGCCTGGGCTTCGGCGAGCGCCAACACATGCGGATCGGGCTGGTAATGGAGCACCCAATCCAGGTCGTCCTGGGCTTTTTCCAATGTCTTCTCAGCCTGCTCGAGCTGTTTCGTCAATTGATTCACCAACTTTTCCACCTTCTTTCGATCGGTTGGTGACAGATTCTGGTCGAGCTGTGCTCTGGCATCCATCATATCCCCGTAGATTCCCCAGTAATCGGTTGTGGCTTGGTCCAACAAGGCTTTGTAGTACCACACCGGCGGGCCATCTCGCACGAAATCTCGCGCTTCCTGGGCGTCCGACAACGCATTCTGGTTCTCGAGCAGGCCTTGTTCTGCGTCCGCAACGGCCTGGGCAGAGGTCAGTACATCCCAATTCAGTTGCGCTTCTTTCAAATCCAGCTCCGCCTGGCGGTCATCGAGCATGGCTAGGACATCCCCCTTCTGTACCGAATCCCCCACTGCAACGTTCAATTGGGACAACACGCCTGAGATGTGAAATTGCAGATCTAATGTCACCGGCGCGACTAGGCTCCCGCTGCCGTCGATAGTAATACGCAGGTCACCCGTCCACACCGAGCTGGTCTGTGGAGTATCGCTGGCTACTTTTACCGGAACTGGGTAGGTCCAATCCAGGTCGGGGATGCCTGCGCCAATCAACAGGAAGATGACCAGCAATATGAGACTTCGTCTGGCGAAGATCCATGCTTTCATGGCGCTATTTCCTCCTCACGGATCGCATTGTCCACTATCTGGCCGTCGCTGACGTGGAGAATGCGTTCTGCCTGACCGGCGAGGTCCGCTCCGTGGGTCACCATCACAATGGTAGCGCCCTGATGGTGCAGGAGTTTCAACAGCGTCATTAACTCCTGGCTGGATTTACTGTCCAGGTTGCCGGTGGGCTCATCGGCCAGGATGATGGCCGGATCGTTCGCTAACGCCCGGGCGATCGCCACGCGCTGTTGTTGCCCGCCGGAGAGCTGATTGGGGAAATGGTGCAGGCGATTTCCCAACCCCACGGAATCCAGGAGCATCTGAGCGTGCGCCTCATGGGAACCGTTTCTGTTCTGATTGCGCACGTCGTACATCATCGGCAGTAGAACGTTTTGTAAAGCGGTCAAGCGAGACAGTAAGTTATAGGATTGAAAAATAAAGCCGACTTTTTCGTTGCGCACGACGGCTAATTCTGACCGGTTCAATTTGCCGACCTCGATCCCATCCAACCGGTAGCTTCCCGAGGTCGGGCGATCGAGACAGCCCAGGATGTTCATCAAGGTGGATTTACCAGATCCTGACGGCCCCATGATCGCCACAAACTCTCCTTTCCGGACAATCATGGAGAGACCGCCCAGCGCGTAGGTGGCGACTTCCCCTTCGCCATAGCGTTTGACCAGATCGTGGACTTCAATCACGTTCTCTGCCATGTTGACCTTCTTCATGGTTGGGTCTCGATGGTGCCGGTGCTGACGATTTCACCTGCCAGTAAACCCGAAAGGATTTGGGCATTGGCAAAATCCTTCAGGCCGACCGTAACCGGGCGCAGCTCCAAACCTCCATCGGCCTTGACGACAAAGACCGCGTATTTACCCGGACCTAGTTCTTTCAAGGCCTGTACGGGAACCAACAACGCGTCGTGGGCTTCAGCACCGGTCACTTCCACGTCGGCAACCATCCCTGAAACCAGGTTCAACTCCGTCATCAGAGAAGCCCAGGCCTGCAACATCGGGGTACCATCTACCGTGACCAGGGTGGGACCCACCTGGGTAACCCTTCCCTGCACTTCCTGGTCCGGGAAAGCGTCGAAAGTCAATACGGCCGGGTTGCCAACTGCGATCCTACTCAAGTCATTTTCATCCATGTAGAAACGCACCAGCAACTGGTCCGTCGTGGCGATGGTCACGATCGGCGCGGTGCCCACCACCTGGCCTACGGAAGCACTCAGGGCGGTGACCGTGCCAGAGAAGGGCGCTAACAAATGGGCGTTATCCAGATCGAGCTCGGCTGCCTCGACTGCGACGCACGCCCCTGACAGCTTCGACAATGCAACCCCTTCGGCGGTGGCCACTGCGGTCAAATCACTGCAAGGCTGGTCGGCTTTGAGCTGGTTGGCATATTTTTGGTCATCCTGGACGGTCTGCTGCGCTGATTTCACTTTTGCCCGCGCCAGGGCGATGTCCGCCTCGTTCGGAGGGATGAGAGCCGTGACTTCCTCTCCAGTCACCGAGTCCGTAAAGGTGTAGTTGAAAGTTTCGGGAACGTATTCGTTGGTGTACAGGTATTGCGCCTGCTTCAAGTTCGCTTGGGCATTCTCTATTGCTTTTTCAGCTTCGGCAAGGGTTTCTGCGCTGGTTCCGGGGGTGCTCTTGAGCTTCTCCAGCTCAGTCTGGGTATCGTTCAGTTTGTTCTCCCAATCCCATATGGTCGGGCTGATCAGGTATTCCAGATGATCAATAACATCCTCGAGAGCGGTTTCAGCGTTCAACTCGGCGATATCCGCTTCGTTGACCGCGGAGGGGGAAATCAGCACATGCAGGTTGATCTGACTCTGTTCCAGTTGCATGCGGATGGCCGTATCGTCGAGACGTGCGATGACTTGCCCGGCTTTGACCGGATCGCCAACGGCGACGTTGAGCTCGGTGATTATCCCCCCGGAGCGGAAACCCAGGTTGACCTCTTGAGTGGGAACCACGTTCCCGACCCCTGAAGCTGTAATCACTATGTCCCCCAATCGAACCCTGGCTGTTTGAACTGGCGGCGTTGAGGCTGTCTGCGTAGGCTGGATCTGACGAGTGTAGTAGAAGTAACTGCCTGCTGCTATGATGGCTACGGCCAGGAAATATCCGACCTGTTTTCGTTGTCTCTTCATAAGAATTACTCTCCTGATGAATGTGTTGTGTGCATAAAGATAACAAAACCATGTTTACAACTCGTGAAGAACCTATGGAAAAGATGTGCAAATTGGCGTCCATCGGCAGGCAGCCTTTCGCTCATGCATGCCTGCTGCGTGTCCCGGCCTGAGTGCACAGCAGACTGAGTCAGGCAGTTGGAAATGCCGCGTAGAATGCAGCACCTTTCCCAAGTTGGCTTTCTACCCAAATTCTTCCTCCGTGGGCGACGACGAGTGACTTCGCGATCGCCAGACCCAAACCGGTGCTGCTGCCGTCTCGCTGGCGCGATTTATCCGCCCGATAAAAGCGCTCAAAGATGTGTGGCAACTCTTCGGGTGGAATCCCGGGACCGCTGTCCTGCACACCGAAAACAACCGTTTGTCTTTCTGCGCCATTTCTCCCGGTCAGTACAACTCGGCCTCCAGGAGGCGCGTAGTTCAGCGCATTATTCAGCAAATTGGTCAGCACCTGAATGACCCGATCCGGATCGGCTTGTATCTCCGTTAAATCGGGCGGCGCATCCACTACGAAGTCGATCCCCTGTATTTTCGCCTTCAGCGCCTGTCTGGTTGCCAACTGCTGAAGTAAGGTGGACGGTTGCACAGCACTTCGATTGAGGGTCAATTCTTCTGCGTCGGCCAGTGAAAGGAGGCGCAGGTCTTCTACCAGCCGATTCAGATGATAGGATTCGTTACGCAGAAGCGCAAAGGTATCCTGTACGGGGGGGAGAATGCCATCACACAGAGCCTCGCTGTGGCTGAGGATCACCGAGAGCGGGGTGCGAAGTTCATGGGCGATGTCAGCGGTCATTTGCCGGCGCAGATCGCGTGCTCGCGCCAGGTCAGCGCTCATGTGGTTGAATGAGTTGGCCAGTTCGCCGAGTTCGTCGGATGAGCGTATCGGCAGGTGCAGGTCAAGGTTCCCCAGTGCAACCTGCCGGGTGGCCAGGGTCAGTTCTCGTAAGGGACGAGTCAGCCTGCGAGCTAGGAGAATGCCCAGCCCCAAAGCTACCCCGATGGCACCTAGGGCTGCTAGGATAAGAGTCCGATTGACCGTATCGAGAAACTGAACTTCAGCGAGGCTATAACCGGCTGTGCCCGGTTCCCCAACGAGCAGACCCACAACCTGACCGTTGACGCGGATTGGAATGGCGCTGTTCAAAGCAGTGGAAGAAAGCTGCTCGCCTTTCTGGTATCCCATGTCTGCGGTAATGACCTTTCCGGTCGTATCGGTCAGGGCGAAACCACTGCCCATGCCCATCCCGTGCATTCCGGCACGCCGGTTAGTATTGGTAAAAAGGGGGAGATTCTCTACCTTATCCCAGCTCCCATTCTGCTGGTAGTATTCGGAAAGGGTTACCGCGTTGGTCTCGCGTACCTGGGTGAATCGCAAGAAGCCATACTTGCTGGCAGTCGTCTTACTGGCAAAGATCGCCACAAAGGCAATGCCGGTGACGCTGACCAACAGAAAAGCCAGGATGAGCTTAAAAGCCAGTGATCGCTTCATGAGTCTGATGAGGTAAAGCGATACCCCACTCCATAAACGGTTTCGATGTAACGCGGATTTTTAGGAACCGGTTCGATCTTTGTCCGCATGTTTTTGACGTGCACGTCAACCGTACGCTCACAGCCCCCATGAGCGGTTCCCTGGGCGCGGTCGAGCAGTTCCATCCGGGTAAACACTCGTCCTGGGGCCGTCATGAGGGCAGCCAACAGGTCAAACTCCGAGGGGGTCAGGTCAATGCTTTGCCCGCCAACTTCCACGGTATGGAAGACCTGATCCAACACGACATCCTGCACCTGGAGGGGCGTGGTTTCCGGTTCATTCTGCCCGTGGCGCCGTAATACAGCCCGGACGCGAGCGATCAATTCCCGTGGACTGAAAGGCTTGGTGACGTAGTCATCTGCCCCGAGCTCCAGCCCGACTACTTTATCGGATTCATCCACGCGCGCTGTGAGCAGGATGACCGGTGTATGGCAATCCTCACGGTAGCGGCGCAAGAACTCCAGGCCATCCATCTCGGGCATCATCACGTCTAAAAGGATGAGATCCGGGCTTTTTTGCAGGGCGAGCGATAATGCCTCCCGACCATTCCTGGCGGTTAGAACTCGAAACCCGTTCTGAAGCAGGTATGCGTTGACCACCGTGAGCAGTTGTTCTTCATCGTCTACGATCAACACGGTTTTAGGTGACATGTTTGTTCCTCCTCAGACACAGCGGTTGCCGAGTCCATCCAATGTATCTCTTTTCATCTTAGTACATCCATTTGTAGAACTTATAAAGACGATGTGAATGTACTATGAAGAAGTACGTTTGACTATAAATGCCGCTGTTTACGGGACGCGTGCTTATATTGCAAACGGGAGAGCAAGTGATTCCCGCTCTCCCGTTTGTCTGTTCCCGGGTGCCTAGAGCTGGAGACACCTGGGTTGAGATTCGCAATCCTGTGTATCGCTACGGCTTAGGTGTGACAGGGACTGTTCCGCCCCAACCTCCATGCCGGCCGCCGCGCATACCACCCGTCATACCGCCAGCGGCGTGCATTCCGCCCGGACCAAATGGGTTGCTGATTTTGTAGGGGGCCATCGCCTCCATCTTTGCCAGCATCCAATCAGCCTGCTCCTGGGTCAGGCGGCCATCCGCAACGGCTTGGGCAATCACTTCCTGCTGACCTGCCAGCATGGCGTCGATCAACTGCTGGTCGGATACGCCCTTCTCAGCTGCGATCTCGGACAGCGTCTTTCCGGCTGCGCGCTCGGCGTAGATTTCTTCCTGCGTCATACCCAAGAGCTTGGTGATGGTGTCGGAAACCACGCCTGCGCCCTGGCAAACCCTACCCCAAGCGTATCCCCAGGGCGTCTGTGATTCGGTGGGCAGGGCTGGCGTGGGAGACTGGGCATACGCCTCACCCACAGAGAAGAGCCCGATGACGCCCACTGCGAGAGCCAGGCTTGCAAACATAAGGAACTTTTTGATCATATTTGTAACCTCCAATCTAGAAATGTGAAATGGTTTTGCCTCGGTCAGAAACGTATCTGACCTCAACTTCGACCTGAGTATAGCAAACGCCTGTTCAAAACTGATGAAGAGGGTGTGAACATCTGATGCGATTCGGTGACGAGGGATATGTTTAAGCAGTTCACGTCGAACACTCTTGACAGATCTTCCTCCAGGTGATATATTTAGTTAGACTTACTAAATATTGGAGGTGGCGAGATGACCGATGAACAGACCTTACCTGAAGAGCGATTCTTCGAACTGATGAAGCGGGTGCGCAAGTTGGGGCTGGATACTCACCCGTTAGGGGATAGTGCAGTCTCGCCCGCTCAAATGGCCCTGTTGGATTGGGTCGCCGCCTCGCCTGGTTGCGGTGTACAGGACATCGCCGACGGATTGAGATTGACTCCCCCGACCGTCAGTGTAGGCGTACGTAAGATGGAAGAAGGCAAACTGGTGGAGCGTAGGCCCAACCCACAGGATGGACGCTCAGTCCAGTTCTTTTTGACCCGGCGAGGCCAGGCATTACAGCGCCAGATTCAAGCCTCTCACCGGCAGAAATTCCGCCGCCTGCTGGCCGGTCTGACTCCCCAGGAGCAGGAGATGTTACTACAACTTCTGGCGCGCGCCCTTCAGGCCGCCGAAATCGAAAATTCAAAATCGGTAGATTGATTGAGGAGGTCAACATGTCGTCAATACTCACTTGGAGTACGTATGTCATCGTTTTTGGCGCTTTAGGCGCCTGGCGCTAACTGTGCCTGCGGCAATTTTCAAAGGCTGGTTGATCCAAAAGGGGATTGAGCGGAGCGGCGGTATGGGTCTTGATCCGGCTGGGCCAGAAAACATATCTTAAGAGCGAGGTTACAGATAAAGATGTCCAAGTTCCTGAACAAGTATGTACGAAAAACTCACCGCTGGTTGGCATTGCTAACAGTGGCATTGATCATCACTGTACTGCTGGCGCGAAATACGGCTGTCGGCTTCGCTGCTCAACAGATTCAGCAGGTTCTCATGTTGATCATGGCGCTAACCGGACTTTACCTTTTCCTCCTGCCATGGTGGACCAAGTGGATGAGAAACAAAAGGAGAAATCAATGATGCTTATGATTGAAACAAACACCATGAGGGACATTTCCCTCTCAGGGGCGCTCTCCATGCCGTTGCTTGATGCCGGCAAGGCGCGCGCCCTGCTATTGAGCCTGGATACGGGTCAAGCGGTTGCTCCATGTCAGATGCCCTTCCTGGTGCTTTATTATTTTATCGAAGGGCAGGGGCAGATGCGTATGGGAGACAAGCAGGCCGAATTTCAAACAGGCTCACTGGTCGCGGTACCGGCTGGCGCGGTACGTAGTATCTCCGCCAGTCAACAGACACGCGTTCTGGCAGTGCAGATTCCATAGATTGAATTTACTGGCGCTGCGGTAGCCAAAGGAGAAAAAATTCTAATGACCATTCAAGTGATGAATGTCGAATCCATGCAAGAGTTTTCAACAGATGAGGTGCACCCTATTGTGCTCCATCAGTCTGAGGGTCTGGTAACGCTGCTCTTGTGTCTGGAAGAGGGCCAGGCAGTTGGGCCGTGTGTCATGACGACGCGGGTTCTGTATCTGGTGTTATCTGGCCGGGGACAACTAAGCGTGACAGGCGAGCAAGAGCAGTTGATAAACGCCAGTTCGTTAGCCGTTGTACCGGCTGGCGTCGTGCGCACCCTGTTGGCCAGTGAGCGCTCACGCGTACTGGCCATACAGGTTGCGTGAAGAAATAATTCAGCAAAAAGGAGAAATAAGCTATGCGTAAATGGATTATCTATATTGCCATTGCTGCTCTGATTCTGGCCGCGGGTGGTTGGTTTGTTTCACAACGAATGGCGGTTGGGTCGGCAACAAACGACGCGCCGACCGATACCGCCGTGGTCATCCGCGATTCGCTTGCGGTGACGGTGGAGGGCACTGGCTCACTCGGGCCGGTGACTCAAATCAGCCTGGCCTTCAAATCGGGCGGACGGCTGGCCGAAGTGTTGGCGACTCGGGGGCAAACGGTGGCGGCGGGTGATGCGCTGGCCCGCCTCGATACCAGCGATCTTGTACTGCAACTGGCGGTGGCACAACAGACGCTCGCCCTGCAAACGGCAACGCTCGACGGATTGCTCAACCCGGATCCCAGTCAGATCGCTGCTGCTGAAGCCAACCTCGGCTCGGCTTATCTCAACTACCTGCAACAATCCGGTGGAACAGCGGATGCCGCGGCGGCAGAACAACGCCTGACCGACGCAACCGCGTTACGCGACGAAGCGCAGGCTGCCTACGATGCTATTGCCGATAAGCAGAGCATCGAGGCCGCTGAGCAGGGGCGCATTCTCCAGAACGCGCATATCGAGGTTGCCGCCGCACAGAGCGATTACGATCTGGCTGTGGCCGGTATGGATACTACTGCAGCCCGTGCAGCCTGGGCGCAGGTGGCCAGTACCGAAAAAGCTCTCCGCGATTTGTGGACACCCCCCGCTCAAAAATTAGTCTCTGCCGAAGCACAAGTCGAGCAGGCGCGCCTCAACGTGGAGCTGGCTCAGCTTCGCCTCAGTGAGGCGACTCTCGTTGCCCCCTGGGCCGGAACCGTCACCACCGTGCGCACACAAACCGGGGAGTTTATCGGATCTGGCGCACCGCTCGTGGAACTTGCTCAATTGGATTCACTGCAAGTGGTGATCAATCTCGACGAGACCGACGTGTCGCACATTGCGATGGGGCAAACTGCTGACCTGACACTGGATGCCCTTTCGAGCGTCAAGTTGACCGGGGTGGTGATTGACATCGCCCCTACAGCGACTGTGCAATCCGGCGTAGTGCTTTATCCTGTTACCGTCCGCCTGGATCCCACCGACTTGCCTCTTCGCCCCGGAATGACCGCCAATGCAACTATCACCGTTGAAAAACGGGAGAACACCCTGATTGTGCCTTTCCGCGCTGTAGAAACTGAAGGCGGTCAGGCTTTTGTAACGCTCCAGACGGATGCCGGAAGCCAGCGTGTACCGGTGACGTTGGGACTGATTACGAACACGCAGATTGAAATCCTGAGTGGCGTATCCGAGGGTGACTTGGTGGCGGTATATGCTAACCCGATACAGGACACTGCTTTGCAAAACGGAATGGGCGGAATTTTCGGTGGAGGGAAGTAAAGTGATTGAAATCCGAGAGGTCACCAAAGTGTACCAGATGGGTGAAATCGAGGTTCACGCCTTGCGGGGCGCATCGATGGACGTCGCGCCGGGCGAGTGGGTGGCGATCACCGGGCCATCCGGATCGGGCAAATCCACACTCATGCACATTATCGGCTGTTTGGATACACCAACCGCCGGTTCGTACCGACTGAATGACATCGAAGTCAGCGGTTTGAACGACAATCAGTTGGCCGCCGTGCGCAACGGGCAGATTGGGTTCGTCTTTCAAACATTCAACCTCCTGCCCCGCGCCACGGCTCTCCAACAGGTGATGCTACCCATGCAGTATCACCGGAATGGGTCGCGCTTGCCGCGCGCCGAGCGGATACAGCGGGCACGTGAAGCGCTGGAGCTCGTCGGCCTCGGTGACCGGCTGCGCCATCGTCCCACCGAACTTTCCGGCGGCCAACAGCAGCGCGTGGCGATAGCCCGCGCCCTGGCGCAACAGCCATCCATCTTACTGGCAGATGAGCCGACCGGCAACCTGGACTCCAAATCCGGCGCGGAGGTGATGGAGATCTTGCGTAACCTGCACCGCGAACGGGGACTCACTGTTGTGATGGTAACTCACGACCCGAAGATTGCCGCGCAGGCCCAGCGCATCATTCATATTCAAGATGGGCTGGTGGTGGATGAGTCAGAAAAGGTGGCGCTATGATCACGGATACACTGGAAAGCCTGCAGTCGGCCCTGGAAGGGTTGATTACCAATAAAATGCGCGCCAGTTTGACCATGCTGGGCGTGGTCATCGGCGTGGCGGCGGTGATTGCTTTGCTCTCCATCGGGCAGGGCGTGCAAGAAAGCATCACCGGCTCGATTACGGGCGCTGGGTCGAATCTGCTATTTGTCGCGCCTGGCTCGTTTCAGATGG
>Ga0315279_10005838_pt1 | contig 15761 bp, 1 predicted proteins | sample YL17G06_20_MG_FD_203694 | JGI IMG/M metagenome (GOLD analysis project Ga0315279, IMG submission 203694) | Sediment microbial communities from Yellowstone Lake, YNP, Wyoming, USA - YL17G06_20 | ecosystem: Environmental > Aquatic > Freshwater > Lake > Sediment | place: USA: Wyoming | collected...
CGAGTCCTGGAGCACAATGGAGCCGGTGTTGCCAGTGCCCGGATCGGTGCTGGTGGCGGTGACGCCGGTGGGCAGCCCGGTCACGCTCAAGGTGACCGCTCCGGTATAGTTGGTGCGGGTGAGCGCCACAGAGATTGTCTGCGACGCGCCGCCCGCCTCCAGCGTCGCCGACGGTGTGTCTAGGCTCAGCGAGATGGCCGGCGCCGCTGCCACGGTCAGGCTGCAGGTGGCGGGCGCGGCGCTGACCCCGCTGCCGCTGGCCGTGATGGTGATTGGCTGGTTGCTGACCAGGGTCGCTCCAGCCAGCGCCTGCAGCACAATGGAGCCGGTGTTGCCAGTGCCCGGATCGGTGCTGGTGGCGGTGACGCCGGTGGGCAGCCCGGTCACGCTCAAGGTGACCGCTCCGGTATAGTTGGTGCGGGTGACGGTCACGCTGACGGTCTGCGACGCGCCTCCCGCCGTCAGCGTCACTGAAGAACTGCCGAGGCTCAGCGAGATGGCCGGCGCTCCTGCCACGGTCAGGCTGCAGGTGGCGGACGCGGCGCTGACCCCGCTGCCGCTGGCCGTGATGGCGATTGGCTGGTTGCTGGCCAGGGTCGCTCCAGCCAGCGCCTGCAGCACAATGGAGCCGGTGTTGCCCGTGCCCGGACTGGTGATGGCGGCGGTGACGCCGGTGGGCAGCCCGCTCACGCTCAGGGTCAACGCTCCGGTATAGTTGGTGCGGGTGACGGTCACGCTGACAGTTTGCGACGGGCCGCCTACCGCCAGGGTCACCGAAGACGTGCCCAGGCTCAGCGAGATACTAGCAACGCCTGCCGGTGTCACGGTCAGGCCGATGCCGGCGGAGGCGGCGCCGACTCCGCTGCCGCTGGCCGTGATGGTGATCGGCTGGTTGCTGACCGGGGTCGCTTCAGCCAGCGCCTGCAGCACAATGGAGCCGGTGTTGCCCGTGCCCGGACTGGTGCTGGCGGCGGTGACGCCGGTGGGCAGCCCGGTCACGCTCAGGGTCAGCGCTCCGGTATAGTTGGTGCGGGTGACGGTCACGCCGACGGTTTGTGACCCTCCGCCTGCCGCCAGGGTCACGGAAGACATGCCCAGGCTCAGCGAGATACTGGGGCCGCCCGCCGGTGTCACGGTCAGGTTGATGGTGGCGGAGGCGCTGCTCACCCCGCTGCCGCTGGCCGCCACGGTAATCGTCTGGTTGAAGGCCGCAGTCGCTACGGCCGAGGCTTGCAGGACGATAGAGCCGCTGTTCCCGGTGCCTGGACTGGTGGTGATAGCGGTGACGCCGGTGGCCAGCCCGCTCACGCTCAAGGTGACCGCTCCGGCGTAGTTCGTGCGGGTGATGGTCACGGTGACGGTCTGCGGCCCGCCGCCTGCCGTCAGCGTCACCGAAGAGTTGCCCAGGCTCAGCGAGATGGCCGGCGCCGGTAAAACGGTCAAACTGAAAGTGGCGGACGCGGCACTGACCCCGCTGCCGCTGGCTGTGACGGTGATGGTCTGATTGCCGACCAGGCTCGCCACGGCCGAAGCCTGCAGAACGATGGAGCCGGTATTGCCCGTGGCCGGATCGGTGTTGGTCGCGCTGACCCCGCTGGGCAGCCCGCTCACCCCCAAGGTGACCGCTCCGGCATAGTTGGTGCGGGTGATGGTCAGGTTGACGGTCTGCGGCCCGCCGCCTGCCGTCAGCGTCACCGAAGAACTGCCTAGGCTCAGCGAGATGGCCGGCGCCGCGGAGACGGTCAAACTGAAAGTGGCGGGCGCGTCGCTGACCCCGCTGCCGCTGGCCTTCACGGTAATCGTCTGGTTGGTGGCCAGAGTCGCTTGGGCCGAGGCCTGCAGCACAATGGAGCCGGTGTTGCCCGTGCCCGGATCGGTGCTGTTAGCGGTGACGCCGGTGGGCAGCCCGGTCACGCTGAGGGTCACCGCTCCGGTGTAGTTGGTGCGGGTGAGCGTCACGGAGATCGTCTGCGGCGCGCCTCCTGCCACCAGCGCTACAGAGGGCGTGCCCAAGCTCAGCGAGATGGCGGGCACCGGCGTGACATTGAAGTTGACCGAGTTCAAAACGGAATAGCTGCCGGCGGTGGCCGTGAAAGTCCCGGATCCCGTGAACGGCGCCGCACCGGTCACAGAGAAGCTCGCGGCGCCGGATGAGGTGCGCGTGACCGAAAGCGGTGAAAACGTGAGCCCGGCGATAAGCGGCGCGGTGACCGCGACCTGGCCCGTGAAACCGGTTGCCAGCGTCACGTCGAACGACACCGAGCCGTTTCCTCCGGCCACGAAGGTCACCGTCCCGCCCCCGCTAATGGTAAAGGGAGCGTCACGCGTGACGGGAACGGCCAGCGTAGCGGCGGGGATTCCGGTCCCCGAGGCCGTCACCGTGACGGTGGTCGCGCCGGTATCCGGCCCCGAGCAAGTCAGGGTCAGTGAGGCCGTGCCGTTGCCGTTGACGGTTGCCGTGGAGGAAGTGATTCCCGGGCCCGAGGCGGAAACCGTAATCGGTGTGGTGATGGTTGGCGCGGTATCGACTTTGATCTGCAACTGCGCCGTAGACCCGCCGGCGAAGAGTTGAACCGCCGGCCCGATTTGCGACAAGGTCAGCGCATAGACGGTAAGCGTGTTCGTGCCTTGCTTCTTGATGTTCCCGCTCTCCGCAGTGAAGCTGACCGCGCTGTCGCCAAGCTGGGCGCCGGCGCCCGCACTCACCGTGAACGTTTGGGACACCGCGCCCGTGGTAATGGTGACCGCCTGGGACGCCGGGGCTACGCTGACGCCCAGGCCCGTCGTCCAGGTAATGTTGACGGTGCCTTTGAAGCCGTTCAGCGGCTCAATGGTAACGGTCACCGGGGTGCCCGCGCCGCCGCGGGCGATGGGCGGCAGGTTCTGCGGCGTTGCCGTCACTTTGAAATCCGCCACCGCGACGTCGCCCCCCCCGCCGCCGCCCCCACCGCTGCCCTGGTCCGGATTGCCGACGCCGGGCACGCCGACCAGGCCGGCCGAGCCGATCGGGCCGCTCAGGTTGTCGAAGTGCCAGCTTGCGTTCGGAACATACCGCATGTGGACAGTCACGGTCTCACGCACCACCTGCGTCAGCGCCGTGGCCGTGAAATCCACGCCGGTCAGCCCGGCTTCGGTCAGGTCCACCGTCCTGCTGAGCGGGCTGAAAGTGAACCCATTGCGGCTGGGCGTGAGCATATACTTGCCCGGCGGCAGGTCTTTGAAGCTGTACGTCATCCCGGTGCCGGTATTGACGAACAACCTCATCGGGGTGTTCAAATCGCTCAGCGTCACAAAAGTGGCGACCGCCCCGACGTTGCCGCTGATGCTGGCCGTGGCGGCGGCGCGGACGCCGCTGCTCATCGCAACCAGCCTGGGCGGCGCAGACGCGCTCGCGCCCATGCCCGGCACACCGGATTGCGGCAGGGCTGAGGTCTTGGGCAGAAACCGGATTTCAAATTCCACCTGGTAGACGGCCGTATCCCCGGAAATCGTGCCGTTGGCCGTGCGAACCAGCACGCGGTTCTCGGCCATGTTCGCGAACGACCGGTTGATGGTCTGTTCCAGCGCCGCGTAACCGGAATAATTCTGCCGGTCGAAGTAACTCAGGAACTGGTTGACCTGCAGCGATTCATAGGCCCGCGCCAGGGCCAGGATGGCTTCGTCGGGCGCCGCGCGCCCGGCCAGCGACGGCGTCACCACGATGGTGAAGCGCGCGGTGGCCGTCTTGTTCTGCACCGTCGTCACCGTGAGCGTGCCCTCATAGGAACCGGGCGTCCAATTGGTGGTGCTGAACACCCACAGCGGTTCATTGCTTCGGAGATTCCGCTTGGGAATCTGCCACAGGAAGCTGCTGAACGAGCTGGCGCCCGACGTGGACAGACGCCCGTCGAGCGTGAGTTGCGCGCCAGCCTCGATCTGTGCGGTTGGCGTGTCGCCCGGAGTAACAGTCCCGGACGTGAGTTGCAGGATCGCAGTGGCCATGGGCTGGTCCCCGGTGGCGGTGTCCTGCTGTCCCCGATTTACTTCCGAGCCGCTGGCCTGGCGGGCGCCGGTTGGCGGCTTGCCCTGGTCCACAGTCGTGGCCTGGCCGCTATTCAGTACGACGGTGCCCACCACCCGCGCGTCGGAATTGCGCACCTCGACCTGGCTGCGCGAGTTGGGGTCCGACATGTTCACCACCAGCGTGGAGAATGGGGTCGCGGCCTCGATGTACTCGTCGGTGCCCAGCACGCCGCAGATAGCCGTGTTGGTGCGAATCTCGAATTTGGAGTCGGGGCGGCTGAGTTTCACCACCTGGGCGCGCACTTGGCCGTACCCCAATTCAATTGAGGACACCTGCGTGCGCGCGTTGTGCTCGCGCACGATCAGCTCTGACCTCTGGCCGAGGCTGAGGATGGAGCCGTCCTCGAGCTGGGCGCGCATGCGGCCGCCATCGCCGGTCCTCAGTTTGTCCTCCCAGTAAATCGGCATCTTGTCGGTGGCCGCGACAGGCTCGATCTTTGCGGCGGGACGCGCCGCGGTGACCGCCACTTGCGGTCGCTGTACCTGCGCGGGCTGAATCTGCCGGGTGATTTGGCCGGCCTTCTTTTGGGCTAAAAGGCCGGGAGCCAGGCAAACGACCGCCAAGGCGGCGTGCAGCAACTTCCTCGCTATCCGAGTACGCATGAAGGACCTCGCTCTGTCAAACTGCGGAACCCCAAACCCCCTGTGTTCGGCGCTTATTGTGCCACGTTCATGGCCCTGGCGGCGGATTAATCTGCCGCCAGGCCAACAGTACCTTTGCCGGCTGGCGACCTTCAAACCGCGACCGCCGCGGCATGCAGTGCGACGGCCAGCCGCCGCACTCTGTGCGCTGTCGGCCGGCCATGATACCGGCCGGATTACTCCCTGAGCCGTCGAGGCGCGCCGCCCGGAAACGCTACCGGCACCGGGGCGCCACTTTGCCTGTCGTTGGCCCTTGCGCCGTGGAAATGCAGGCCTCCGGCGACCTGCTCGGCGCCTGGCGGCAGCTCGGCATATCCCAAGAGAACGGTCTGGCCGGCGGCCGCCTGTACGGCGCCCAACCAGGCCAGCGCCAAGCTGCCGGGCAGGCGGTCGTCCACCAGCGTCGGCGCGCCGAGCTCCCCAGGCACAAAGCGCAAGGCCGCCTGGCCGCCGCCGGCCACGCCCAGCGCCAAGCTGAGTGCGCCAAAATCCACGTTCCCAACGGCGCGCAGGTACACGGGCACCCGCGCCGGACCGCCTTCAGCCGTGTCGGGCGCGCCCAATTCCAGAACCGCGCCCGCCCCCTCCGGCGCCGCTTCATTCCTCTCCGACATGGCTTCGATGCCCGGAAGGCCGGTCAGACAGACCAAGCCGCGGGTCGCGCGGCGCGGCTGCGATGGATCGGCGCTGGTCACCCGGCGAAGCGTGGCAATCAGGTCCAGGTTGTCGAGCGAGCCGTCCCCGCCTCGCGTTGCTCCGTCCACCGGATGCGAATCCATGGCGTCGAAGCGGTCCGAGCAACTCGCGGGCACGAAGCCCGGGACGCTGGTGACCGCGCGCAGCGCCAGCACCAGATCGGTGTTGTCCAGAACCCCGTCGCCGAACTGTCCGGCGCTATCTCCGCTGTTATTGGAAACATCTCCGACCAGGTAGGTGGGCGCGACGGTCAGCGATGTGAGCGGCCCGGGCGCCAGCGAGACGCCATTGCTTGCCAGCGAGCCGCTGGCCCCGGTCACTTGTACGGCATAGGATTGCCCGCTGACCGCCGTGGAAGGGATGGTGGCAATCAGGTTGCCCACTTTGACGCTGCCGGTGAGCGCCGGGTTCAGCGGGCTCAGCCACGCCACGCTGATGATGTTCGCGCCCGGTCCCGGCGCCACGCTCGGCGCCGGCAGACTCGGGTCGGCCGAGAAAGACAATCCGGCCAAGTTGGGCACGCCCGTTCCCGGAGTGAACATCACGCTGAAGCTGAGCGTGTCAATGCTGGCGCCGGTATTCAGCGAGAGGCTGACCGGAATTCGCGAAACGCCGCCCGGCGCGCCCTGGCCGCTCCCCGTAGTGACCGCGCCCGCCGCCTGGGTGACACTCACGCTGAAGTTCGCGACCACGCTCGAGATGCCGGTGCCCGAGGCCGTCAGCGAAACCGGCTGGTTGCTGATCAGCGGAGCGCCGGCCGCCGCCTGCAACAGGATCGTCGCCGAATCCGAGGTGCCTGGCTGACTGACGTTCGCCGTCACTCCCGTGGGCAGCGCGCCGGCCGCCAGGTTGACGGCATCGGTGTAGTTGCTCCTGGTGATCGTCACGTTGACGGTGCGGCTGCTTCCGCCCGGCAGCAGGAACACCGCGCTGGGAAGCAGGCTCAGTGCGATGCTAGACGGCGGATTGATGGTGAATGTCAGGCTGTTGGTGGAAAGGCCGCCGCCCGGCGAGGGGTTGAACACCGTCACCGAAGCGGTGCCCGGGCTGGCGATGTTGGCCGCCGGAACCGTCGCCGAAATCTGTCCCGCGTTGACGTAGGCGGTCGGAGTCAAGTCCGCGCCGTTCCAGCGGATCACCGATCCAGTCACGAAGCCCGTGCCGTTCACCGTCAGCGTGAAGCTGCTCCCGCCCGCCAGCGCGCTGGCGGGAGAGAAGGACGTCAGCGTGGGCTGCGGGTTGACCGATGATCCAACGATCAGGTTATAGGCGATCGAACCGATCGAGGGATTCAAGCTGGTGGCGCCCAAGTTCAGGCCGTTCCGGACCGCGAAGTCGCCCGTTCGGGAGGCGTAAGTCAGAATCGGGAACGTATTGCCAATGGCCGGAACGAAGCTGTTGATGAGCGAAACATTGAGCGTGCCGTTCAGCGTGGCGCTGCCGCCGATCTGCAACTGGTCGAACTGCGTCCCGGCGGTGACGCCGCCGATTTCGATGTTCAGCACCCCGGCGGGTGTCTGCGTGTAAGTGCCGGTGATACTCAAGGTTCCGGGCGAGGCGCCGGGGCTCACCTGGCCGCCGTTATTCACCAGGCTGCCGGTAATGGTGCCGGCGCCGTTCAGCACGCCGCCCTGCAACGTCAGGGGACTGCCGCTCATCGAGATGGCGCCGCCCGCTAGAATCGTTGCTCCCGCCGTCTGCAGGTAACCGCCGCTGAACGCCAACGTGCCTGTTTGCGCCGAAACTGTCCCGCTGTTGTTGAAGGCCACACCCTCAAAGGTGAAGGTGCCCGTGTTGATGGTTCGGCTTACGGTCCCGGCGTTGTTGAAGGCCGGCTGCAAGCCCGCCGAGAAGTAGAAGGAGCGATCTCCCTGCAGGTTAAACGTTCCGGTGGTTACGTTGTTCACCACCGCCCCGTTGCTCATATAGATGTAGTTGCTGCCCGTCCACGTGGCTGTTCCGGCGTTGTTCAGGGTGCGGGCATCCATGTACTTGGTGGTACCGCTGATGGAGATGCCGCCGTTGGCGTTGAGAGGCGCCGCCCCGCTCAGCGTGCCGCCCGTCCAGGTGAACAAGCCGCCGGCGGTGACCGCGTCGGTGCCGGTCAGGTTGCCGCCGGAAAGGCTGAGCGTTCCCATGCTGATCGAGCGTCCGGTGGTGAAGCTGGCGGCGCCGCCGCTGAGGTTCACGGCGCCCAGGTTGGTCACCGTGGCGGTGTTGCTGAAACTGACGGTGGCGCCGGAAAACAGCGTGTTGCCGCTGACGTTGTAGGCGCCGCCGGCGGTTATGGTGCCCGCGGAAAAATTCACGGTGCCGGCCCCGCCAAAGGCGCCGCCCAGCACGTGCGTGCCGCCTCCGAACACCAGCGAGGCGGTGGCAGCCACCGTGAAGCTGCCGTTGCCCGTTCCCCCGCCGGCCAGGTTCATGGTGCCCGTCTGCACGCTGAGGCTGCCGGAGTTGTTGAAGGCCACGCCGTCGAAGGTCAGGCCTGCGGTGCTGATGGTGCGGGCAAACGCCCCAGCGTTATTGAACGCCGGCTGGCTGCTTCCCGTGTACCAGTAGAAGGAGCGGTCGGCGACCTGCCCCTCGAAGGTGCCCGCGGCCAGGTTGTTGAACGCGGCCCCATTGCCCATGTAAATATAGCCGGCGGTCCAGACGGCGCTGCCGCCGTTATTCAGCGTCCGGCCGTCCAGGTACTTGTTTGAGCCGCTGATGGCCAGCCCTCCGTTGGCGTTGGTGACGCCCGAGCCGGAGATCGAGCCGGCGCTCCAGGTGAAGAGGCCGCCCGCGGCGAAGTTATCCGGGCCGGTCAGGGTTCCGCCGGACATGTTCACCGTGCTCGCCGCAATGCTTCGGCCGGTGGCGAAGTTCAGCGTTCCGCCGCTTTGCGTCAGCGGACCCAGGGAGGTCACCGTGGCGCTGGAGTTGAAGTTCACCGAGCCGGAACTCACCGACGTGCCCCCGGCGACGTTATACGTGCCGCCGACGTTCGCCGTGTCCGTGTAAAAGCTGACCGACCCCGCGCCGCTCACGCTTCCGCCGATGTTGTGCACGCCGGCGCCAAAGTTCAGGGCGGCCACGGCGCCGACCGTGAAGCTGCCGCTGCCCGAGCCGCCCCCGTTCAGCACCAACGTGCCGGTCTGCACATTGACGGTTCCGGTGCTGCTGTTGTTGAAGGCAATATTGTCAAACGTGAAGGTGCCGGTGCTGACGGTGCGGGTCAAGGTCCCGGAATTGTTGAATGCCGGCTGCGCGCTGCCTCCGCTCCAGTAAATCGTTCGGTCGCTCTGCACGTCGAAGGAGGCGCCGGCGAGGTTGTTCAGAACCGCGCCGTTGCCCATCCACAGGTAGTTGCTGCCGGTCCAGGAGGCGGCGCCCGCGTTGTTCAGCGTGCGGCCGTCTAACCCCTTGGTGCTGCCGCTCAACCCCATGCCGCCGTTGGCGTTGACCGGGCCGGTGCCGCTCAGCGTCCCGGCGGTCCAGGTGAACAGGCCGCTGATGTTCAGCGTGTCGTTGCCCGTGATGGTGCCGCCGGAGAAATTCAGAATGGGGAAGGGAATGGCCCGGCCCGTGCCGAAATTGGCCGTCCCCCCGGACATGCTGAAGGTGCCGGTGGCCGTGACGTTGGCGGAGCCCAGGAAGTTCACCACGCCGCCGGAAACGCCTGTGCCGCCGGCGATGTTGTACGGGCAGTTGACGTTTGTCGTGCCGCCGCTGAAACCGACCGTGCCCGCTCCGCTGATCCCAGTCGTTGTCGAAGTCAGGCTATGGGTCCCGCCGGTAAAGTTGAGCCCGCTGGAAGTAGCCGCGGTAAAGGTGCCGCTGGAGACGCCGCCGCCGTCCAACGTCAGGCTGCCGTTGTTGATCTGGACGCTCCCGGAATTGTTGAACAACACCCCGCCGTTCACCGTCGTGGTCCCGTTGGTGGACGACTTGGTGAATGTGCCGGCGTTGTTGAAGGCGCCCGGCGTCCCGGAAGCGTAAATCGGCTGGTCGCACTGGACGGCGAAGGTCGCTCCGGACGCATTGTTTAGCGTGGCGCCGTTGTAAATCGCGATATAGCTCGCGCTCCAGGCGGCCGCAGCGGTATTGTTCAGCGTGCGCCCGCCGTCGAGCACATGTGCGCCGCCGCTCATGGTGATTCCGCCGCTGGCGATGGTCTGCCCCGCGCCGGTCATGGTTCCGCCCGTCCAGTTCAAAGCGCCGCTGACCGTTACGCTGTCGGTTCCGGAGAGGTAGCCGCCGGAAAGGTTCAGGGAGGAAACGGTATAGCCGCCCGGCTTGCCGGTCGAAAGATTCAGGTTGCCGCCGCTAATGGCAATGGCGCCAAGCGTCCCGATCGGCGCGGCGAAATTGCCGGTGCCGGAACTGACCGTAAGCGGGCCGAGCGCCGTCAGGGTGCCGTTAAAATTCGCGGTGCCGCCGGTGATTTGCGTGCCGCCGGTGATGTTGTACGTCCCGTTGAAAGCGATCGAGCTTCCGTAGAAGACGCCGGCACCCGCCCCGGTCACGCTGGAAGCCGCACTGAACGTGTGGTTGCCGCCGAACTGCACGGTGTTGCCGGTGGTGACCGTGAAGCCGCCGGTCTGGTTCCCGCCTCCATTGAGCGAGAGCGCCCCGCTCTGCACGTTCACCGTGCTGCTGTTGTTGAAGGCCACGCCGCTGTTGAACGTCGTCTCCCCATTGGTAATGGACTTGGTGAACGTTCCGGCGTTGTTGAACGTGCCGGCGGCGCCGGACGAGTATACCGTCTGGTCGCATTGCGCCAGGAAACTCGCCCCCGCCTGGTTGTTGAAAACCGAGCCCTCATAGAGGGCGATGTAGCCGCCCGTCCAGGTGGCTGTTCCGGCATTGTTCAGGCTGCGGTTGTACATGTACCGGGCGCCGCCGCTGAAGCTGATTCCGCCGCTGGCAGTGGTCTGGGCGTTGCCGCTCATCGTCCCGCCCGTCCAGGTGAACATGCCGCTGACGGTGAGGTTGTCGATGCCGGTCAACGTGCCGCCGGATTGGCTGAGGGTAGCCACGGTGATCGGCGAGCCAGTCACGAAATTCGCCGTGCCGCCGCTGACCGACAGGGCGCCCACGCTGGTGATGATGGCCCCGGCGTTGAAATTCGTGGTGCCGCCGCTGACCGACGTGGAGCCGCTCACGTTGTACCGGCCGTTCACGTTGGCGGTTCCCGAGGCGAACCCCACGCCGCCCGCCGCCGGCGTGCTGGGGCCGCCAATGCTGGAGGCCGTGTCGAGCACCGTCGTGCCGCCGAATTGCAGCGTGGCCCCGCTGGCCACCGTGAAGCTCCCGCTGCTGGTGCCGCCCCCGTCCAGCAGCAGGTTGCCGGTCGAGACGGAAACGGAGCCGGTGTTGTTGAACAGCGTCGAGTTGAAATCCGTGGTGCTCGAGGTGAGGGTCTTTGTCAGCGTGCCCGCGTTGATGAATCTTGGCTGCGCGCCGCTTTGCGGCGAGAATCCGTAGTCGCCGCTGGTCTGGATGGCGAAGGTGGCGCCCGATTGGTTGTTGATGGTGGCGCCGTTATACAGATAGATCCAGCCCGCCGTCCAGGTGGCTGTCGCCGGGCTGGCATTGTTCAAAGTGCGCGTGTCCAGATAGTGGCTGCCGCCGCTGATCTGCATGCCGCCGTTGGCGGTGGTGATGCCGGCGCCGGCCTGCGTGCCGCCCGACCAGGCGTACTGGCCGCTGACGTTCACCGTATCGCTGCCGGTCAGCGTCCCCCCCGAGTGACTCAAGCTCGGCACATTCACCGGCGAGCCGGTCACGAAGTTCGCGGTTCCGCCGCTGATGGTGAGCGCGCCCAGGCTGGTAAGCACCGCGCCCGATCCGAAGTTGGCGGCGCCGCCGGTGACGCTTGTACCCCCGGTAACGCTGCCGATATTCAGCGTGCCGTTGAAGTTGATGGTCGTGCCATAGAATTTCACGGCGCCGTTGGGCCCGGTGATGCTGGAGGCGCCGGTGAAGGTGTGAGGAGCGCCGCCGCCCACCTGCAACAAGGCTCCGCTGGCCACCGAAAAACCGCCCGCGCTAGTCCCGCCCCCGCCGATCGTCAGCGTGCCGGTGTTGACGTTGACCGTGTTGTTGTTGTTGAAGACCGTTGAGGTAAAGTCATTCTCCCCGCTGGTGACCGACTTGGTCACTGTCCCTAGATTGTTGAACGTAGGCTGCGCGCCGGTCTGGTAGGACAGTCCGGCATCTACCTGGATGTTGAAAACGGCGCCGGCCTGATTGTTGATGATCGCGCCGTCGTACACGTAGATCCAGCCGGCCGTCCAGGTGCTGGCGCCGCTGACGTTCAGCGTGCGGCTGTGCAGGTAGCGGTAACTCCCGTTCAGCAGCATGCCGGCGCCGGCGTTCACCTGGCCGGTGCCGGTAAGCGTGCCGCCGCTCCAGGTAAACAGGCCGCTGGATGTGATGTTGTCCGATCCCTGCAACGTCCCGCCCGACAAGTTCAGCGCGGTGACGGTGACCAGTTGCGTAGTGACCAGGTTGGTGGTGCCGCCGGCTATCGTTAGCGCTCCGACGCTGGTCAATGGCGCGGCCCTGGCATTGAAAAACGCGGAGCCGCCGGAGATGACCGTGGCGCCGGTGACATTGTAAGCGCCGTTGATGTAAATCGGGTTGCCGCTTAACTCGATAGTGCCGGCCGCGCCGCCCGCCCCGCCGATGCTGGATGACGTGCTGAACGTATAGAGGTCGCTGAAGTGCAGGCTGGCGCCGGAGGCGGCGGTGAACACGCCGTCTCCCGTTCCGCCGCCGCTAAATTCCAGGGTGCCCGTCTGTGCCGTGACCGTGCCCGTGCTCTTGCTGTTGAACAGAACGTTGTAGAACTGGACGTTGTTGCCGGAACTGGTGCGCGTGACGCTCCCGAAGTTGTTGAACTGCGGCTGGGGAGTGCCGCTGTAGTAATAGAAGGCTTGATCGGACTGGAGCGAGAACGCGCCGGCCGCCAAGTTGTTCACGACCGCGCCGTTGTTCATGTACACCCAGCTCCCTGTAAAAACCGCGCTCCCCGTGTTATTCAGCGTGCGGGTGTCCAGGTACTTGTAGCTGCCGGACAGGCTGATGCCGCCGTTCGCGTTCGTGACCCCGGCGCCGCTCATGGTTCCGCCCGGCCAGGTGAACAGGCCGTTGAGAGTCAGCGTGCCGGCGCCGGTCAAGGTGCCGCCCTGCAGGTTGAATGTCCCGTTGATGACCGAGGCGGCCGCCAGAGACAGCGTGCCTGCGGTGATAGTCAGCGTGCCGTCGGCGTTGAGGCTGTTGAGAGTCTGCGTGCCGCTGTCGAGTACCACCGTGTAGCCGGCGCCGATGCATACGTCGGAGCCGGACACCGGGACACCGGAAGGGTTCCAATTGCCCGGCTTGGTCCAGTAGTTGTCCACCGCGCCGGTCCATTGCACCGCGCCGCCGGGGCAGGTGATTGCGTTGGAGCGCTGCGGGCCTTTCTTCGAATTCGAGGCCGTCGAAGAGGCCTCGCCAATCTTGGCTACGAATCCGTCGGCCGCGCCGGAAAGCGATGCGGACAGGGCGTGCGCAGTGGGAAAATCGACGGAAGCCGTTTCGCCCGCGAGGTAGACATTGCCGAAGGCATCCACGCCAATCGCGTTGCCGCGATCCGCTGCCGCGCCGCCCAGGTAACTCGAAAAGGCGATGGCCGCGCCGCCGCCGCTCAGCTTGGCGACGAAGGCGTCGCCGGCGCAGCGGCCCGAGGAATCGCGTGCGCAGCCCGGCTGGAACGCATTCGCGACCGGGAAATCCACCGAGTCCGTGCGGCCTGTCACGTAAATGTCCCGGGACGGGTCAACGGCGATGGCACTGGCTTGGTCGCTGCCGCTGCCGCCCAAGTACGTGGAGTAAAGCAGGGCGGCGCCATCGGCGTTGAGCTTGGCCACAAACGCGTCCTGGCATTTGCCCCAGGTGTCGGCCTGGCAATTGGCCTGAACGGGATTCACGGTCGGAAAATTCACGGATTCCGTGCCGCCGGCGACATAAACATTGCCATCGGTATCGACGGCGATGCCGCGGGCCTCGTCGTCCTGATCGCCGCCCAGCGGCGTCGAGTAAACCAGCGCGCTGCCGTCGGGTTGCAGCTTGGCCACGAAGGCATCGCTGCCGCCAGCCAGCGCCGGTTGCAGCGCCCGCAGGGCAGGGAAGTTGCCCGATTTCGTCGCGCCGGCCACGTAAGCGTTGCCCCCGGCATCAATGGCAATGCCGAACGCCGCATCGTCGCCCGACCCTCCCAAGTAAGTGGAATACACCAGAGATGATCCGTCGGCGCTCACCTTGCTGACGAAAGCATCACCGGCGGAGATGCCGCCGCCATAGGCCGGCTGCAGGGGATTCGCGGTCGGGAAATTGTTGGAGAGAGCGAAGCCGGCTACGTAGGCATTGCCGGCGGCGCCCACGGCGATGGCGTTGCCCTGGTCGGCGCCGCTGCCGCCCAGGTAAGTGGAGTACACCAGGGCCGAGCCGTCCGCCTTCAGCTTGGCCACGAAGGCGTCGCCGGTGCACGTGCCGTACAGATCGGCGGAACAGCGGGGCTGGAGCGCCTTGACCGTCGGAAAGTCGCTCGACTCGGTCCTGCCGGTCAAGTAAGCGTTGCCCTCGCCGTCGATGGCAATTCCCAGACCCCGGTCGTTGCCGCCGCCTCCCAGGTACGTGGCGTAAACCAGGGAGCCGGCCGGACTGATCCTGGCGACGAACACATCGCTGTTGCCGCCAGCCGTTTTCTGCAAGCCGTTTGCGGGGAAATCCACGGAGGCTGTTTCACCGGTGACGTAAGCGCTTCCTCCGGCGTCCACGGCAATGGCTAGTGCGGCATCACCCCAACTGCCGCCCAGGTAAGTCGAGTAGGTCAGGACGGGGTCAATCACCAGCGGCTGACGCCCATCCCAGGCTTCCACCTGCACGCCCACTTCGTTGCGCGCGGAGAGCACGTACCGCGCCTCGATGGATTTCCGCGTCTGCCCCTGCTGCTGGTACACCCGCGGCTTCAGCAGGCGGAGTTGCCCGGCGCCGGCGTCGAGAACCAAGTCGCCCTGTTCCGAGATTTCCAGGCGCTCGGCGCCGCGGAACGACAGGCGGATGGCCCGCGGATCGGCGCCCGGCCGGACAACAAAATCGTATTCAAGCTGTCCCTGGTTGCCGTAGTAAACAACGTCGATTCCCGGATAGATTTCTTCGTAGCGCACCTTGCGAAAGCTGGGAACACCGGTGCGCCATTGGCGCGGATCCTGGCCCAGGAAGTAGTTGCTTGCGGACGGAAGGCGCTCCAGGCCGCTTATATCGGCGTCGGGATTGGCGCCCGCAAGCCGCATATGCAGCACCACGGGCCGCCCGCCGCGCGCCCGAATCGGGCGCGCCCCGGCCGAATGTTTGTGCCCGCCCGGCTGCTTCAGCGAGAGGACCGCTTCGGTGCGCGCCAGAAACAACGTGTAGCCCGGTCCTCGAGAGAGGAACTGCACCCGGTCGTGGGTCTGCCCCCGGTTGGGTTCAAAAGCCAGCGGCAGCCTGCCATAACTGGAGAGCAATGCAACTGCCGGCGGCTTGCCGGGGATATTCCCTGGCCTCGCCGCTGTTGAAATCGGACCGCCTTTAAGACCCTGTGGTTGACCGCCCGGCGGCAGGCCGAGAAGCACCCATACCGCAAGGGCGCAGACCACACCTATCGGCATAAACGGCTGGCACCTATGCCTCACTTTGTTTCACCTCATCAGAGCGCTACGTGCGCCAAAACGTGGGGGGAAAGTGCGTCTTGCTCAGGAACGGGGCGAAACTACCACAGCCGCGTGCCAGTGTCAATGAACCTAAAGACCCAAAACCATGGCCCCGGCTAACCGGCAGCCCTGACAGCCTTTACCCTCTCGCGCCGTCTCTCGCTGCCTCCTTCTCCCGCGCTTGTCGATGCCGAGGTCCGAATCCCGTCACTGCGTGGTCCCGCCGCTTCGCGACACGCCGATCGGAACCTGCCTCCCCGTCGCCCGATCGTTGGCCTTCACTCCGTGGAGAACGGGGAACGATACCTGCCGGCCCGCTGCCGGTAGGTCAACAAAGCCCAGCAGGAGGCGCTGTCCGGCCCGGAGTTGCAGGCCGCCCAGCCAGGCGGCCGCGATGGTGCCCGGCAGGCCATTGTCCAGCAACGCGGGCGCTCCCGCGGCAGCCGGAATAAAGCGCAGGGCGGCCTGTGCCGCAGGGCTGGAGTCGGTCCAGCCCAGGGCCAGGCTCAGGCCGCCCAAATCCAGGTCCCGATAGGCCGAGAGGTAAACCGCGACACGCGCCGCGCCATCCTCCCCGGATTGCTCGCGCTGGAATTCCACCGCGCCCGCGCCGAGCGGCAGCTCCGCCGGTCTGGC
>Ga0315279_10005840_pt1 | contig 15758 bp, 10 predicted proteins | sample YL17G06_20_MG_FD_203694 | JGI IMG/M metagenome (GOLD analysis project Ga0315279, IMG submission 203694) | Sediment microbial communities from Yellowstone Lake, YNP, Wyoming, USA - YL17G06_20 | ecosystem: Environmental > Aquatic > Freshwater > Lake > Sediment | place: USA: Wyoming | collected...
TACAGTAATTGTGGTATCCATACCAGCATTCCTTTCTTGTTATTTCCAAGAAATTTATCGGAAGGTTGGTATGTTTTTGCTTATTCGTTCTCAAAGTTAGTCGCCTAAAAAGTGCGAAAGTCAACTTACTTGGTATAGAATCTATATATCGTTACTGTTGTGTATTTCTCGCCGGCGCCGAGAACAACAGATGGGAATTTGGGTTTATTCGGCGAATCCGGGAAGTGTTGCGTCTCTAAGCAAAATCCGTAGTGCTTCTTATAGACCTTGCCGGCTTTGCCGGTTATCGAGCCGTCCAGAAAGTTTCCCGTGTAGAGTTGCACTCCCGGCTCAGTGGTATAAACTTCCATTACCCGTCCGCTGCTTGGCTCATACACCCTCGCACACATAGCCAGCGAACCCCCGCTGCTCTTGAGGACGTAGTTATGGTCGTAGCCGCCCTCAACCTTGTCAATTCGAGAGCCAATTGTCTTCGGCTTGGTAAAATCCATCGGCGAGCCTTTAACACGTCTGATTTCCCCGGTTGGTATCAGACCCTTATCGACTACGGTGTATTTATTGGCAGTCAGCATAAGCTCATGACCAAGAACGTCACCGTTCCCCTGGCCGGCCAGATTCCAATAACTGTGATTCGTCAGATTTACTACCGTAGCCTTATCGGTTAGGGCCTCATAGCTTATCTTCAATTCATCATTGTTCATAAGGGAATACGTAACGACGCACACCAGGTTACCCGGGTAGCCTTCTTCGCCGTCTTTGCTCAGATAGGTCAGCTTCAACCCCACCTCGTCCGCGGCTCTTACTTCATCAGCTTGCCATACCGCCTTGTCAAACCCCTTGATGCCGCCGTGCAGATGATTTTCCCCATTGTTGGCCGCCAGCTTATATTCCACGCCGTTGAGCACAAATTTGGCCTTGCCTATTCGATTGGCATATCGGCCGACCGTCGCTCCGAAGAAAGCGCTTTTCTTGATGTATCCGTCAAGCGTATCATGACCCAGGGTAACATCAGCAAGCTTGCCGCTCTTGTCCGGAACCTCCAGCGAAACCAGAATGGCCCCGTAGTTGGTAATCCTCGCTCTAAGACCATTGGTGTTAGTCAACGTGTACAAATCAACCGGCTGGCCGTCGGGGGTTTGGCCAAAAGATTCTTTCCGGATACTCATTTTGGTCTCCTCCTTAACTTGAGGTTGTTTTGAAGTCACTTGCATTTCGCAGCCGCACACATAAACTGCCGCCACCGCTAAAACCAGCTTTACCAAGAATTTCCTTTCCATTTCTTACTCCTTGCTTGAAAATATCTATACATATTCCGACTTACAAACCTTGTCTGAAATATACCGCTGCCCAAATAGACTGTCAAAATAATAACCTGACCGAAAAATCGCCAAATTATGGAGGGGCGGAAAGACAAATAAAAAGTCAGAAGGCGAAATAAAAAGGGGTAAAAAAAGATAAAAAATCAAGAAAATAGGGGTTTTTGAGGGAAATTTTGAAAAATGGGGTGGTTGGCGGTAGTAAAAACGGCGATTTTATAGGACTTATTTGTTTTTTGGCTAAAAATGGGGGTAAAAATGAGTGTTTTTTTGCGCTTTTTTGTGTTTTTTTTGCAAAAATGAACGTGTTTTGAGCAAAAATGTACCAAAATGCACACTTTTTGAACCATTTTTTTGCACTTCTTGACTTTGGGAGGAGATGAGTGATGGGCGAGTAGATGGTAGAGTGAACCCAGAAACACTGGCGAGAACCACTGGTTAGCTGCGTTTTTATTGTATGTGTGACTTCGCGAAAATCAGGAGGTCAGCAAAGTTGTTTGGCTGCAAGGATGCGTATTCCTTTTGTGGCACTATGATGTAGTGCCAGTAATTCCCAGTCAGGTGCGTTGCATTATCACACCAGATCAGCGCAGCCCTATCTTTGGTAGCCACATCCACATCCTCGCGGCCCTTGGTTTCAAGCAAATATCGCTTGGCACCGGTTGTCACGGCCACAAAGTCAGGCTCGTAATAGCGGAGATTGTTGTTGGAATCGGTGTACTCGATGGTAAAGCCGAACTGCTCGGGCAGCTTGGCAAACGCAGATATGTCGGGCGAATCTTCGAGAAACTTGGCAAAGGTCTTTTCAAACTCATTCGCACACGCCACAAGGTTGAAGACAGTCTTGCCAGCTTTGAGGGTCGGACGTGAGTAGGGAAATGGCGGCGTTTCAGAGAGCATGCGCCCGGGATGAATCAGATGGGGCTGCAATTCTTCAACGACCAGAGGACGTAGTGCCTTGGCAAAGGTCTGGACGGTTACGTATTGGGCGAGGTTAGAATTGATCGCTTTAAGAATCACCGGATCGCTGAGGTCAACCGATTCACCAAACGCCCGCGTCTGTAAGAACTCACGCACTTTTGGAACCAGGGCTGCAAACTGTGAGGGGAGTTTAACGTCCTGGGCAATGCGCCTGGCGTAATACGAGATAACCTCTTGAGGAGTTTGAACTTCAGGTAACGTGTAATCGCGCTCGATCAGTTTTTGAAGGGTGATGATGTCATAACCCTCATAGCGGAACGTCTTGGCGGCAACATCATTTGCGCTTCGTGGGAGAATGGGGCAGGACATGGCCGCGACGTCGAGCGCTGCAATCTCATCAGCCAACGTCTTCTTGCGGCTGAGAATCGGACTGAGTGTGGGCAAGGCAATGTCTTTGTCGATTTTGGCCGGGTCGGGCATGATGGTAACAATCTGGAGCCGGTCTTTGCCGAGCTCGAAAGTTTCCATCGCGAAGTCCTCGTCTTTTTCGAGCTGCTCAACAAACTGTATGAATGCTTTGTTGCCTATGACGTCAACTCGCTCAGTGTAATCGGAGGCGAACCCGCGAAACATGAGCCGCAGGCCGCGCCCGATGGTCTGTTCGGGGAGGATATTAGCTTTGGAGGTGTAGGGGCGAAGGCCGACAACAACGGTCACATTTTGGACGTCCCATCCTTCGCGCAGCATCAAAACGCTAACGATGGCGTTGATGGAGCTTTTGGGCAAATCAACCTCGCGTGCCGCTACGCGGGCGTCCTTCAAATCCCGCTTCGAGACTTCGCCCTTCTTATCTGTGTGAATAATGAGAAGTTTTTTGCCGCCGAACTCGTCCGGATATTTGCGACGCAGATAATCACCCACCTCATCCGCCTCGTCCGTGTCGTTCATCATCACGAAGAGAATGGGCTTTGTGTTGAGTGGTTTTAGCTGTTCGCGATATTCGCGCCAGCGTTCGACTCCGGCTGTCAAATAGGCCCCGTAGCGCGTGCTGGCGATATCCGATTTGGTTTCCTGTATGCCGGTGGCGATGCCCTTCATCGGGCGCTTGACAATGCCAGCCTCGATGGCCTGTTTGAGAGGGTAGTCAAAGACCGTCCAAGTAAAGAGAGTTCCTTTGCTGTGTCGCGGCGTGGCGGTAAAGTCAAGTTGGGCGGCTATACCCTGATGCGGATTGACGGTCTTATCAGCCAAATTACTGTGAAGGCGCCGAATAAAACAGTTCCATTCGCTTGTTTCATCATGGGTATGGTGGGCCTCATCGTTGATAACTATTACCGGCCCACCCCTTGTTACGATACGCTTGTCGAAATCCACGATTTCAAGCTGTTGTGTGGGTGGCTTTGAACCAAGTACAGCAGTTATCTCTGCGGGCTCTTCGTTGCCGGTCGCATCAGGTCGTTCATAGAACTGCTGGATGTTTGTCAGATATAACGCGCCGTTCGAGTGTGCTCGCTCGCCATCGCCTCGCATATAGCATTCGAAGTCCCAGTAAATCTGCAACTCCGGCGGGATAACGGGGTCGGTGCGAAAGATGCGGCCGTTATCAAAATCAATTCTTAGACGCTCGAACACGATAACGTTGGGCGCAATGACCAGAAATGTGCGAGCGTAGTCATCACGCGGCTCGGCAACGGCGTTGAAAAACTGCCAGGCTATGGCCAGGGCCATTACTTTGGTTTTGCCACTTCCGGTCGCCATTTTGATACAGTAGCGGGCAAAATCATCGTATTGTAACAACCGGAGGTTTTGGTTAGACCCGGCGTAGCGAACAAGCAAGTCCTTATGGCGGCGCACGGCGGCTACTTCATAAAGGTAGATGAGCGTTTCTATTGCTCGGCGTTGCGAGTCATGGTACTTGAAGGGGCGACCATCCGGCAAGCGGTGGTCCGTGTGAAACCAGTAATTGAGCAATATGCGAGTGGTCTCGGTAATGCCTTCGTAGTTTTTCGCCCGCCATTGGTCAACGGCCTGGGTAATAGCGGGAACGCAAGGCGCAGTTTTAAGGTCAGGCTCAAAAAACTCCTGCTGTTTGTCGGGGGATTTCTTACGAGGCGACATAGGTTCACACCCTCACCTTTAATGCTTTTGTTGTGTCGTTGCCGAGAATGTCGATGACCTTTACAACCACCGTATATTCGCCCGGCGATTCGTAGGTATGCGTGGCCGACTTTTGCAGGTCGCGGCTCTTGCGTGTGCGGTAGGTCTGCCATTCGTTGTGGAACGTGTCGCCCTTGTTGTCCCAGTCAACCGCCCAGTAATCAATCCACTGCGACCAATGAGTGATTGCCTTCTGCACATCCTCCGGCACGTCATCAGGCGGTATGACGAAATCAGTGAGGGTCAGTGTCACAGCGAGTTGGTTCTGTTTGACGTCCACGGCCAAGGCGGCCAGCTCGAAGAAACGGATGTCACCCTGCTCGACGGCGCGTTTATCCATCACGTCTCGTGGGATTCGCAGGAAACGCAAATCGACTTTGGCCTTTGCCGCCTGCTGTTTGGCAACCTCGTTAAGCTCAAACGCGAAATCCCAGCCCAATATGTCAATACCATTTGTCGTCGGCGCATCTTTGCCAGTCCCGATGGCTCGCCGAAATTCGGTGACCATATTGGTTACGTCACCTGTTGAGATGGGGGCATCGACCGCGCCGACATGGACCATCCGCCCGTGACGGACGCCGTGAAGATATGTGTAGGCGCTGACAGGCGTGGCGTGATAGAGTTCGAGAATGAACTTGCGATAAGACAGAATAGATGCTTCGGCCTGTTCGCCAAATTCGGCTGCCTGCCAGGCCTGACGTTCATATTTGCCGAGGTTCTGGACAACGAACGGTCGTAGATTTTCTAAGGAGAGCAAACGCTTTCGTGTGGTGTGAATCGCAAAACGGCTCAAGTCGCACGCAATCCATTTGCGGTTCAGTTTTTCTGCAACGGCGGCAGTGGTGCCACTTCCGCAGAAGCAATCCAGCACCAAGTCGTTTTCACTGGACGACGCTTTAATAATGCGTTCGAGAAGGGCTTCGGGCTTTTGGGTGTCGTAATTCATTCTTTCAACAGCGACAGGGTTAACTGGGGGAACATCATCCCAGACAGAATCAACAATGTCTCCTTCAATTTCATCGAGGTATATAGTTCTAGTGCCGCCTTTTGTTGGATTTACGTCATCTCGGTAATACCTACCAGTTTCATCCTGCTTCCAACGCTTTAGGTATTCCTCTCTATGCGGTTTATATTGTGTATTCCACGTATAGTTTTGGGTCTTTGTCCACGACATTATGGTATCGTGCTTCATAGGGAACTTTCTGGCAGTCTTACGCTTAAAAGCGAAATATGCCCAAGCTATCTCGTTCAAAAAATTTTCCTGTCCGAATATCTCATCCATGACAGTTTTTGCATAATGCCCCACATGCCAATCCAAATGCACATAAACACTGCCATTCTCTGCGAGCAACTCGCGCAGGAGGACGACCGTCTCGTAGAACCACTGCAAGTACGAATCTAAACCGCGTCCCCAGGTATCGCGGTAGGCTTTTTGCTCGATGACGCTGGGTTCTTTGGTGAAGGTGGCTTCGCCGCCATCGTTAGCATCGGGGTCCTCGGGGATGGTGGCGGTGAAGGAAAAGTCCGCCCCCACATTGAAGGGCGGGTCGATATAAATGAGGTTGACCTTTCCGGCGAATTCGGCGAGGAGTGCGGGCAGGACGTATTTCTTGTCGCCCCAGATAAGGCGATTACGCCAGTGGGTGGTTGGGCTTTCGTTGGCGAAAAGGGGGTGACTGCGGCGGTCCTCTGCGGATTCATTCACCGTCTCGACAGTTTGAAACGGCAGGGCCACACGCAGGGGCGCGACGCGATTGCCGTCCTTGTCATATTTGCCGTCCCATATCAACTCGGTCATAGTAGTCCTCATCGGGCGTTGGCTAAATACATAGAAACTATCTCAATTGGTGAGCAAGATTGGTGTGCTAAAGCACACCCTACCAAAACCAAAAGAAATGATAAAGGAAATCCGGGGTGGGGGCAAGAAGATTTCGGATTACGGATTGCAGATTTGCGATTGATGGAGATTGCCACGGCCTACAAAACAGGCCTCGCAATGACAAACGTAGATTCCGCATCCCCGACCAACGGATTGCAGGGGCAGGCAAGCACGGTCCGCCAGAGGTGGATAAAAATGACCCTGCTTCGCCCGAAGGACTACGCAGGGCAGGCCAGTGACAGGTTACTACATCGCAAAGATGCGGTCGATGCGTTTAGCTATGTCGGTCAGGTAGGTCTCATCGCCGCCGGATAATTCTGCTGTCATATATCCCTCGAAGCCGACATCATCTAATGCCCGGCACACTTCGGGCCAGCTCACATCCCCATCGAGCAAGTTGGTCCACTCATATCCTTTACGTTTGAAGTCCTTGAGGTCGATTTTTATGATACGCTTGCCGAGCGTGCGTATCCAGTCCTGGGCGTAACCATAAATAATTACGTTGCCGACATCGAAGTAGGCCCGCACCCACCGACTTTCAAACTCATCCACGTAGCGTGCAAATTCAAGCGGGCTTAGCAGGAACTTGTTCCACACGTTCTCGATAGCAATGACCACCTTCATTTCTTCTGCCAATGGCAGCAGCTTGCGGATGTGCTCTTGCGAGCGTTTGTAGGCGTCACCGTAGCCAACATTCTCATTGACAATAGCAGGCACTAACAGCACCGTGCCGGCGCCCATTACGTTGGCGCATCGCAGCGCATTTTTCATTCCCTCCAGCCCTTTTTTAACCACCTCAGGGTTAGGGTCGGAAAAAGGTGCATGCCAGCCGCCAAAGACAAGGCCGTGCATCGGCACGCCAGCATCCTTGGCCAATTTCCCCTGCTCCCGGGCGGCGTTGAGGTCGTTTATGGGTTCGCCATCAATACCGTCAAATCCGCATTTTCTGGCAAGCTTGAACTTCTCGGCATCGGACAGGTTGTCGGGTAACATCCCAATCTTCAGCGCCTTATACCACTTTCTGTCCTTTTTCTTATCTGCGGCTGGAATTGACCGGCCTGGCAGTGCGGCTGCTAACGCAACCGCAGTGGTATATTTCAAAAAACTGCGACGTCCCATCATTTTTTCGCTCATTGTTTTTTCCTCCAATGGCATTGGTGCGAAGAAATTAAAAACTCAAAACTAAAAACTCAAAACTGCGGTGGCGTTCTATCTCCATCGCTGGGCACAATATACCAGCTTGCGTGGATAAAATCCAAGCTGAAAAAACATAATCTACCGAGTTAAGCTGTATGTTTGCGGAGGGGGGTAAATAACAAATCGCCTATAGCCCAAAAGTGTGCTTGGCCTACGTCACTGTGCCTGCCAACACCCCATAGCGGCCTCTAATAACGGTTGCTTTATATCGCTGTCCGGCTTTTTTATAGGCTGGTCCCATAAAAAGATAAAGTTTTTCCACTTTCTTTGCCGAATAAGATAAAAGGGTATTTGACTTGTTTTGTTGCATTGAAAAGGACTCTTTTCCACAGCAAAAAAGAGGTTTTCACGCTTAATTTTAGGGGCTACTGAAACTATGAGAATCATAGCGCTCGTCAATCAAAAAGGTGGTTGTGGCAAAACAACGATATCAATAAATCTGGCAAGCGCTCTTGCACTGGCGGGCCAAAGAGTATTGCTGGTCGATATGGACTCCCAGTCGCATTGCGCAGTCGGTCTGGCTGTGCCCGAGGAGCAGATAGAGCAGAGCATATACGATGTATTGATAAGCAGAAGCAGAAATGAGCCAATAAAGCTCACCGAAATACTTTGGCAGATTAGCGATAGGTTAGAACTGGCGCCGGCCAGCATAGACCTATCCGCATTCGAGCAGCAAATGGCCGGCATTCCTGAACGCGAAAGCTGCCTGAAAGAAGCGCTCGAAGAGGTAAAAGACCAGTATGACTATACGATAGTCGATTGTCCTCCAGCGGTCGGGCTGCTGACCTTCAATGCCCTTAGGGCGGCCTCCGATGTTATCGTCCCTGTTGAGACGGGTTACTTCGCGCTGCACGGTCTCAGCAAGCAGCTCGAGACACTGAGCATACTTTGCAAGCGCTACAGCCAGCAGGTAGATGTCAGGGTCCTCGCGAGTATGTATGATGTAAGAACGAAGATGGCCAGAGAGATTTTGGGAGAGCTGCGAGGCCACTTCGGCGACAAAATGTTCAAAACAGTCGTCAATTTCAATACTAAAATCAAAGAGGCATCAAGTTTTGGCCAGCCTATCAGCGAATACGACTCCACCAGTAAGGGCTACAAGGATTTTCGCTCACTGACTGAGGAAGTCTTAGGCTCGCAGGTCAAACAGCAGCGCCGCGAGTTTGTGAACTCCCTGGCCGGTCAGCTTGAGTCTATTAGCGTCACCGCTGACGAGTTGCTGGAGGCAACAAAGCTCCCTGTAAGAACCTCACCGACTCCGAAGGCGGATAAGCCTCAGCCCGTTGCTACCGCCGAAAAGCTCTCCGACTATTACGGCGTCAACCAGATGGGCGATGCCGTGGTATTTGTAACACTATATCCGCGTGCCCAGACTGTCCAGGTTGCCGGCGACTTTAATAATTGGCAGCCGGCAGCGACACCGCTGGAAAAAGTCGGCACAAGCGGAGTATGGCAGACAAAAATAAAGCTGCCTGCCGGCAGATATCGCTATCGGCTGGTTGTTGATGGCCAATGGCAGCAGGACCCGTATAATGAGCAGACCGAATTGAATCCGTTTGGGGAATTTAACTCGGCCGTTGAAGTAAAATAAAAATCTCTTGTTTGGCCCTCAAGTTTATCTTGGGGGTTTCTTGTGTCTCACGTAGGGTTGTTTAGCCGTCGCCGGCACGCTTGCCCTGCGACTTGTCCGGCGTAGCTTTAGCGAAGTCGGAAGCCCTGTCGTTTAGGGCGAAGCGGGGAGCTTGCCGAAGCGGCGACGCAGCATTAGTCTTCTACTCATTTTTTTCTTGCCACGCAGTTATCGTAGGGTGGGCTTCAGCCCACCAATTTCCTCAATTTTTTCTTGCGACGCAGCGTCCTGTAAGATTATAATTCTTGCCCCCACAGTTCGACTTCATGTGGCAGGAGCGGTTTGCGTGTTATGAGCTGTTTCAGGATGGACGCTGGCAAAGGACAATGGATTGTTGCAATCTTTGGACTCCTCTGGGGTTTTAGTCTTGTTGCTTCTGCAGACCCGGTCCATACTTACGGCGGTGATTTTCACCTGCGGATTCCCGCTGACCCAAACAACACTAATACCACCAAAGGGCGGATGGACGATGCAATTATTGACATTGCCGACCATTTTACTATCTATGACCTTGATGTCTCAATCAGCTTAAGGCACACCGATGTTCTGGACCTGCAGATTTTCCTGCAAAACCCTGCCGGGACAAGAATATGTTTAAGTAAGTACGACAGTTATGACCCGAATCTTACTGGTGAAGATTACTGGCTGACTATTTTTGACGATGAGGCTGAAATCTCGATAGATGATGCTCAGCCGCCTTTTACCGGCCGATTCAGGCCCGAACCAGGCAGCATCCTGGCGACTTTTGATGGCCTGGATGCTTACGGCTCCTGGCGGCTGCAGATTAACGATATGTATTATGCCGACACCGGCGTTTTAGAGCACTTTGAACTTATGATTTTAGAAAAGATACCTGCTGACTTGAATACAGATGGGGAGGTTGACTTCGTTGATTATGTTGAATTATCCGGGCACTGGAGAGACCAAACCTGCGTCAGTCCCGGCTGGTGTGATGGGGCCGACCTTGATGAGAGCGGGTCTGTGGACCTGTCCGATTTGGCTGAATTTGTCGAACATTGGCTTGAGGGCCCACCCTAAGCTTGTAAACTAACGACCATTCACCGCCGACTTGATTTTTTCTGCTGTGTCTTTTTGAATTTGGCGAGTTTTTTTTGAAGGTTTTTATCAGTTAATGCAAGGATTTGCACAGCCAAAACGGCTGCGTTTTTCGCTCCTGCCGCCCCTATTGCCATTGTTGCCACCGGCACGCCAGGCGGCATCTGAACTGTGCTTAATAGGGCATCAATCCCCTCTAATCCGCTCCCTGAAATAAGCGGCACGCCGATGACCGGCAGCGTTGTTCGTGCTGCTATAGCGCCGGCTAAATGAGCAGCCATACCCGCCGCAGCAATGATGACTTTTATCCCGTTTTTGGCCGCATTTGTAGCAAATTCAGCGGCGATTTGCGGCGTTCGGTGGGCCGAAATTACCCGCACAGTCGGCTCAATCCCGAAAAATCTTAACTGCTCAACGCAGTTTTGCATTACGCCCATATCACTGTCCGAGCCCATTACCACCGCTACTAGAGATGTTTTTTTAGATACCATTTGTTTTTTCTTTACAGGAGGTTACAATATTTTACAGTTTCAAAATACACAGTAATGATAATGCTTTATAGGAAACAATTAGCAGCGTCATTTCGAGCGAGCCGAAGGCGAGTCGAGGAATCCCTCGACCTGGCTCGGGACAGGTCTGCTTTTTAATAGATTTCGCCCCTTCGTCCCCCGGCACGCCGGGGGACTTCGGTCGAAATGACTTATACTCTTTTCTACAGAGCATAATGATAACGGTTCAGCATAGTAAACGCAAGTAAATATAGGGGTGGGAAATGCAGACAAGAAAGCCTTTTGTTGCAGGTCAGTTTTATGCTGGCCAGTATGATTCCTGCGTGGATGAAATTAACGAGTGCCTCAAAGAGGAAACGGTTAGCGAGGTCCTGCCTAAAACGATAGTGGCTGGCATTGTTCCGCACGCCGGCTGGACATTCAGCGGCAGTTTGGCAGCGTTAGTATTCTCAGCGATAAAACAGCAGCACGAAAAGGTCCATACTTTTGTAATATTCGGAGCCGTGCACAGCTATTTCGGCAGCTTGCCGGCGGTCTATGAAGCCGGAAGCTGGGTCACACCGCTCGGCGAGGTCCCTATTGATGAGGAATTGGCCGATGCCGTATTGAGAACAGGCACAGCCGTCAGCGACCCCGACTCTCACAGGTCAGAGCACAGTATCGAGGTTCAAGTCCCATTTATACAGTATCTCTTCGCCGGTGCGAAGATATTGCCTATCCTGGTTCCACCGAGGGAGCAAGCGGTGGCATTGGGTACCCGTGTTGGTGAGATTATCAAGCGAGATGAACAGAAGAAAATCATTTGTATCGGCTCGACTGATTTGACCCATTATGGGCCGCGTTACGGCTTTACGCCGATGGGCACTGGTTTGGATGGCTTGCGGTGGGCAGACATGGTCAATGACCAGAGGTTTATTGATTTGGCCCTGAAGCTCGATGCGGCAGAGTTGCTTGCCAGCGCCGCTGAGAACTGTAATGCCTGCGGCCCCGGTGCGGCAGCCGCTACTGTCGCAGCCGCGAAAATACTCGGCAAAAAAAAGGGCCTGTTGCTTGCCCACACCAACAGCAACGAAATAATGCTTCGTAAGATGGGTGGCACAAGCTATGACAGCGTCGGCTACGCAGCCATAGTTTTCTGACCGGCGACCTGTGATGGCCGCTTCACAGGTTCACTCCTTTTCACAAAATGCTCACGTCAATCTTGCTATGGCACGGTCTGCCACAGCCAGTTTTCAGTTAGTTCGTGAAGGTCATTGCAGTCAACTACGCCACTACGGTCGAGGTCGGTTCCTTCACACCAGTTAGGCGGTGAGCAAGTTGCCTGCCATTTCTGTGCAAACTTAGTTAAGTCGAAGAAGTCAACACGGTTGTCACAATTAAAATCGGACGCGTTTGCAAGCACTTTAACGCTGACTGTATCTGTCCCTGTTTTGGCCTCGGGGTCGGTAGCTGTTGCCGATAGTAAATGTTCGCCCACAGAAAGCTGAAAACCTACAAGGTCTCCCTTTCCGAGAAAACCATCGATACTGCTCGACCAAACAATGGCATTGGAGTCGTTGATATCGCCGGTTTCCGAGTCGTAAGCCGTGCAGCGGCCTTGCATACTTTCAGAATTAAGCAGAATTGTGCCATCCTCAGGGTCGAGTATGGTTACACGCGGTGGCTTGGTAGCTGTTGAGAATACAGAATTGGAAACGTCTTCGGCGAGATTCCAGCCATCGCTGGCAATGACTTTGACCAGACAATTAGGTCCTCCAGGCAAGCAGTTGGAGTCAACGGTAAGCTCATTTGAATCAAGGTCTATTGTGAGAGCAGACCATTCGGTTCCGTTGTCGTGTGAAAATTCCACAGTATAGCTAATCTGGTTACTATCGGGGTCTGAGGCCGACCAGGTAATGGCCATTTCGCCTGAAATCTGTTCTCCCCCGTTAGGGGATATAACCGTAACTGTCGGGCTGTTATCAGTAAGCAGCAATTCGTCGGCAACCACGCCATAAATATTAACCTGGATTCGGGTAGTATCGGGCGGGATGTTAACTACAACAGAAAACGGACCGTGGAGATAACTCTTAGGCTCTTCGCTTTCCAGAGGAGCAATGTTGAAGTCGCCCAGAACTGTTTCTGTGCTTGACTTAAATACAAGACGGCAATTTGGGTCCGAGACCTCTTGTGATAATTCGAGGTTTGGGACAGGGATAAGGGGACTAAGTTCGGCAGTTCGTTTGGGTATGTCAATGATACCGCTTATGAGCATCCTTTGGCCGGAGGTAGGTGGCGCCGCAGTTGCCGGCAAAGTTGCTGCTTTTGATTTGGGGGCGGTTGGTACTAATAAGGCGATTAGCCACCTGTACTCTGGCCCGGAAATCCAGTTGGAGCCGCTAACCGCACTCATCATAGTAAGCGTATTCCTCATGCGAGAGGATGGGTCGAATCGCACCTCCTGCTTATCGTTCACTTTGTAACCTGCTTTATTCGGTTCGACGAATCGGCCATTGCAGCATACGCTGATGTCATTAGGGCCGCCGCCTATTTTGGTATCGTAGGTATCTGGGTTGTCGGCCCAATCGCAGAATTCGCCTCTGTGCGGACGGTTAGCATCTACTATACGGAATGGGCCGGCAGCTAACTTCACCGGCGGCGGATTACGGTCAAACCTAAACGTTTGGTCCAGAATGTAGTATGGACTGCCTACATTATTTCCGTCAACATATTCCTCACCAAGACCATATATGTGGCCCATTTCATGACCGAATGTTTCCTTGACAAGGGGGGGGTTATCCGGGTTAAGTCGTATTGTATTGCCCCTCCGCACGCCCGGACCACGGTAGAGTTCTGGAGGTACAACACAACATACAAATTCAGCTTTCGCGCCAGAATAATGGGCATTATTATACTCTTTCAGTCTTGATTCCAAAACATTCACGAGATTTTCCGGGTCTTTATTCGGGTCACGCAGTTTTGTCGGATCTCTCGTGAATATTAAATTTGCTTGATAAACTATTTCGAGATGATTTACGTTTTTTCTGTCGTTCTTTGGTACAGGAAATACTTTCTCAACAAAAAGAATGTATTTGTCATCCCAATTGCGAACGATTCTCCTGCCCGACGGGCCGTTCGGTCTGTAGTCAAGTTCCTCTACGGCGAGAAAGCGGACTGTTTTAGCGCTTTTGAATGTGTATTCATGCGACCAAATCTCGGTGTCACTATCCTTAACCAAAAGTGAGAAATTATAGGTGCCGGCTTTCATATTCTCGGTGTCGGTATCGAGAAAGAAAAAATCGCACGTTGCACAGGGGTCTATTTTTGGGTCTGTTTTGGGGTCTATTTTTATCGGATTCGCAGGCCGCTCTGGCTCTTTGTAACTATATATATAGTCACCTAATATATAGCCACTTACTTTCAATTTGACATTGACTGATTTGGCTTTTTCCGTTTTATTTTGCAAGGTTACCCTCACAACAAAAGGTTTTGTCTCGATAAGGACGTAATTCTGATCAGCGATGCCATCTACCTTCTGGAAGCACTGGTTGATTTCAAATCGGTTGACTTCCACGGAAGGTTTGCACGAACTACAATCGGTGCCGTAGCCCATCCACGTGTATGGGTCTGGACAGTATCCATCCGACATATAGCATTCGCCTGTATCCTCATTACAGCAGACCCCTGGCCGGGGTGGTTGGCACATAGTACAATCGCCGCCGACGAGCCAGTTGCACCAGGGGCAGAGCTTCAGGCACTCCCCTTCATACATCCTATTGCACCAGCCTGTAGCCGGATCACAGCAGGCCCCTTGCGGTTGGCACATATTACAATCGCTGCCGGCACCAAGCCACGTGTATGGGCAGTTCTGTTGATCCGCCGAGATAGAGCACTCCCATGTACCCACAGCACAGCAGGCCCCAGACTGCACTGTTATGGAGACCGCATCCACCTTATGAACATCGGAGTCCCAAAGCCCAAGCACTGTTTCACCAACCGTATCTGCCGTATATTGGAAAACAAAATGTACTCGATCCGGCTGTGGATCGCCCGACGCCAAAACCTCATAGGCATAGGAAAACGGCGACTCATTGAACGGATTAAACATCGCAAACCTCCCGGCTTCCGGCTTGGTCTCTATATGGACAAATGTTCCGTGAGGGTCGGGGTCGGCCTCCTGAAAACCTACATACGCTACGTATTCGTCGTTATTACCCGACACTATCTCGATGCTGCATGATTGCCCCGGCGCCAATGTTACCGAGCTTGTATCCGCGCCGTTTACCCACAGAGATCTTTGCGGCTCCACCACTGTTATCGAAACTGAATCCAACAGAATATAATCGTAGTCCCAAAGCACAAGCTCTACCTGACCAGGCGTGTCTGCCGTATATTGGAAAACAAAATGCACTCCCGGCTTCACGTCTCCCGGCCCCGGCGGCGGATTGCCAAACGCACAGACCAAATAGGCACAGGAAAACGGCGGCTCATTGTATGGATCAACCGTCGCAAACTCCCCAGCTTCCGGCCTGGTCTCCGTATGGACAAATGTCCCGTGAGGGTCGTCCTGAAAACCTATGAATGCTGAGTATTCGCTGTTGTCATTTGACGATATCTTGATGCTGCACGATTGTCCCGGGTTCAATGTTACCGAGCTTGTATCCTCGCCATTTACCCTCAAAGATATCGCACCTTTACTTATCGCTGGCGATACAAACAGCAACCCTGCAACCAAACACAATACCCGAAATGTCCTAAAGATTACCATTTTTCTGACCTCCAAAAGCGAATAGGGGAATGACGATTTGAGATTTTCGAACCCTCGACTGCGCTACGCTTTGAGATTTCATTGTTTTATCCTCCGAAGATATTACTTATTTTGTGTAATTTAGCATATTATCGGGCTGAAAGCAAGAAAAAAGTGGGTAGTTAATTGGTTAAATGGTTAATTGGTGAGAGGGAAACGGAATATCGAATATCGAACAAGGTTGACTTTCGCACTTTTTAGGCGACTAACTTTGAGAACGAATAAGCAAAAACATACCAACCTTCCGATAAATTTCTTGGAAATAACAAGAAAGGAATGCTGGTATGGATACCACAATTACTGTATC
>Ga0315279_10005841_pt1 | contig 15754 bp, 10 predicted proteins | sample YL17G06_20_MG_FD_203694 | JGI IMG/M metagenome (GOLD analysis project Ga0315279, IMG submission 203694) | Sediment microbial communities from Yellowstone Lake, YNP, Wyoming, USA - YL17G06_20 | ecosystem: Environmental > Aquatic > Freshwater > Lake > Sediment | place: USA: Wyoming | collected...
TTCGCGCTTCTGCGAAAAGGGGACTGTCCCCTTTGCCGCGACGGAAAAGGGGACAGCCCCCGTTTCCAAACGGCCGGAAACGGGTGCAGCCCCCTTTTCCTCACCGCGCTAAACACGTACCACGCCACAGCGTGGCCGTGCCACCCCTTTCGGGCGTAATCGCTTGCGTAACCCGGGGGGGGCCACTATGTTTAATCCTCTGTGGCAGGGCACGCCCAATGAACCGAGGGGGTGAAAGGGGCCTGAAATGTTGATGACGCGCCGCTTGTTTGTCAAGGGCACCGCCGCGGGCTTGGCCGGCGCGGCCCTGGCGACTCGCGTGCTGGCGGCCGACGGCAAGCCTGGCGCGAAGATTCGCGTCAGTTCGTGCAGCATCGGCAGCCTCGCCAGCGCCAAGAAGGCCGGCCTGGACGGCATGGAGGTCGGCGCCGGCGGCCCGGCCCCGAAACTGCCCATCGCCGACCCGGCCACCATCCAAAAGTACAAGGACCAGATGAAGGAGACCGGCCTGGTGGTTTCCTCCATTATGATGAGCATCTTTAACTCCAACCCCCTCGCCTCCGACCCGAACGGCCCGGCGTGGCTGGAGCAGACCATCGACGCCGCCAAGGAACTGAAGGCCCACACCATCCTCGTGGCGTTCTTCGGTAAGGGCAGCCTGGGCTCGAAGGGCGACGTGAAGAAGGCCGACGTGGACGTGGTGGTGGAGCGCCTCAAGGCCGCCGCCCCGCGTGCGAAGGACGCCGGCGTGTTCCTGGGCATCGAGAACACGCTGCCGGCCGCGGAGAACGTGAAGATCCTGGAGCGGATCGATAACCCCGCGGTCAGCATCTACTACGACTGCTACAACCTGGCCGGGCAGGGCTACGATGTGCCGGCCGAAATCCGCCTGCTGAAGGACCGGATTTCCATCTTCCACTTCAAGAACGGCCCCGATTACCTGGAGGGCGGCAAGATGAAGTGGGAGCCTATCGCCGCGGCGATGAAAGAAATCGGCTACCAGGGCTGGATCGTCCTGGAGACCAGCGCCCCGTCGAAGGACCGCGTGGCCGACGACAAGAAGAACGCCGAGTACGTCCGCAAACTGTTCGCCTGACGCGGACGCAGGCCGCCCCCGCGTGCGGGCCCTCATGGCCGCGCGGCAGCGCCTCTCCGGGCTGATGGACGGCGGCCCTGCCGCGATTATCCAAGGAGTCTGGCGATGTCTAGAATCATCTGCGGTCTGGCGATACTGGGGCTGGTCCTCTCGCTGCTGGCAGCGAGCGTGGCGGCGCGGCCTGCGCCGCCTGTCAAGCCGCAGCCCACAAGGCCCAAGCCCGGGCAGGTGCCGCCCGTGGTCCCACCGGCCACACCCCCCGCGTCGGCCCCGCCCGCGGCGCCGAAGGGGCCGGAACCCCTGGAACCGGGCTACGGCCACTTCTTCAACGGCAAGGATTTCCTGGGCTGGGACGTCGACCCGGAGTACTGGTCCGTCAAGGACGGCGCCCTCCGCGGCGAAGTGACGACCGCCAAGATGCCGCGCGAGAACACCGCTTGCGTCCTGCAACTGGCTCCGCTCCGAAACTTCATCCTGCGCTTCAAGTTCCGCGTGACCGAGGGGGTCTGCGGCGTGGTGTACCGCTGCCGCGACGCCGGCAACCGGCGCGTCTCGGGATACACGGCGGAGATATCGGGCGTCCCCGGCAGCGTCGGCCTGCTGACGCACGAGGGGCGCGGGGCGCTGGCCGACGTCGGCGAGTTCGCCATCATCGACTCCGACGGCAAGCGACAGGTCTTCGGCGCCGTGGCCGACAAGGCGGCCCTCGCCCGGGCCAACTACTACAAGGGCAAGGGTGCCGACGAGACGCCGGTCTGGAACGATTACACGATCATCGCGCGCGGCAGCCACCTGGTGCACCTCATCAACGGGTACCAGACTGTCGAGTTGATCGACAACGACATCCCGAACCGCGACCTGGAAGGGGGCCTGGCCTTTCAGATCCGGCCCGGGCTGCCGGCGACGGTCGAGATCAAGGACATCCGCGCCCGGCGCCTGAAGGTCGACTTCGGCGATGCCGCCAGGCTCTTCAGCGGCAAGGACCTCTCCGGCTGGACGCTCTCCGGCGACCCACTCAAGAACACCTTCGGCGCCAAGGACGGCGTGCTCACGGTCAGCGGCGCGCCCTCCGGCTACCTGCGGACGACGCAGGACTTTGCCAGTTTCGTGCTCTCGCTCCAGGTGCGGCACGTGAGGCCGGGGGGCGGCAGCGTCCTGCTTCGCCTCATCGGCCCTGACAAGGTCTGGCCGAGGGCGATCGAGTGCCAGATGCAGCCGGGCACGATGGGCGACGTCGCGAGCCTCGGCGAGTTCACGATGTCGGCCGCTGCGCCGCCCAGTACGGGCCCGTACGGGCGGACCGCCAACCCTCAGGCGGGCAAGCCGCAGGCCGGCCAGAGGGCCCCCGGCGGGGCCCCGATGACGGCCGCTCCGCCGCCCAGTACGGGCCCGTACGGGCGGACCGCCAACCCTCAGGCGGGCAAGCCGCAGGGCGGCGAGAGGGCCCCCGGCGAGTGGAACCGGGTCGAGATGATGCTCGATGGCGGCAACCTCGAGGTGGCCGTCAACGGCCTCATCCGCGGCACCGCCACCGGGTGCCAGGACACCCCCGGCAGGGTCGGCCTGGCGTCCAAGGGCGGCGCAGTGGAGTACCGCAATATCGTCCTGGTGCCCATTCTGCGCGACGGGGCCGCCCCTGCGGCGGCCGGCGGGCAGTAGGCGGGCTCGCGGCTGCGGCGGGCGCCTGTGGCCGCGGCGACCCCGCGACAGGCGGGGCCGGCGAATCCACCGATTCCCCCGCCGACCTGGCGGGTTTGGTAGAGAGAGTCTTGGGGTCGCGCAGCGGACAACGCACCCATCTCCCGGACGCAACACCGCGAGAGGGCCGGGGCGCGATAACGAAACGCGGTCTTCATCCTCATGGAACAGGAGAGGGTCATGGCACGGGGTCTCAGTCGTCGCCGTCTGCTGAAGCGAACCGCCGTGGCGGCCGGGGCGGCGGTCGGGGCCGGCCTCCTCAGAGGGCCCATCATCTTGGCCGAAGGATCGCCCAACGCCAAACTCGGCGTGGTCCTTATCGGCTGCGGCGGCCGCGGCACCGGCGCGCACCTGCCCAAGTGCGCTGAGCAGCGCCTTGTGGCCGTGGTCGATGTCGATGAAAACCAGTCGGCCAAGGCCCTGAAGTACCTCAAGGACAACGCCGGGAAGTTCAAACTCTCGGGCCTCGACCTCTCCAAGGTCAAGGTCTTCACCGACTACCGCCGCATGTTTGACGACTTCGCCAACCAGTTCGACGCCGTCGTCATCGCCACGCCCGACCACCAGCACGCGCTTGCCTGCATGATGGCCATCCAGCGCGGCAAGCACGTGTTCTGCGAAAAGCCCCTGGTGCACAACCTGTACGAGGCCCGCGTCCTGGGCGAGGCCGCCAAGAAGGGCAAGGTGGCCACGCAGATGGGCAACCAGGGCCTTGGCACGGGCGGCGACCAGGCCCTGGCCGAGTACCTGGCGGCCGGGGCCATCGGCGCCGTGACCGAGGTGCACACCTGGCACGGCTTCGGCGACCGCTTCGGCGGCAGTTTTCCGCGCCCGCCGGCCGAGCCGGTCCCGCCGGGCCTCGACTGGGACGGGTGGATCGGCCCCGCGCCCTTCCGCCAGTACCACAAGCGCTGCCACCCCGGCTACTGGCACGGCTGGAAAGACTTCGGCACCGGGTCGCTGGGCGGCTGGGGCACCCACGTCTGGGACGCCATCGGCTTCGCCCTTAAACTCGGCTACCCCACCGGCGTGGAAGTCCTGAAGATGGACGACCCGAGCGACGAGCGGTTCCCGATGCTCACGACCCTCTGCTACGAGTTCCCCGCGCGCGGCGGCCGCCCGGCCCTGAAGGTGTTCTGGTACGAGGGCGCCCACGTCAAGGGCAAGGACGTGGGTCCCGAGAGCGGCAGCGAGGACATCACGGGCATCAACCGCCCGCCCCTTGCGGCCGAGATCGAGACGAAGTACGGCCGCAAACTCGGCGGCGCCGCCTCCATCTTCGTCGGCGCCCAGGGCCTGATGACCGCCAGTTCGCACGGGTCGGCCCCGCGCATCGTCCCCGAGGAACAGCACAAGGCGTTCCCCGTGCCGGCGCAGACCCTGCCGCGCATCAAGGGCGGCATCTGGGCCGACTTCCTCCGGGCCTGCAAGGACCCCGCCCAGCCTTGCATCTCGGACTTCGCCGCCTTCGCCTGCCCCCTGCTGGAGGCCATGTACGTGGGCCACCTGGCCATGCGGGCCGGCGTCGGCAACAAACTCCTCTGGGACGGCCTCAACATGAAATGCACCAACATGCCTGAACTCAATCAGTACGTCAAACGCGAGCCCCGCAAAGGCTGGGAACTGTAGCCCGGGATTGTTTACCACTACGACGCCACTTCGCGCGGCGGGTCTCCTGACCCGCCGCGCGATCCCACGCCACGGGGCCGAAATCGCAGGTTCCGGCGCGGTGGGTCAGGTCGAAGATCCGCCGTGGCGGGAGACCCACCGCGCAAAGCAGCAAGTGGCGTTGTAGTATTACTGACTCGGGTATAACTATTGTCCGAGGCGACGCCGTGTGTTTGTCATTCTGAGCGCAGCGAAGAATCTCGTCTTAAGGCCCGTGCGACGCCGAGATTCCCGTACGGCTCCGCTCAGAGCCTGCCCTGAGCCTGCCGAAGGGGCAGGCTTCGGCCCCGCAACCGGGGCCTCAGAATGACAATCCCTGGCGGTGTGGGACATTAGAGCATTTCACGCTCGGATGTGTCCTTTGCCAATAGAGTAGGCATGGAAACCTACTCGGACGCCCGCAACTGGTTCCAGTCGTGCGGATACATTCAAGCGTGAAATGCTCTATTATCTATGCTGAGGAGGTGCCGGACCGGCGGGCGTTCTTGCGGGCCGCACAGGACGAGGAGACGCCGGCGTTGCTGCGCTGGCACGGCCTCACGGGCCCGCCCTTTGAGGCGACGCGCGGCCGCGGGCCGCCTGCGTCACCCCTGCCGGCCGTGGATAAACCAGTGCACCAACAATTCCGCCGTGCGATCCTGGAGCGCGGGCGTGCCTGTGCGAGAGGCCGCGAGTTCCTCGAACCGCCCGCGCGCCTCGGCCATCCGCGAGGCCAACTCGCGGACCGCCTGGCGGCAGGCGGCGGCCTGGGCGGGAACCGTAACCTCCCCGCGCACGCCCAACTCCGCCAGCACTGCCACGAGAGCCGCTTGCTCAACGCTCGAATATACAACCTCTTGCCGCGCGCCCGCCGACCGGAACACGACCGCGCGCGGCTCAAAGAGGTGACCGGCTCCGTTGGCCACAGGTTTGCCCTCGGGTATCGCGATCGTCTCGCTTGCCGCGCCCGCGCTGGCCAGCCAGGCAAGCAGCGATTCCCGCTTTTCATCGGGAGCCAGCGAATCCCAGATGCCCTCGGCCAGGTCCTGGGCCGTGAATTGCTGCGCCCCGAACGATCTTGCGCGCTGCTCCATCTTCTGAACTTCCACGATGCGAATCCGGCGGTAATGGCGCGCCGTTTCCAGGTACAGTTCGTCCAGCAGCGCGGCCCGCTCGCGCGCGCTGCCGATGCCGATCATCTCCAGCACCGCATCGTCAAGTTCCCGGCGGTCCGCCTGCCGCAACTCGGCGCTTAACTCCAGCGGCGTCTCGGCCAGTTGCTTGACGTGCGCGGCCGTGTGGCAGTTCATGAACGCCTCTTCCACGAGGCGGCCGACCTCGCGGCCTTGCATCGAAAGAAGCGCCGACCGCAGGCGCTTGAGCACCCGCGCCGAGATGCCGCGCGGGTCAGGAACGTCCAGCAGGTTTACGTCCACCACTTCCGTCTTCAAGTTACCTTCCGTGCCCGCATAGCGACCGTAGTACGTTTTGATAAGCCCGACAATTGTGCAATTAAGAACTGCGACCAGCGCGTCAGGCCGTGTTTTGTCTTCCGGTTTCGCTGAGACATAGAAGAGGTTGTGGTTGCACACGAGCGATTCCGGATTCGCCGGTATGATGTGGCGGTAATGCTGCGCCATGGGCCAAAAAGCCATGCCCACCTTGCCGCCCGTCAGATCGTACCAAAGCGGCCGCGCGGCGCAGGAGATCCGCTTGGGCACGGAGACGGATTTCGACTTGTTCGATTCAAACGTCTGCCGCGCGCCCCAGCGGATATACCGGGCCGCGTAACTGCCCGCGAGTTCCTCCAGGGGCTTGCCCACCCACAGGACCACGCGGTCCAGGTCCGGCGCGCGGATGACCGGCCGGTCCACCTCCATCAGGCTGTGGACCTCCGGGCGCACGTACTCGGCCTCCACCGGGTGCAGGGTGCCGTCGCCCGCGCGTACGATGCGCACACGGCCGCTCTCCACCTCGCGCCGCGGGCACGGCGCCATAAGGCCGATGTTCTGCCACGGCTCGCCCCCCCGCGCGCGGGCCAGTATCTCGGCGGTCACGTCGCGCGGCATGAAGAAGGCGTCGCACCCGCTCTTGATGCCGAAACGGATTTCGGCGATCTCGCCCAGTTTGACGAAGCGGCGCCCGTACTGGCTCATCAGGCGGAAGTAAAAGTCGGGGGCGCGGAGGAACCGGCCCCACTTTCCTGCCGCGTACGTGCGGGCCGATTGCGCCACAGCCTCCATCCCCGTGGGGGTCGGCGGCGCGCCTTCGCCCTCGTCGCCTTCCGCCTCGCCCTCGCCGGGGGGCGACTTTACAAGAATCGCGGCCGCACGCACGCCTTCTTCCCACAACCGCCGCTGCGGGACCGGAATGATGCGCAGCCGGGCGTCGCTATAGACTTCGCGCGTCTTCTCGATGAGGTCGCGCAGTCGCTGGGCGGCCCGCTGCCGGGCCGCTTCATCCCCGGCGGCGCGCGGCCCAAGAATCTCAGCCAGCGGGCTTTCGAGGCGCACGAACTTCGCCAAGTTCTCGTCGCGAACCTTTTGGTCGCGGCACCGCTGAAGAATGGTTACGGCGGTCTTGATGCGCGCATCCTCAAACCACGGTTCCTCGACGCTCTCAATGACCGCCACGAGCCGGAAGTTCTGAAGCACCCACCGCTGAACCGCAAAGCCGTATTCCACGTCGAGCCAGGAGGAGGACGTAAGGAACCCGAAGTACCCGCCCTCGCGAAGGATCCCCGTTGCCACGGGCCAGAAGTAGCAGTGCAGGTCGCTGCGGCCCGAGAGTTTCACGCCCGGCCAGGCCTGGGCGCACATGTCGGCCAGGTGTTCCTTGGTCTGACGGCAGCGGGCCGCGTGGGAGTCCGCCGATTCGCCCTTGCCGAGCCGCACGTCGTCAAGGCGCGGAACGAGTTCCTGCCGCACGTACGGCGGGTTCCCGACGACCGCATCGAGGTCCGGCAGCGCCACGAAGCGCGGCTCGTAGGAAAGAGCGCCGCCGGTTTCCGCATGGCGAGGGCCGGGAATCCGGCAGAAGTTGTCACGGTCAGCCGCTGCATCGAAGAAGTTCGCCCGCGCAACCTGCGGATAGTTCTCTTCCTGCGTGATCTGGCGGGCCGCCAGGTTCAGCGTGGCCAGGTGGGCCGGGAAAAGGGCGATGTCGCACCCGAAGATATCGCCCAGAAGTTGCTGGTGCGTCTTGCCGTGGTCAATGTGCCGCTGGCCCCCGCCCGGCTGCTCCGAAAGCCACGCCTTCCGGTGGTATGCCCGCACTAGGAAACTGCCTGACCCGCACGCCGGGTCCAGAACGGTGTCACCCGCGCGCCGGATGCAGAAGGCGTTGATGACGTCGACGATGTCGTCCTGCGTGAAGAACTGGCCGAACCGCTGCCGTTCCTCTGGCGAAATGAGTTTCTGGAAGATGCGGCCGAGAATGTCGGATGGGATCTCCCGGAAATCGTACTCGTCCAGGCTGGCCAGAAGTCCCTGCCATCCCTGCCGCGCCTTGGGCGTGGCAAAGACAAGGCTTCCGGCCCAGTCGCTTACTTGCGGATAGAAGATGGGTTCGTAGTCGCCGCTGGCGCGGACGGCATTTTCAAACATGCGCCGGAAACCGGCATAGACTTTTTGCGGATCGGACGCGCGGCCGGGCATTGCAAGCGGTGGCAGGAACGACGAGAACCGCGCCCGTAGCGAACCGTAGAAGATCGCCCTATTGCAGAACACGTAGCAGAGCGTCTTGGCGGCCCGCTCCAGGGCGGCGCGCCAGTCGTCGGCATCCTTGGGGTTGAAAGTCCAGCCCATGTCGCTGGCCATCCAGGCTTGCAGGCTTGCGGCAAAGGCCGCGTCGGTCGCGCATCGCTCGGCCAAATACTCCGCGGTTCCCTCGACGGGCCACTGGACATGCGAGTGCAGCGTGCGAATGAACACCTCGTCGGGCGGAAGGGCCCAATCGCGGAATTCGCCGGTAACGATGCGGGCGAACTCATCTAGAAATGCCGGAAGGAAGCGTTCTCGGACGGCGCCTTCCACGTCAGGGCGGTCGCAGGCGGCCGCATCGCGGAGGCCCAGGCCCAGGTCCCAATCTTTGAGCCGGCGCTCGATGAGCGCCACCTGCCACCGGCTGCGGTCGAAAAGGACGAACCAGTTGACGTTCCACGTGAAGAAGTACTGCGACTGCACGTTCTCGGCCTTGCGGAAGGCATCCTGCATCAGGTCTTCATCGTAGGGGCTGCGGCCTTCGGGCGTGCCCGGCATCTTGACTTCGCCGCAGAGGATGGGCGTCTGGCTGCCGCGGGCAAAAAGGCGAAGGTCCGATCGCTTCTGGCTGCCGCGGCCGAAAGTCTCGATTGCCACGCGCTCAAACGGCCAGTCCGGATGGGAAGCAATAATCGCGTCCATCCACGACTTGACGCGCCCGCAGAACTCGACCTCATGCACACGCATTTGAGCCGCCGCAGCCATCAACGCTCTCCGCCCAACTTGTCCATCATCGGCCTGCCTCTATTATCGCCGCCGTGCGCGGAAACTCAACTGCTTCTTTGCTGCCCGCGCCTCGCGTCTCGCATCCCGCCCTTCCCGAATCCCGATTCCCGAATCCCGATTCCCGGCCGTTGGCCGCCGTCTGCCATTTTGGCAGTTCCCTCGCCCCGCAGCCTGCCCGCCTCTGACGCGTTTTCTGTTCCCTGTTCCCGGTTCCCCGTTCCCGGTTTCTGCCTTTATTATCCTCCGCACTCGTAACTCCTTTTCCCGCCTTACTTTACGGCCACGGCTGTCCCCAGGTCTTCGGTTCCCCGGCCTGCCCGCCTGTGGCCTTTGCGTGAGATCGCCGGCGTTGCCTTGGTTCAGTTTTTCACTCCGCACTCCGCACTCCGCACTCCTCACTCGTAACTCCTGTTCCCGCCTTAACTTACAGCCACGGGTGTCCCCAGGTTTCCGGCGCCCCGTTCCCCGTACCCGGTTCCCCGCTTTTGGGAGTTATCCACAACGGCGTATGGCCATGCGTCGATGTTAAAAACCATCAAATTCGGGTCAAAATCGGTCAAAAAGGCGACGTTTTCCGTCAAAAAGGCATCAAAAAGGCGCGCATTTCGTCATGCCCATCTTAACATTTTGGGGGGTCACCCCCTCTGGCGCTAGCGCCAGGGCCGTTTTGGGGTTCCGAAAGGTCAAAAAACGTGTTTTCGGGGGTCCAAAATGCCGTGTGGATAAGTTATCCACAAAATGTGGAAAACTCTGGCGGCGCCCGCCGCCAGGGAACGGCCACCGCCCCGCGTGCCGCGCGGAGCCGGTACGCCGCCCAGTACGGGCGGGCGTACTGGCCCGCAGGGCCTGGGGCAAGGGCTTGCGGCGGGCGGCCGGAAGCCCTAGACTGCACTGACGGGCTGATTTCCGCGACCGGCCAGGGGGCGGCTGCATGGCGAGACGAGCGAAACGGGCGGCCTTGGTCCTCTCGGCCCTCTTTCTGGCGGGATGCTTCGAGGGCAAGGCCGACTTCACGTTCAACCCCGACGGGTCGGGCAAGGTCGTGGGCGAGATCCTGTTTCCGACGCGGCCCCCCTGGCTGCCCGTCCGCCGCACGTTTGGCAAGAGCGAAACGCCCCCGCCCCCGCCGAGCCCCGAAGACGAGATGAAAGAGTGCGTGACCCAGATCATCAAGCGGTCGTCCGGCATCGACGCCTGGAAAGACGTTTCGTTCGAGCGGGCCGCCGACGGCCGCGTCCGCCTCAAGGCCACGCTGTACTTCAAGGACCTGGCGAAGGTCCGGTTCTACCCGGACGACCGCTCGCGCCTGACCTTCGGCCCGGACGGCACCAACGCGCTGCTGCTCATCCTGAGCCGCGCCAAGCCGGTGACGGAGCCGCCCAAGCCGTCGCACCCGGTGACGCCCGAGGATGCGGCCAAGCGCATGAAGGACATGCGCGAGCGCTACGCCCAGACCAAGGCCGCCGTGACCATCGAACTGGCTCTCCTGAAGGTCGACCTGGCCTTCCACACCCCGGGGATGCTGGAAGAGGCCCGCGGCCTGGAGCAGCAGGGCACCACGCTCTCCTACGCCGTTGAGGGCCCCAAGATTGCCCAGGCGATGGACGCCCAGATGGCCGACGGCACGTACCTGAAGCAACTCATCCTGGCCGGCAAGTCGGCGACCGCCAAGGACCTGATGAACGAGAAGGTCTTCGGCCTCAAGGGCGAGGTCTGGGCGCGGTGGAAGGGGCCGTTCAAGGCCCGCTTCGATTACCAGGCCGAGGCCGATGCGGCCCGCAAGGCCCAGCCGCAGATGATGCTGAAACTGGGCCTCGAGAAGCCGCGCCAGAGTTCCTCGCCCGCGACGGCGCCCGCCCCCGCGCCCGCGCCGGCGCCCGCCCCGGCCAAGGACACGCAGCCGCCCACCAAGAAGGATGCGACCCCCGCAAAGAAACCGCCCGATGCGCCTTCCACCAAAGGGCTGCCGACCATCCCCATGCCCGACCCGACGAAGATTCCGGTCCCGATCCTACCCTTCTGACGGGCGGCCATGCCGGCCGCCTGCGTGGCCTCCGCTCGGAGCGACCTGGTAGTGTGCCAATTAGGGGGTGGCATGCCCAGGCCGCCGTTTGCCTGGGCATGCTCTGCGCCGCAACCGCTCGCATGCCCACGCATACAGCGGGTCGCCTGGGCGACCAGGCTGTGGGCATGCCACCCGGCGAGGGGAAGAACCCCCCATAATTGACGCGATACGCGATCCGCCCTTTTTCGCTTGGCAAGGGTGGGCGCATGTGACACATTGTTGGCGCCGGGCGCCGGCGACCGCGCGGCGGGCGACCCGGAGGGGCAGGGCGCGGGCGCGATGGAGGCGGCCATGCGACAATTCCTGGGCATCGTGGCAGGGCTGGCGGCGGCCATCCTCGTGGCCGGATGCATCGAGGCCAAGCAGGACTACACGCTGAACCCGGACGGCTCCGGCAAGGTCCTCCTGGACCTCCTGATGCAGGACATGCCCGCCGGCCTCGGGCAGGCGGAGAAAGCCGACCCCGAGGTCCTCAGCAAGCAGGCCGTCCGCCGCATCCTGAATTACTCCTCCGGCGTCAGCGCCTGGGCCGACGTGGCGTACAACCGCACCGAGGACGGCCGCACCCACTTCAAGGGCACCGCGTACTTCAAGGACTTCTCGAAGGTGCGGTTCCCGGTGGCCGGCATGTCGGGCATCTCGTTTGCCAAGGACGAGAAGGGCGGCATGGTCCTGGAGATCGAGGGCGGCCGCGACGAGGCCAGGCAGCCCCCGGCCGCGCCGCCGACGTTGACCGATGAGGAGATCGCCCAGCACATCAAGGCCCAGCGCGACAAGTTCCAGCAGATGCGTCCCATGATGGAGATGGTTCTGGCCAAGACGCGGATGGACCTCTCGTTCCGCCTGCCCGGAACGGTGGCCGAGGCGTCCAACCTCCAGCGGGAGTCCGACGGCACCGTGCGCCTGGTGCTGGAGGGCGCCAAGATGCTCCAGACGCTTGACCAACTCATGGCCGACGATGCGTACATGCGCGAGGTGGTCACCAGCGGCGCCGACGTCGGGCAGGGCAACACCCGCCTGAGCGCGGCGGTCAACGAGAAATTGTTCGGCACCAAGGCACCCGTCCGCGCCCGCGTCGCGGGGGACCTGAAGCCCCTGTTCGACTACGAGGCCGAGGCTGCGGCCGCCAAGGACGGGTACCTGAAGATGGTGGAGCGTCTGGGCCTGGACCAGTTGCCGTCGGAGCAGCCGCGGTTGCTGCCCCCGGGGGCCCGCGGCGAGGGCCAGGGCGCCCCGTCCGGGTGCGGTGCCGGCGGTGCGCCGGGCGGCGCGGTCGCCCCGGCCGGCCCGGCGGCGAAATAAAAATCTTTTCCAGGAACTTCCCGCCCTCGGGCCGGTTCTAACGGGTAGTGGTCGGGCTGAACCGCCCCTTCTTTGCCTGACCACTGCGGTCCTTCTCGGACCGCCCTTTGGCCCTAGGGCGTCGCTACTCACCCCCATGGTGGCGACGCCCACCTTTTTGGATGCGGAAGAACGGGGAACAGGTGCAAGGGCCGACGGGTTGACGAGGGTCGCCTGGGCGACCGCTGCAGGAGCGGCGGGGCATGTTTCCGGCCGCTTACTTCAGCAACTTGACTGCAATCGCCAGCACGATGATCAGGACGACGGCGGCGATGATGATCCGGGCGAGCCACCGGCCGCCCTTGGCCTCTTCCGTCACCTCCTGCCACGCGGCCATCTTGCGCCACGCATCGCCGCCGCGGCAGTAGGCCAGGAAGATGGCGGTCGTCTTGTCGAGCGGCAGGGCGGTGTCGGCAGCGCGGAAGTGGCGGTCGCCTTCGCGGTACTCAACGATGAACGCGTTCTTCTCGCCGCTGGTCTGGATGTATTCGCTGGGCTCTTCGCGGCGGGTCAGAATGGCAAAGGTGCCCGACTCTTTGCCCAGGCCGTCGAGGGCCGCGCGCATCTGCGATTCGTCGGGATTCTCAACGTCGGAGCCTTCCTCGGTCTCCAGGAGCATGGCGTTCTCCTTGACTGGAGCGCCGGCCCGGTTGCCGGGCGGGCGGCGCGTTACCATATCGTGCGGTAGAGCAGCACCGCCGCAATCACCAGGAGAATGAGCACGACGGCCAGGAGCGCCTTGACCCAGGTTTCGCCGGGGCGGGCGGCACCGCCCTCCTGCCACGGGACTTTCGTCCGCCACACATCGTCGCCGCGATTGTACGAGGTCATCAGAAGCGCCGCCAGTTCGTAAGGCACGTCGCCTTCGGCCAGGTAGTCCTTGCCCTGCTCATGGAATTGCACGCTGAAGGACTTCGACCCGCCGCCCAGTACGGGCGGGCGTACTGGCCCGCAGGCCGCCATGTAGGCCTCGGGCTTGCCTGAGCGCGCGAGCGCGGCAAACGAGTCCTCGTTCTCCGAGGCGTTGACGGCGGCGAGGGCGTCCCGGATCTGCTCGTCGGTGGGGCTGTCGCTCAGCACGCCCTTGTGGGTTTCGAGTTGCATGAGACCTGCCTTTCTGCGGGTGTCCGCCGTCCGGGTTCGGCCGCACGCCTCATCGGCAACCCGGGCGCCAGCCCCCGGATGCCTGATGTCAAATCATGGCATCGCCGGGCGGCGGATGCAAGAGGGCAGGTTCCTCCGGGCCAGTACGCCCGCCCGTACTGGGCGGCGGCCTCTCAGGTTGCCGCGTCGATCGCAGCCCGCACCTTCAAGAGGTCCTCGTAAACCTTCTTGCGGGTATCCTGCGTGTAATTGCGGAGGACGTAGGCGGGGTGGAAGGTGGGCATCAACTGCGCCCCGCGGTACGGGTAGAAGCGGCCCCGCAGTCGCGTGATGCCGTCGTGGGTCTGGAGCAGCCACTTGGCGGCCGTGCCGCCCAAGGCGCAGATGACCCGCGGCCGGAGGACTTCCAGTTGCCGCATCAGGTACGGCATGCAGTTGGCCGCCTCGTCGGGCATCGGGGTGCGGTTGGCGGGGGGCCGGCACTTGACGATGTTGCAGATGAACACCTGGTCGCGGGTCATGCCGATGGCCTCGATCATCTTGGTCAGGAGTTCGCCCGCGCGGCCGACGAACGCGAGGCCTTGCCGGTCTTCTTCCTCGCCGGGCCCTTCGCCGATGAAGACCAGACGGCTGCGCGGGTCGCCCTGGCCGGGGACGGTGTGCGTGCGGCCGGCGGCGAGTTCCTTGCAGCGGTCGCAGGCGGCGACCTCGGCGGCGATGCGGGCGAGGGATTCCTCGCGGCCGGCGCCGCCCTCGTCCTCGGCGCTTCCGAACTGGAAGAGGTCCAGGGTCCGCGCCGCTGGGCCGACCCGCTGGGCGAGTTCCTGCCGCAGGGCCGCCGCCGCTTGCGCCTCGGACGGCGGGGCAGAAGCCGCGGCCACTTGCGTCTCGGGCGATGCGGCGGGGCCTTCGCCGGCGGGTTCCCCCGTTGCCACGCCCGCTGCGGGCCTGTCGGCCGCGCCTACTCCGCCGAAGCAGACGCTTCGGCTGCGAAGGCCGGAAGCCTCCGGGGCGGCGGCGGGAGCGGCCCGTACGGGTTCGTCGGCAGGGGCGGTTCCCGCCGCGGACTCCGCCCCCCGCGGCTTGGCGGCCGCGGCTCGACCGAGTTCCTCCTGGCTCGCCCGGCGCACGGCTACGAGGCCCGCCCGGCCCTCGCCTTCGAGCCGGGCGCGCAGGCCGGCCACAATGGATTGAACCATGCGCTGGGGATCCGGCGGGTCGGCGGCGGGGCGGGCGTCAGTCATGGGGCAGAAGCGACCTGGAGTTCTGCAATTCCTTGATGATGGCCGGCCCGGCGGACGTGCCGATGCGCGCGGCTCCGGCCTGGACCATCGCCCGGACCTGCTGGACCGTGCGGATGCCGCCGGCGGCCTTGACCTGTGCCCGGTCGCCGACGGAGCGCGCCAGGAGGGCCACGTCTTCGACCGTGGCGCCGCCCCGGCCGAAGCCGGTCGAGGTCTTGACGAACTCGGCGCCCGCCTCCACGGCCGCCTTGCAGGCGCGGACCTTCTCGGACTCCGTCAGGTAGCAGCATTCCAGGATGACCTTGAGGACCTTGCCCTGGGCGATCTTGCGGACGGCGGCGATCTCGCCCCGGACGTCGCCCCAGAGGCCGCTCTTGAGGGCCACGAGGTTCAGGACCATGTCGATCTCATCGGCCCCGGCGTCGATGCAGGTGCGGGCCTCGGCCTGCTTGGACCGGAGGCCCCCGTGCCCCAGCGGGATGCCGATCGCCCCGCCGGCCGCCACGTCCGTGCCTTCCAACAGCCGCGCGACGCGCCCGATGTCGTAGGGGGAGGCCGAGACCGCGGCGAACCCGTAGCCGACGGCCTCCTCGCAGGCCCGGTCCACGTCCTGGACGGTGTGGTCCGCCGCCAGGACCGTGTGGTCGATGAGCCTGGCGAGGGTTTCGAGGGTCGGGAATCCTGTTTCTTGCGGCATGGCCACCATACATTCAGCCTACCGCCGCAGGCCGCGCCGTGCAAGGGCCATGCAAAATTTATCGTACGGCGTCACTTACGGGGGTGGCATGTCCAGCACGCCGTCTGCTGGGCATGCTCGTTCGCCCCGCCCGCAAGCATGCCCACGCAAACAGCGGCGTGGGCATGCCACCCGGCAATCAGGAATGCCCCGTAACGGACGCGATACTATTTGTCAGGTCATTCCCCGGCAGGGGCGTAAGGGGTTTCCCTATGCTGCCGGCGGCTGATGGCGTGGCCTAGAGCCGTTAACGGTCGGATGTAACGGGAAATCGCGCGGTGGGCAGTCTTGCCCACCGCGCCACGGGACGCCTGGGCACGGGCGAAGCGCGGCGGG
>Ga0315279_10005842_pt1 | contig 15754 bp, 10 predicted proteins | sample YL17G06_20_MG_FD_203694 | JGI IMG/M metagenome (GOLD analysis project Ga0315279, IMG submission 203694) | Sediment microbial communities from Yellowstone Lake, YNP, Wyoming, USA - YL17G06_20 | ecosystem: Environmental > Aquatic > Freshwater > Lake > Sediment | place: USA: Wyoming | collected...
GGCGTTGGACCTCGGCAGGTAATGCACCTTATGATTTATTTCCTGCCGATAACGCTCACCTTTGTCTTGCCGATGGCGGCTTTGTTCACGGGGGCTCTGGCTTATGGCAGGTTTGCCGGCGACAATGAGCTTGATGCCTGCAGGGCAAGCGGGATAAGCCTGTCATCCCTGGTCTATCCGGGGCTGACGCTGGCGATTATCGTTGCAATTTGCAATCTGATTTTGAGCTTCTATGTGATGCCTGTTTTCGTTCACCTGGCGGAAAAATCGCTCAAGGCCGATGCAAAGCAGATACTGTTCCGCAATGTCCAGCGAAGGCCGTATTACAAGCTGCCGCCGGACGGCCGCTACCTGATTTATGCCGATTATGCCGACCCGCAAAGCGATACCCTTTTAGGGGTGGTTGTTACCGAGCTAAAGCAGGGCAGAATCGAAAAGATTATCACCGCACAGGAGGCAAAAGTAAGTTTCAATCCCTCCGACAGGTTCAATGAAGTGCAAATAACCGCATACAAAACGGACCAGATGGGCTCCGATGACGATGTGTGGTTCAGTGCGGAACAACTGTCAGTGGCGACCGAGTTTGGAGCATTATTAGGTGACGATATAAAGTTCAAAAAAATCGATGAGATGAAATTGATAAAGTCCGACCTGATGCAGTTTTACCCGGTTGCCAGATTGGCGCGCGACACTTATGCGCAATTTACCACCGAGCTGTTGGCGCAGGATATTGCGGCCAAAATCGCCGGCGACCCCAATAGCCTCTACAGGCTTCACAGCGGCGAAAAGCTCGTTGAATTTACTGCAAATAATGTTACGGTGAGCGAGAGGAAAATCGAGCTGTCCGGCAATATTGTGGTGATTGAATCGGACGCAATCAGCAAAAAACGCTTATGCAAACTGGCTGCACCCGGCGGAAAGGCCTTGCTCTACATCGAGGGCGATGAGCTTGCGCCGACGTTGACAATGGATACTTACAATGCGCGTGTGGAAGAAACCGGCGATTTAAGAATGCGGCACGTCGTGCGTGGCTTGATTGTGCCCGAAGTTGTGGAGTCCGTCACCAACCAGTTCCGCACCGAAAGCGGCGAGCTTACAGTGGGAAAGTTGGCGGCGAAGCTGTCTCAGCTCCAGAAGGGACCGGGTCCGGCGCTGAAGGGCCTGCAAGGCAAGCTCCAGCGGATGATGCAAAAAACTTTGGCTCAGATAGCCGCTGAGATACATTCTCGGCTGGTCTTTGGAATCGGATGCGTCTCGATGATACTGATAGGCATAGGCCTGGGCATCATCAAAAAGGGCGGGCACTTGCTCAGCGCTTTTGGCGTAAGCTGTGTCCCTGCTGCCGTTTTGATAGTGTGCATAATGAGCGGCAAACAAGTTACCGAAAACATCAGCTCCAGGAACGTCTCAGGTATAGTTTTGATGTGGGCGGGACTGGCGCTGCTGACACTGATAGCCGCTGGAATATATCACAGGCTGCTGCGGCACTAATCGGGATGTGCAGAACGAATTTTAGGTGAGAAAGTCAATTTTGGTGTTAAGCCAGGACGTCTATGAAGACATTAGATAGATACGTTGTAAAGAATTTCCTGATTGGTTATGCAATTGCCTTTTGTGTGCTGATAGGGCTGCGGATGATTATTGACCTGTTTATCAATCTCGATGAGTTTACGGAGCACGCCGACATCGGCGCCATCGCTGTTCTCAAAAACATACTGCTTTTTTACGGCCTGAATATGACTCTTTACTTCCGCGATTTCGCCGGAATGATAACCATAGTGGCGGCGGCATTTTCGTTCGGCAAAATGGTCCGCTCCAATGAATTAGTGGCGATGATGGCCTCGGGCGTCAGCTTGAAGCGGGTCATCGGGCCCGTGATGCTGCTGGCGATATTATTGGCGGCCCTGCTGGTGCTGGACCAGGAATCCATAATTCCGTCTCTCAGCGATAAGCTCGTTCGCGGCCAGGATGAGCTGCCGGGGCAGGAGACCTATAACGTGTGGTTTATCAGCGACGGGAATGGCTCACTGCTTTGCTCCAAGGAGTTTGATGTCAGGGCGGCAACCTTGCACAGTCCCACTATTCTGCTTCGGCGAAGGTCCGCCATAGGAGGAGGTATTTGGGAAGTAACCGGCCGAATAGATGCTGAAAAGGCGGTTTACAATAGCAAAACCGGCAGGTGGGATTTAACCAACGGGCAAGTTATCGAAAAAGACTCTATCAAAGGTCCTCAGCCGGTATCTTTCTATGCCAGCGACCTTACACCAAGGGATATTCCCGTCAGGCGAAGGGCCGAGTATGAGACTTTGCTGAGCCTGCGGCAATTATCCGCCCTTGCGAAGCAGGGGTCACAAATCAAGGACCAGGCGCAGCTTTTCAGCCAGAAGCATTTTCGCGTTACCGAGCCGATTATCAATTTAGTGATGCTGATGGTGTGTCTGCCGATTCTGGTTTGCCGGGACCCTAAATCGATGAAGTCGGTCATTGTGACCAGCTTTGCTATGGTTGGTGTGTGTTTTGTTACGACCTTTGCCTGCAAGATTCTTGCCGCCGAGGTCGTATTCGACCGGATGAGGCCGGAGTTGTGGGCGTGGCTGCCTGTCTTTATATTCCTGCCGGCGGCTTTCATTGAGTGGGACTCAATGAAAACGTAGCCTGATTCCCTTCCTTCCGCCTGTTACGAACGGCAACTAATACTGTCCCGAACGTCACCTGCGAAAGCTTCTGTAAGTTGATAATTCTGTGCACAATTAGTTGCTTTTTGTAAACATTGGAATAATTTGCTTGACATTTGCCGTGTCGTCTGTTTAATAGCGTTAAAATAGGTCAAATAGGCATATTGAGTGTCTATAAAAAGCAACGCACCGTTAAGATGTGGCCTTTTTAGTTTTAGGGGGGAAAAATGACATTTACCTGTAACTATTTTTGTTACAAGGTCTTATGTGGAAACAGGTGCGACTGATGGTTTTGGCCTTCCTTCTGGCATATTTTTTGCTTTTTATAGGAACTTGCCCTTGTGGCGACGATACTGGGCGGACAGCCTAAAACCGAAATTTTGGCGGAGGACATGTCCGCCCGATTTAGAAGTCTCAAAATCGGTGTTGCCGGGGCGATAAGGGCAGCAACGGTTTTGTTAACAATACTTCGCGGAATCGTGCTGGAGGAGGACGGTTCCGCTCTTTTTTTGCGCCAAAATTCTTATCCATCACGGTAAAGCCCTCAGGCAAACCCCGTAAAACACGTTTGGTCCCCCACAGGGGCACAAAAGTTTATTTATCCTGCTGTAAATGGTTCCGCTTTTTGTTAGAATGCTCGCTAATTAGGCCGTCGATGTTCGCAAGGATGCCAAATGCGCGAGTCCTAACCTCAAGATGCTGATACACTACAAGAACAGGTGGTTGGAGAGGGTTTTAATCGGGGTCAACGCCTTGGCTTGTGCCGGGGTGGTGGGGTCCTTTGTTGGACTATTTGGTTTCCCTCAGCCGCTGCTGTCAGAGCGGATTTTGCATACAGCCCAGTTTGTTTTACTTTGCGGTTTCATAGTTGAAAAGGTGGTCCGCCGATTTAATGCGGTTTCGAGGGCGGAATTCTGGCGGGTGAACTGGCTCGACATTCCCCTTTTACTTGCGCTCGGCGTAGCTGTCCTTGGGGCGGGACACTGGTTCGGCAAATCTAACCCTGCGGCGGTCCGGCAGTTTGCGGTGGGGATATATCTTGTTCTACAGGTGGTTACAAAGCTCTGCCGGACCTCTGTTAGCTGGGCGGCATCGGGAAGAAACCCCATGCGGACATTGATTGTAAGTTTTGTGGTTTTGATAATGTCCGGGGCTGGGTTACTAATGCTTCCAAAGGCGTCGGCCGGCAAGGATGCCAGTTTTGTTGATGCCCTGTTTACCTCCACGAGTGCGACCTGTGTTACCGGGCTTGTCGTGAAAGACATCGGCAAAGACTACAGCTTTATGGGGCAGGTGGTAATCCTGTCGCTGATTCAGCTTGGGGGCCTGGGAATAGTGGTGTTCGGTGCGGTGCTTGCACTATTGTTAGGGCAGGCTCTTAGTGTGCGTGAATCAGCGGCGATGCAGGATTTACTTAGCGAAAGCACGCTCAGCCGGATAGGTAATATGATAATTTTTGTTTTTGTCACAACGGTGCTGATAGAATTCTGGGGCGCGGTCGGTCTTTTGGGTATGTGGGATAATGTTCCCGGCAGAGTCACCAACGTCCATCAGCAGTGGTTCTACAGCATATTCCATTCCATCAGCGCCTTTTGCAATGCAGGATTTGGCCTATTCAGCGATAATCTTGCCCGCTACAACAGGTGCTGGGGCGTATATGTGGTGATTTGCCCGCTGATAGTTTTGGGCGGTCTCGGTTTCGGTGTGCTTTATGACATAGTCAGTATTATCACCGACAGGGCAAAGCGATTCTACGGGAAATTTTTTGGCAGACGCTATGAGATTTCGACAAGAGCTCCCAGGAGGATGTGGCTGCAGACCAAGATTGTCTTTTGCATGACCGTCTGCCTTATAGTCTTCGGGACGCTTGCATTATTTTTATTTGAGCGATATGCCGGCCAAAGTGCTGCCGCCAGGAACTTTGGTATCCTGGATGCGCTGTTTCAATCGATTACGGCCAGGACGGCAGGGTTCAATACTGTCGATATAGGGGCGTTGTCGGCTCCAGGCAAATTTATTTTGATTCTGCTTATGTTCGTCGGCGGTTCTCCCAGTGGAACTGCGGGCGGAATAAAGACGGTGACATTGGCGGTTGTGATTATGGCTGTGGTTGCAACGCTGCGGAAACGAGATGATGTGGAGATATTTGGGCGTTCGGTCAGACTGGTTATCGTTCGCAGGGCGATTACCATTACGGTCCTCTTTATCGTGGTTTTGTTCACCGCGTCACTTGCCTTGACCATAACCGAGAACTCCAATAACTTTACTCTTATGCAGATTTTTTTTGAGGCCGCTTCCGCACTGGGTACGGTGGGGCTGTCAACCGGCATAACGGCCTCTTTGACAACCGCCGGTAAATTGATTATTATTGCGGTGATGCTTATTGGCAGACTCGGGCCGCTGACTTTGCTCGCGACGCTGACGTTCAACTTGAGGCCCACAAGATACAGCTATCCGGATGAAGCGGTAATCGTCGGATAAAAGCGTTTAGCGTGCAGCGTATAGCGTTTAGTTACTGTGCACTGTCCGCTATCCGCTAAACGCTATGTTTTGGGAGTTAATAATATGAGGCGGTTTGCGGTAATAGGGTTGGGGCGGTTCGGGCAGAAACTGGCTGTCGCATTGGCAATGAGCGGGGCGGAGGTCATTGCGATAGATAAAAACAGGGACCAGGTTGACCTGATACGAGACCAGGTAAGCCACGCAGTTCGGCTCGACAGCACTGATGAAGAGGCGCTTAAGGCCCAGGGCGTTGATAAGGTTGATGTAGCCATGGTCAGCATAGGCCAGGGGACGGGCCAGGGTTTTGAGGCCGCGGTCCTGACGGTGGTGAACCTGCGACAGATGGGGGTCAGGCATATATATGCCAGGGCCGAGAGTCTGACCGCAGGCGAGGTCTTTTCCAAGATAGGTGCGACGGAGGTTATCTATCCTGAGATTGAATCCGCCCAGCGACTGGCGGACAAACTCATTGCGCCGCAAATCTGGGAGAAGATTGATTTTGCCCCGGGCTACAGCCTGGCGCGACTAAAGGCGCCTGCCAGCTTTGATGGGATGACGGTTAAAGAGCTGCGGCTGCGAGAGAAATACAATCTGAATCTGGTTTTAATCAAAAGGGCCTGGCAGGGCGAAAAGGAAGAGGAGGAAATTATAAATGTGCCGATGCCTGATACCATAATCTATCAGAGCGATATCCTGATGGTGGCCGGTGCCGACAAAGACCTGGCAAACCTGCCGCAGGGATAGCGGGTTCTCGGAATGGTGCCACTACGATATACGATATACGATGGACGAGAGACGAGCGATGCTGTTAAGATTCTGCACAGCCGATATATCGGGACTCCCAAAACATAGCGTTTAGCGGATAGCGGACAGGGCACAGTAACTAAACGCTATACGCTGCACGCTAAACGTGCTTCAGTATGCTTCGGCGCATCGCAGAGGCATTGCACTGCAAGGTCCAGGTTCGTCTTGTTCCTGACAAAGGTGCAACTCGCCTACGTGTAGACAGTTTGGTCCACCAAAGACGTCGTGGCGGACTGGCGCTGACTTGGCAAATCTGCCGCAGGAATAGCCGCGGTTATGGTCAATTCGTACCCGCCACAACGACTTGGCGGACCCAATCAAGTTTTCCGGTATTTTCGCAGTAGCCTAAGGAGGTTTTGCATATCCGCTGGCAGGGGGGCCTCGAAGGTTACCATTTGGCCGGTTGTGGGGTGTTTGAATTCAAGGGTTAAGGCGTGCAGTGCCACGCGGTTTATGACCGGCTCTTCGACGGCAGGTTCAGCATCGGCCAACTGCCAGGGATAGACAAGTTTCCCACCGTACGTCTCGTCGGCGACAATGGGGTGCTTTATATAGGATAGGTGGACGCGAATCTGGTGGGTTCGTCCGGTCCTGGGGGTCAGTTTCAGCAGCGAAAAGCCGCGAAAAGGTTCGAGAACTTCATAGAAGGTGGTTGCCTCTTTGCCGATTATGGGTCTGATTGCGTATTTTTCTCTTATCTTCGGATGGACGCCCAGCGGCACGTTTATGCGGTCTGCGGTCAGGTCGGGCGTGCCGTGGACGATGGCAAGGTACGTTTTTCTGACCTGGCGGTGTTCGAACTGTTTGGCGATTTTCCATTGTGCAACGTCGTTCTTGGTTGCGACCATTACGCCGGTCGTGTCTTTATCGAGTCGATGGACGATGCCGGGGCGGAGTTCGCCCAGTCCGCTCGAAAGCTTGTCGCAATGAAAGGCAAGGGCGTTGACGATTGTGCCGTGCGTTCTTCCGCGTGCGGGGTGGACGAGGATGCCGGCCTGTTTATTGAGGATGATTAGGTCGCTATCCTCATAAATGATATTGAGCGGGATGTCTTCGGGCAGGATGTCTTTGCCGGGCGGCGGCGGGGCCGTCAGGTCGATTACGTCAGCGGGGCTTAGCTTGAAGCTGGGTTTGACGGCTTTGCCGTTGACTGTGACGGAGCCTTGCTTGATTAGCTCCTGCAGGAAACGGCGGCTGAACTGAGATAGTTCGAGCCGGCTGCAAAGGTATTTGTCGAGCCTGCGTTCCCTGAATGAGGTGCTGACGTGAAGTCGCAGGCTCTGGCATTTTGTTTGCGGCGTCTGGGGCATCTTGCTTGCGGGCGCCTGGCGAATTATTTGCCCGGCGAGTTGCTGTCAGTGACGGCGGGCGGATTATTCGGGGATTGAGGCCCGGGATTGGCGTCAGGGACAGCAGAGACGCCCGGCAATTGGGGTTTTTGATTTACGTCGGCAGGCAAATTTGTATCTATCGGCCCGCCAAACGGAATGGCGGGTTCAATAACCGGTCGCGGCACGGGAGTGGGTATCGGCTTTGGCGCAGGTCTAAAGGCCAGCTTCTGCTTGTATTCGCCCATCGTATCGAGGCGGAACTTTGCGGCGGCACAGGCTACGGTGGGTTGGAAGCTGGGGTCTTCCGCGACCTCACGATACATTTGCGCAGCCTTGTCGAAGTTGCCGAGTTCTTCTTCGCACAGCCCCAGTCCGAATTTCGCAGTGGCCAACAGAGACGGATTGGATGCGGCTTTCTCAATTGCCTGATTGTAGCTTGTTTTTGCCTGCTCTATCTGCGTTGCCAGCTCCGCGGGGTTTATGGAGTTGAGGCGGTAGTGCAGCTCTGAGCGCATGGCTTCGGCTCTTTTGATAAGCGCCAGTGCGGCCATCTGGTCTGTATATGGATTCTGGGCTATGTCTTTGAGGCCTTCGGCGGGCTGCAGGAGTATGAAAGAAAGGTCTCTTTCTTCCGTCTGGGCGCTGGCGACTTGCATTTTGCCGACCGAGACCTGGCTGACAAGGTTTGTGAACCGAAGCTGTTTTTTGACGGCCACTACGTCTTTGGTATAGACCTTCCAGATGTAAAGGCCTGCGGCCACGGCGACCACAACCACCGCGCCGATAATCGTTGTGCGGTTTTCACTGAACCACTGCGGCAGGTGTTGCAGCCAGTCAACCAATTCATTTGTCTTTAGTTCGTGCCGGTGTTCGGCTTTCATTTGCTTCTGCCTTTCTTACAAAAAAGTCACTGTCGCGCCCCCCGCTCCTGTCTTCCGACAGGAAGACGCGGGGGCAGGGTCGGTTTCGTTCGTAAATTTGTATTGTAGCACGGTTCTTTTATCTTGCAATGGGCATATCTTATCGTATATCGTATATCGTATGTCGTATATCGTATATCGTATATCGTATATCGGAAATCGAAGATAGGAAAACGGCAATTGAAAATCAGATGAAACTATCGCTTTTTATTTTTTGCATTTTTATCGCTTTTACAGGCGCATTGTCGGGGGCCGCTGAGCCTGCCGAAATACGAGCGACGAGAGACGAGCGACGAGCGACGAATTTGGCGGAGCAGGCGCCGAAGGGGACGGAGGGCGTTTGGGACCCTGCCAAATACATCAGCATTGATGAGATTAAGCCGGGAATGCAGGCCTATTGCCTGACCGAGTACGGCAGCGCCGGGATCGAGAAGTTCGGTTTAGAAATTATCGATGTCGTCCGTAATATAGAGCCGGGCAGGAATGCAATTCTGGTTAAAGGGACTGATGAACGGTTTATGCACACTGGCCCCGTAGCCGGTTGCAGTGGTTCGCCGGTTTATATTGAGGGCCGATTGGCCGGAGCGCTGGCCTTCGCGGGGCTATTCAGTAAGGACCCGCTTTACTGGGCGACTCCGATCGAGGAAATGCTTAGAATAGGCCAGGCCCCCCCCCTCCTGTCTTCGGACAGGAAGACGCCGGGGATGGGATTTGTGTTTGACTTTTCCAGGCCGATAGATTTTGCCGAAATTGACAGGCAGATTACCACGCCTCGACCTTCGACAAGCAAAGCTCTGGCAGGAACTGCCGTTTTGCCTTGCCCGGTCATTACGTCCGGCTTGCCTGCTGAGGTCGGCGAGCAATTGGGTGTGGCGGTAGAACAGTACGGACTTATAGTTGTCCCCGGCGGTGTTCAGGCCGAACAAAGCGGAGCAAAGGAGCAGAAACAGGATGTGAAATTGGTGCCTGGCGCCTGCCTTGCTGTGCCGTTGGTCAGCGGCGACATAACGATAAGCGTGTTCGGGACGGTGACCGAAGTTAGAGGCGACAAGATTTATGGCTTTGGACATAGTTTTCTCGGTTATGGTCCGGTAGATTTGCCGATGGCCACAGGCAAAGTGCATACGGTGGTATCGAGTGTGCTTCGTTCTTTCAAGGTGGCCAGTATCGTCGAAACGGTTGGCGCCCTGACAACTGATGAGGGCGCGGCGGTCTTCGGTCAGGTTGGCGCGAAGGCCCAGACATTTCCGCTGACGGTTCGTGTGGAGCGGTACAACGACCCGCAGAAGCGAGTTTACAACTGCCGGGTTGCAAATAACCGGCTGCTTACGCCGACGGTGGTTCGGGCGGCGGTGGCCGGAGTGACCCTCGTGATTGGGGATTTTCCGCCGGAACATATGGTCGGGTATAAGGTCAATATCGCGGTAGAGGGCTTCGAGCCGATTACGTTCGAGAACGTCTCTACCGACATGGGTCTGGCTGAAATGCTGGCGGAAAGCGCAGGCTCGGTGGCGATGCTGATGAATAATCCATACAAAGACGTCAGCATAAAATCGATGGAGTATGATGTGCGGATACTGCCGAAGAGTATTATCTCGCATATATGGTCGGTTGACCTGTCGGATTCGGAGGTCGAGGCGGGCGAGGAAGTCGGCCTGAATGTGGTTGTGGAATCCGTTCTGGCGGGCAAGAAAAAATACCAGTTCCGCGTGAAGATACCCAAAAATCTGGCGCCCGGAAAATATGAGTTGACTGTTTGCGGGTCGCAGGACTATGAGCAGTTTTTGAGAAAGGCCGTCCCTCACAGGTTCATTGCACAGGACCTGCCGGACTTATTTGATGCGTTAAATAACGCCCTGCGAATCCACAGAGACAGGTTGTATTGTATTCTAACTCTGCCGGCCGGCGGGGTTATGGTTGAGGAGGCGGAGCTGCCTGACCTGCCGGCCACAAAGGCGCTGGTGCTGCAGAATGTCAAGAGGACTCTGAGAACCCAGCCGTATCAACACTGGCTGGAGGATAGTATAGAAACCGGCACGATTGTTATCGACAAGAAGGTCCTGGGCGTAACGGTGCAGGAGCAGGGGCAGAAATAAAAGTGCCGGCGGCAAATTATAGTATGAAATGCAAAGTCTTTCTCCTTTTACGGTGTAAGTTCCTTTTTTTGTTTGAGGAGTTGCTATGAGAGAGGAGCGTCGCAGACCCCCGAATGTGGTTCGACAGGCTCACCACCCTGAGCGAAGTCGAAGGGTTCCTGTCGGGGGCTGGGTATCGAGGCTTTTGGCCGTGGTCGGGGTCTGTTGGTTTTTCAGCTCATCCTGCCTGGCGGTCAGCAGCAAGATTACGCGTCACGCCACCGGGCCGGATTTGTTGAAGGGTCAGGCTAAAGACGTCGTAGTAAGCTCTCGCGGGACAATCCAGCTTGGGCGGGCGGCTGAGACGATGGCCGAGGATTTCAAGCAGTTCGGCCCTGAGCTCACTGCCGAAGGGGATGTCTGGTCGGTGAACAGTATCGTTGTCAGCGGCGGGACAATTTACGTGGGGACAAGCCCCAACGGCGGAATTTACAAATACAGTCTGGGCAAGCTCACGAAAATTTATCCGCTTGAGTCGGAAAAGAAGCCGGCCGGTGCAGGTTCCGGGGAGCCGGGCGATGCGAACAAGCCCGCCGACCCAAATAAAGTCCAGGCCGACAAGTATCTTTCAAACGAGCACATCTTTGCAATGGCAACCGATGTCTCCGGCAGACTGTTGGCCGGAATAAGCGGCGGGAAGTGCAAATTGTGCCGGTTCAAAGCCGACAAGATGGAGGTTGTTTTTGAGCCGAACGACGCCAGGTATATATTCGCGATAACGGTTGATGAAGGTGGTGACATTTATCTGGGCACAGGGCCGGAGGGCAAGGTCTATAAACTCAACTCTTTCGGCAAAGACCCACAGGTCGTCTATGACAGCCGCGATAAGAACATACTATCGCTCGTGAGCGGTCGCGATGGTTTGATTTACGCCGGAAGCGACAGCCGTGGGCTTGTTTATAAGATAGACCCCCGTGCCAGGACGGCGGCGGTTTTATACGATAGCGAGCAGCCCGAAGTTACCGCATTATTATTTACGGCTGATGGGGATTTGCACGCGGCGGCGACATCGGCCAAGATTATTCAGATGCAGTCCGAATCTGCAGCGCAGATGCCTATGGCCGGTCGGCCTGAGATGCCGCTGCCGCTGGGACCCGGAAAAGGGCCGGACCAGGGCGAAGGTGGACGCAAACTTAAAATCGCCAACATCAAGGAACCCGCCGATGAGAAGGCTATGCCGCGGCCGCCGGGACCGCCCAGAGGAGCCAAGCCGAGTGAGGCCGGTTTTATATACAGGATAACCAAAGACGGTTTTGTGACGGACATATTCAGTGAGAATGTGGTTCTTTTCTGCCTGGCGGAGCAGGATAAAAAACTTCTTGCAGGCACCGGCAACAGCGCCCAGCTTTTTGAGGTTGACCCCGCCTCGGAGCAGCACGCGATTATCTATGAGGACCAGAAGGCGTCGCAGATAACGGCTGTGGTTGTGTCGGGCGAGGATGTTTATATCGGGACGGCAAATCCTGCAAAGCTTATGAAGCTGGGCAGGAAGTTTGCCGCCGAGGGCGCTTACACCTCCGACCTTGTCGATGCAGGCCAGCCGGCCACGTGGGGCAAGCTCCAGCTCGAAGCGGACATCCCGGAAGGCTGCAGGGTCAAGGTTGCCTCACGCAGCGGAAACGTCAAGGACGTCAACGACCCGACCTTCTCGGCCTGGACGGAGCCCACGGAGATTACGGAGCCTGTGCAGCTTGCTTGTCCCCTGGGCAGGTTCTGCCAGTATAAGCTCCTGCTGCAGAGCACAAGCGGCTACAAAAGCCCCCTCATAAGGGCGGTTGCCGTTGCCAGCACTGTGCCGAATTTGGCGCCGAAGGTTGAGGCGGTAACTATTATTAGAATCGAGGCGCCGGGCAAAACGGGCGTGTTCAAAATCGGCTTCAAGACCAAAGACGACAACGGCGACAAGCTGATTTACAAAATAGATTTCAGAAAGGTCGGCAGGACAAACTGGATTGAATTGAAAGACCGGCTTGAGGTGGACAACCTTGAGTGGGACGGCAAGACCATTGAGGACGGCCGATATGAAGTCAGAGTTACAGCAAGCGATGAGAAAAGCAACACCACATCCACCAAACTGACCGGCAGCAGGATAAGCGACCCGGTGGTGATAGATAATACCGGGCCGGTTATAGGTGAGGTAAAAGTTACTTCGGCCGTCAGGGATAGTAAACCTTGCCGTGTGCTGGACTTTAAGGTCTCGGACCAGTTGAGTGCAATAGGCCAGTTGGAATACACAATCGACAGCAACGCCGACTGGATAGGGGCGGTGCCGAACGATTTGGTCTATGATACGACAGAAGAGAATTTCACCATCGAGATAGATGCAAAAGAGAAATTGCCGAAGGGCGACCACGTCATCACCATTAAGGCCGGCGACGCGGTCGGCAATACGACGTATAAGACGGTAGAGGTCAACGTGGAGGATTAACCGGAGAGGGGTTTTGAAAATCTCGATTGTTGTGCGGTATGTCGAATTTGAAAAAGTCGTTGAGACGGTCAAGTCGCTCTGTATAGCCGCGGCTTATGAGCTGCCCGATGATGTTCTGTCGGCCCTCACAAAGGCGGCAGGGAAAGAATCCAACCCGAGGGCGGCGAAAACCTTGAATCAGCTTATCGAAAATGCCCGCATAGCGGCGAAGGAGAGGATTCCGCTGTGCCAGGACACCGGGCTTGCGGTCGTCTTTGTCGAGCAGGGAGAAGAGGTGGCAGTCAGGCCGCCTCGAAATACCCGAAGCCGCTCGAAACTCTGCGAGGGCTCTGGCGGCGGGCCAGTCCGCCGTTCCGTTTGGCGGATGACCGAGGCAATCAATGCCGGCGTCGCAGACGGTTATGAAAAGGGGTATCTGCGGAAAAGCGTTGTCGGCGACCCCTTAAATAAACGCAAGAACACCGGCTCGAACACGCCCGCTGTAATTCACTATGCACTCGTGCCGGGAGATAAGCTGAAGATAACCATTATGGCTAAAGGCGGCGGGTGTGAAAATAAAAGCCGCTTTAAGATGTTTAATCCTACTGCCCAGGTAAGCGAGATAATCGATTGGGTTGTGGATGTCGCAAGAGAAGCCGGCGCCGATGCCTGTCCACCCTTTATTGTGGGAGTTGGAATTGGCGGCGATTTTGAGGTAAGCTGCTTCTTGAGTAAAAGGGCGCTGCTGCGAAATCTAAACGATAAGAATCCCGACAAATTTTACGCCAAGCTCGAGAAAGATTTACTAACCAGAATCAACGCACTGGGGTTGGGGCCGCAGGGGCTTGGGGGCGATACTACCGCCTTAGCGGTTCTCGTGGAGGTCGCCCCTTGTCATATCGCTTCACTGCCGGTGGCGGTCAATATCGAATGTCACAGCCACAGGCACAAAACAGCAATCATTTAATCATCCGGACGGAGCAAATCTTTGGAGGTCTGGGGCGGCGGCGTTACCGATATGGTTGTCTTTTAGGCCAGGCATATTTCTCGAACTGCCCGAATTCCTTTTCGGAGTTGTCGACGGGGTTTTCTTTCAGGGCGGAGCGGGCCTCGTCAACATGGGCATCGACGAAGATGACGTTACAGGTGCCGCCGTTTAGGTTTCTGCTTGTGGTGCTGTGGAACGTGGCGAACCAGTCGCGGCCGTCCCCGCACAGGGCGTTGTCATTGAGCACGTTACCGCAACCCGGCCTTAGCCACATGTTTTCTTCGGCAAAGAAGAATACTTCCGCTTTACTTCTTGTTACCTCGGAGAGTTTGATGACGCCGCCGCCGGCAGCTCCGCCTGTTGAACCGAGGTAGGCATTCATACTATAGCTGTAGAAGGGAACAACGGGATTGGAAGCGACATGGGATGGGTGACCTTCGCCCAGATACTTGGCGAGGACTTTGAACGATGGGCAAAGGTGCACCTTTTTATCAGCGAGATACGGCCAGAATGGGCCGTCAGGAGGATACCGTGGGTCGTGCCACCGACAGTAACGCTCGTAGCCGGGGACGGGCTGCTCTGTTTTCACAAGAGAGGTCCACGCTTCGGGGTAGCGGCCGTCAAAATCATCCGTATAAATGGCCTGGGCTATGCCGTACTGGCGGAGGTTGGACCTGCAGGCCATTTCTCTTGCCTGCTCTTTTACCCGCAATAGCGACGGCATAAGTATCGCCATCAGGATTGCAATAACGGCGATTACGACCAGAAGTTCTATCAGCGTGAATGCCTTGCGCTTATCCATAATGATACTCCCGCGGCAATTTCGGATTGTCTGGTTTGTCGCCCCCTTGTCTTCTGTCGAAGACAGAAAAGGGGGCTTCTCTGTCCGTCCAAACCGGATACTGTATAACGCATTACAGTCGTATTTTCTTAAGGGCCGCAAAAACGCCTGCATCTCTCACATAATTCTTATCGCTTGGCTGCCTGGCCCCAGGCGCCGACCTGCGAGTTGCGAATATCCACGTTGCCGGGCTGTATGGGTGAGAAGGCCGCCATCTTCCAGCCCCAGTCAATCGTGCGCGGGTCTTTCCATTTCCAGTATTCGCTGTGGCCGTCGGCAAAGGAGAATGTGGTGCCGTCACCGTGCCGGATTGGGGGCGGGTCCCACCATTCGTCTATATCGGCGTAACAGGTCCAGCCGCCTAATGTAGCGCCGGCGGTGCCGCCATCATCGAGAAAGACAAATCTGAAGGCGGGGTTCTTTATTTCCAATCTCTTTTTGAGCATTACTGTCTTGCTGTCCCAGCCCTTGCAGTTCATTGCATCAACAATAGTGTAGAGTCGGTATTCGTTCATACTTATTTTCCCGGTTGCGCATCTATAGACTTTTAGAGTCTTGGCGTACGGGAATAGTGCGCCATCTATGATAGCTTGTTTCTTCTGGTCGGCAGTAGTGCCGCTCGCCCAATCTTTGAGTACCCAGCAACGATTGCCCCTGCGATCCGATGAGTATTCCTCGGTATCGCCGTTGACGAGCTTGTCATCGTTTTCATCGGCATACATCATCCAGGCGAGCGTCAGGTTCTTGAGGTTGCTAAGGCAGGCGGCGCGTTTGCCCTGCTCTCTGGCGCGGTTTAGCGCGGGGATGAGTATCGACATCAGAATCGCGATAATGGCGATGACCACGAGAAGCTCAATCAGGGTAAAACCTGCCCGAAGCAAACTATTTGTTCGATTGGGAATCTTCGCGAGGGGGGTGAATCTGTTTCGTCTAATCATAATAAAGCTCTTTCGCTTATATTGATATTTTTCATAAACCAACCTATTCGATGCGCAAACCGGGCCTTCTGTTCTCTTAATTTTACATTTTTGCCGGGTATAATTATACCATATTTAACAAACAAATTATATACGAAGGTCGGCGTTTCTGCAAGATTAAAGTGGTCAGCTTGGGCGATAAGTTGAAAATTCCGCCTGACTTACAACGGGCAG
>Ga0315279_10005843_pt1 | contig 15751 bp, 10 predicted proteins | sample YL17G06_20_MG_FD_203694 | JGI IMG/M metagenome (GOLD analysis project Ga0315279, IMG submission 203694) | Sediment microbial communities from Yellowstone Lake, YNP, Wyoming, USA - YL17G06_20 | ecosystem: Environmental > Aquatic > Freshwater > Lake > Sediment | place: USA: Wyoming | collected...
GGCCGGCGTGGAACTCCGCGAAATCGAGGACTGGAACTGCTGCGGCGCTACGGCCGCCCACAACCTCAGCCACGACCTCGCGGTGGCCCTGCCGTACCGCGTGCTCGCCCTGGCCGAGGCGCAGGGGCTGAAGGAAGTCCTGACGCCGTGCGCGGCATGTTTTTCGCGCCTCAAGGGCACGGTTATCCGGCTCTCGCGCAGCCCTGAACTCGCGGCCAAGATGCGCGAGATCGCGGGCCTGGAGTACCGCGGGCCGATGACCATTGTCAACGTGGTGGAGTTCGTCAACCGCCTCCTGGCGGGGGGCCTCAAGGACAAACTGACGTCGCCGCTGGAGGGCCTGAAGGTGGCCCCGTACTACGGGTGCCTCCTGAGCCGCGGCGACGAGGGGATCATCGAGGGCGACGATGCGGAGAACCCGGCGTCGATGACGCCCGCCATCCGGGCGGCCGGCGCCGAGGTGGTCCCGTGGAACTTCACCACGGAATGCTGCGGCGGCGGGTTCAGCATGTCGTTCACCGACGCCGTGGTGGACCTGTCGGAGCAGATCCTGGCCGACGCCAGGGCCGCCGGCGCCGATTGCATCATCACCGGATGCCCGATGTGCCACTCGAACCTCGACATGCGGCAGTTGACGATCAACGCCCGCGGCCGCGGGCCGTACGATGTGCCGGTGCTGTACCTGACGGAACTGGTGGGGCTGGCGGCGGGGCTGGACCCGAAGGTCCTGGGCCTCAACCGCCACTTTATCGATGCGATGCGCGTGGCCGGGCGGCGCCAGGCGAAGGCGCCCGCCCCGGCGAAGGCCGCGACATGAACGGGCTGTCACCCTGAGCGAGCGCAGCGAGTCGAAGGGTCTCGCCGTGCGAAGGGGCGACAGGCAACGAGCACGGCGAGATTTCTCGGCTCGCTTCGCTCGCTCGAAATGACAGTGCCGGGGGCATGCAGGGAGATGTGAGATGGCGCGCGTGGGCGTGTTCATCTGTCATTGCGGCGAGAACATCGGCCGGACGGTCGATTGCGCCGCCGTGGCCGCCGCGGCCGCCCGGTTCCCCGGCGTCGTCCACGCCGTCGACTACAAGTACGTGTGCTCCGACCCCGGCCAGCAGATGATCAAGCAGGCCATCGCCGGGAAGAAACTCACCGGCGTCGTCGTCGGGGCATGCAGCCCGCGGATGCACGAGCCCACGTTCCGCCGCGCGGCCGCTGAGGCCGGCCTCAACCCGTACCTGCTGGAGATGGCCAACCTGCGGGAGCATTGCTCGTGGGTCCACGATGACCGCGCGGCCGCCACCGCCAAGGCGATCGACCTGATGCGCGTGATGGTCGAGAAGGTCAAGCGCAACCGCAGCCTGTACCCCATCCGCGTGCCGATCGAGCCGACCGCGCTCGTGGTCGGCGGCGGCATCGCGGGCATCCAGGCCGCGCTCGACATCGCGGGCGGCGGCAAGAAGGTCATCCTGGTCGAGAAAAGTTCGTCCATCGGCGGCCACATGGCACGCCTCTCGGAGACCTTCCCGACGCTCGACTGCTCGCAGTGCATCCTCACGCCGCGCATGGTCGAGGTCGCCAGCCACCCGAACATTACGCTGATGACCTACAGCGAGGTCGAGGCGGTGGAGGGCTTCGTCGGCAACTTCGAGGTCACCATCCGCCGCAAGGCACGCTACGTTGACTGGTCCAAGTGCACGGGTTGCGGCGACTGCTGGGCCAAGTGCCCGTCGAAGAAAATTCCGAGCGAGTTCGACGCGAAACTCTGCAACCGCACGGCCATCTACCGCCCCTTCCCGCAGGCCGTGCCCAACAAGCCCGTCATCGACCGCGAGCACTGCATCATGCTGACCAGGGGCAAGTGCGGCGCGTGCGCCAAAATCTGCCAGCGCGGGGCCATCAACTTTAAGGACCAGGATGAACTCGTGAAGGTGAAGGTGGGCGCGGTGGTCCTGGCGACGGGCTTTGAGTTGTGGGACCACTCGGCGTACGGCGAGTACGGGGCAGGCAAGTTCGCCGATGTTATCGACGGGTTCCAGTTCGAGCGCCTGGCGAGCGCCTCCGGCCCGACCAGCGGCGAAATCCGCCGCCCCTCCGACGGCCAGGTGCCCCAGACGGTCGTCTTCATCCAGTGTTGCGGCAGCCGCGACGAGAAGATCGGCAAGGCCTACTGCTCCAAGATCTGCTGCATGTACACCGCCAAGCACGGCATGCTCTACAAGCACAAGGTGCACGGCGGGCGGGCGATTATCTTCTACATGGACATCCGCGCGGCGGGCAAGGGCTACGAGGAGTTCGTCCGGCGGGCCGTGGAGGCCGACGGCGTCCAGTACATCCGCGGCCGCGTCAGCCGCATCTATCGCCGCACCGACGGCAAACTCATCGTCCGCGGGGCCGATACGCTGGCCGGGCGCCCGGTCACGATCGAGGCCGACATGGTCGTCCTGGCCGACGCGGTCATCCCGCGCCCGGGCGGCGAGAGGCTCGCCCAGATGTTCGGCGTGGGCTACGATACCGACGGCTTCTACAGCGAGGCGCACCCGAAGTTGCGCCCCGTGGAGACGGCGGCGGCGGGCGTGTTCCTGGCCGGGGCGTGCCAGTCGCCGAAGGACATCCCGGACTCGGTGGCCCAGGCGTCGGCCGCGGCGGCCAAGGTGCTCGGCCTCTTCTCCAAGCCGGAGATGGAGCGCGAGCCCATCGTCGCCCGCGTCAACGAGAACGCGTGCGTCCACTGCCGCGCGTGCATCCAGGCGTGCCCCTACGGCGCCATCGAGGACTATGAAATCCGCGACCGCAAGGGCCGCCTCATCAAGACCGTGGCGCGCGTGAACGAGGGCCTCTGCCAGGGCTGCGGCACGTGCGTGGCCATCTGCCGCCCGGGCTGCATCGACCTGGACGGCTTCACGGACGAGCAGGTGTTTTCCGAGATATCGACGCTGGAGTAGGGGAGAGAGGATTTTCGATTTTGGATTTTCGATTTTCGATTTAACGGCCCGGGAGTTCGGCGCCGCGCCGTTCAATCGAAAATCGAAAATCAAAAATCTAAAATTGAACGGCTAACATGGCTCATACTGAGAGCAAGACAACCGAACCGGCGACCGGCTTCCAGCCGCGCATCGTCGCCTACGTGTGCAACTGGTGCACGTACGCGGGCGCGGACCTGGCGGGCACGAGCCGCCTCCGGTATCCCCCGAACGTGCGCATCATCAAACTGCCGTGCACGGGGCGCATTGACCCGCTCTTCATCCTCAAGGCGTTCGAGGGCGGGGCCGATGCGGTCCTCGTGAGCGGATGCCACCCCGGCGACTGCCACTACACGAGCGGCAACTACCACGCGCGGCGGCGCTGGGCGCTCTTCCGCCGGCTGCTGGAGGTCACGGGCATCGACGAGCGGCGTCTCTACTTTTCGTGGGTCTCGGCTGCCGAGGGGCGGAAGTTCGCCGACCTCATCGCCGACGTCACCGAGAAGGTCCGCGCCGCGGGGCCTTTTGAGCCGGCCAATCCGGCCAGGAGGCAGCCGTGGAAATAGCCGAAGCCCTCCGCGCCGACGCCGCCAGACTCCTCGCCGAAGGCCGCGCCAAACTCGTTATCGGTTACCAGGCCCGCGGACCGCACCGGGCGCCGGCTTTCATCAGCGATCCCGCCAAGGTGAACGTGCTTGTCTATGACAACCTGTGCAAGCAGAACCTGGCGGTGTATCTGCGGAAGCCCGAGGTGCGCCTGAAGGGGCCGGTGGCCATCGTCGCAACGCCGGCCGTTATGCGGAGCCTCATGGTCCTGGCCGCGGAGTCGCAACTGACGGAGGCCACCGTCCTGGCCGTCGGCAAGGACGCCTATCACGGCGTGCTGGACTTGGCCGGCGCGGCCGCGCTCCTGAAGGAAAAGTACGCCGACCTCGCGCCGGAGCCGGAACTTCTGGAGGCGCTGGCGAAGTTGAACGCCCTGTCGCCCGAAGCGCGGGCCAGGTTCTGGACCGGGCAGTTCGCCAAGTGCACCCGCTGCTACGCCTGCCGCGCGGCATGCCCGGGGTGCTACTGCCAGCGGTGCATCGTCGAGAAGAACGTGCCGCAGTGGGTCTCCGCCGCCGCGGCGCAGCACGGCAACTACGCGTGGCACGTCATCCGGGCGTTCCACCAGGCAGGGCGGTGCACGTTGTGCGGGGCCTGCGAGGCCGCCTGCCCGCAGGGCATTCCGCTGATGCTGCTGAACCTTGCGCTGAGCGAAGAAGTGGCCAAGCGGTTCGGCGAAAAGCCGGGGTACGACCCGGCCGCCAAGCCGGTCGTCGGCTCGTGGAAACCCGACGACGATCAGGGTTTCATTCGTTAATCAACGTTTAGCCGCCGCGCTTGCGCGGCGCGTTTTCGAGATTGCCAATGAAAGTGCTCGACGCCAACAAGTTGTCCGACCTTGCGGCCGCCTTGGCCGCCGCGGGCTACCGCGTCGTGGCGCCCGTGCGCGACGGCCGGGAAATCCGCGTGCAGGAGTGGAAGCCCGGCGCGGCCATCGACACGAGCGCCGTGCCCGTGAACTCCATCAAGGAGTTCCTCTTCCCGCGGTGCGAGGTGATCGCCCGGTACCGGCTGGAGGGCGACGATTTCTCGCCCGAGCCGGTGGCGACGGACGCCCCGAAGACCGCGGCCCTGGCGGTGCGCCCGTGCGACGCCGCCGCCATGGTCATCCTCGACAAGGTCTTCAACCCTGGCACGGCAGGCGTGCCGTGGCCTGACGGCTGGGAATACAAGGACGACGCCTGGAACGCCCGCCGCGAGGCCACGACGATCGTCCCGGTCGTGTGCACGGCGGCCGACCAGGACTGCTTCTGCACGAGCGTCGGCGGCGCGCCCGACGCCACCGCCGGGGCCGATGCTGTGCTGCGCTCGGCGGACGGCGGCAGGAAGTTCATCCTCCAGCCGCTTGGGCCCAAGGGCCAGGCCCTCGTAGCCGCGGCCGGGGCGGTCCTGGCCGAAGGCGACGCCAAGGCCGACCCCCCCGCCCAGGTGCCCGTCCGATTCGACGCCAAGGCTGTCACCGAGTGGTGCGGCGGGAACTTCGAGTCGCCCCTCTGGCGCGAGGTCAGCCTGGCGTGCATCGGGTGCGGGGCGTGCGCCTACTGCTGCCCCACGTGCCACTGCTTCGACATCCAGGACGAGGCCACGCGCACTGAAAGCGTGCGCCTGCGCAACTGGGACACCTGCGGCCTGTCGCTCTTTACGCTGCACTCCAGCGGCCACAACCCGCGGCCGGACCAGGCGTCGCGGTGGCGCCAGCGCGTGATGCACAAGTTCAGTTACTTCGTCGAGAAGTTCGGCAGCCTGGCCTGCACGGGCTGCGGCCGGTGCGCGCGGCTGTGCCCGGGCGGCATGGCCATTGCCCAGGTGTGCAAAGAGATTGACGAGGCCCGGAAGGCGGCCGTGAAATGACCCTCGCCACCTACCAGTCCGCCATGATGAAGATCGTCCTGGCGCGCGACGAGGCGCCGGACGTCCGCACGCTGCGCCTCCGGTTCGCCGAGGAAGCGGACCGCGCGCGCTTCTTCCAGAAGTACCGTGTGGGCATGTTCGGCCTGTACGGCGTGCCGGGCGCGGGCGAGAGCACGTTCTGCGTGGCCAGCCCGCCCACCCGCACGGAGTACATCGAGTGCACGTTCCGCCGCACGGGCCGCGTGACGGCGGCCCTGGCGGACCGCGAGGTGGGCCAGGCCGTCACCTTCCGCGGCCCGTACGGCAACTCGTTCCCCATCGAGGCGTGGAAGGGCAAGAACATCCTTTTCATCGCGGGCGGCATCGCCCTGCCGCCCATCCGGAGCGTCATCTGGAACGTCCTCGACCGCCGCAAGGAGTTCGCCGACGTCTCGATCCTCTACGGCGCCCGCACGGTGGCCGACCTTGTGTACAAGGACGAACTGGCCGAGTGGGGCAGCCGGCAGGACGTGCGCCTCGTGACCACCGTGGACCCCGGCGGCGAAACGCCCGACTGGAAGGGTCGGATCGGGTTCGTGCCGACCGTCCTTGAGCAGACCGCGCCGTCGAGCGCCCATACGATCGCCGTGGTGTGCGGCCCGCCCATCATGATCAAGTTCACCCTGCCGGTCCTGACGAAACTGGGCTTCCCGCCGAAGGACGTGTACACCACGCTCGAGAACCGGATGAAGTGCGGCGTGGGGCAGTGCGGCCGGTGCAACGTCGGCAGCGTCTATGTCTGCCGCGACGGCCCGGTCTTCACCCTCGAACAACTCAAGGGCATGCTGACGGCGGACATGTAGTTCCGCGGCCATCGCGCCACTCGCACGAGCGTGTTTAAGGAGCGTCCGATGACCCACCGCATCAGCCGTCGCGAATTCCTGGCCGCCGGCGCGGCCGCGGGCCTGGGCTTGTCTGCCGCCCGCGGGCACGCCGCAGAGGAGCCGCCTTTCAAGACCCGACTGCTCAAGGCGATGATCGGCAATCCCACGGAGGACGACCTGAAGAAACTGAAAGCGGCCGGCTTCGACGGCATCGAGACCGGCGCCTGGAGCGCCACGCCCGATAAGGCCAAGGCCTGCCGCGAGGTCGCCGAAAAACTGGGCGTGAAGATCCACTCGGTCCTTCGCGGGTGGATGGCGTTCAACTCGACCGACCCGGCCGCCGTTGACAGGAGCATCGCCGAGACCGGGACCGCGCTGCGGGCCGCGCAAGGGTACGGCGCCGACGCCATCCTGCTGGTGCCCTGCCGCATCGGCTCGAAGGACATGGCGATGCCCGAGGCGTGGGAGTTCCAACTGGAGTTCGATGAGAAGACCGGCCGCCTGGCCAAGGTCGTCGCGGGCGACAACGCCAGGTACAAGGCCTACATCGACGCCCACAACCAGGCCGTCGACGGCTCGATTGCGGCCGTCAGGAAACTCATCCCCGTCGCCGAAGAGACGCGCGTGGTGATCGCCCTGGAGAACGTGTGGAACAACCTGTGGGTCAAGCCGGCATACTTTCAGTCGTTCGTTGCGTCGTTTGCGAGCCCGTGGGTGAAAGCGTACTTCGATATCGGCAACCACGTGAAGTACGCGCCGGCGGAGGAGTGGATCAAGGCCCTGGGGCCGCTCCTGGCGAAGTGCCACGTCAAGGACTTCAAACTGAACCCCGACGGCCGCGGCGGCCGGTTCGTCGACATCCGCGACGGCAGCGTCAATTGGCCCGTGGTCCGGAAGGCCCTCGACGATGTCGGCTACAGCGGCTGGATGACCATCGAGGGCGGCGGCCTGTCGCTGGAGGAACACGCGAAGCGCCTCGACCTCATCATCGCGGGCCGGTGATCGCCGCGGGGCTTTCCGCCCGCACGGGCGTCTGGGCCGTGACCCTGCTCGTGGCGGGGGCGAAGTAGGCGCGCGAGGAGCCGATCGTACGCCTCGACCGTCCCGGAACCGATGAGGAACACGGCCCCCATGAACCGCCGCTCGCGCTGGCCGAGGTTCGGCGGCGGCAGGTCCAACACGGCGCTTGCATGCGCGCCCGCGCGTTGGGATGATGGTGGCCTCACGGTCGGACAAAGTTCGCAGAGGAGGCCAGGTGCCATGACGGGCAAACGCATCTCACGTCGCGAATTCCTTACAGGTTCCCTTCAGGCCGCCGCAGCCGCCGCGGTCTTCTCGGTGGTGCCCCGGAGCGTCCTCGGGGGCGCGGCCGGGCCGGCGCCCAGCGACGTCCTGACGCACGCCATCATCGGCGTCGGCGGCATGGGCAACGGCCACGTCGACTATGTCCTGAACGACTCCGGCGCGCGGCTGCTGGCCATCAGCGACGTGGACGCCAACCACCTGGCCACCACGCTCAAGCGGTGCCCGCAGTCGTGCCAGGGGTACAAGGATTTCCGCCAGGTCCTGGACCGCGGCGACGTGGACGTCGTCCACTTCGCCACGCCGCCGCACTGGCACGCCGTGATGAGCGTGATGGCGGCCCAGGCGGGGTGCGACATCTGGTGCGAGAAGCCGATGAGCCGCACCATCGGCGAGGGCCGCCGCGTCATCGACGCCGTCCGGCGCTACGGCCGCATGTTCCGCCTGAACACGTGGTTCCGGCTGCACGGCGGGTTCTACGGTCTCGGGACGCCGGTGCGGCCCCTGAAGCAGATCGTGTCGGCGGGCCTCCTGGGGTGGCCCCTGACGGTCCGCGTGAGCCGCTTTACGGGTTTCGACTGGAAGGTCAGGATGTGGAGCGGCCGGACGCACCTGGAGCCGCAGCCCGTGCCGCCGGGCTTCGACTACGATTTCTGGCTCGGCCCCGCGCCGTTCAAGCCGTATCACCCGCATCGGACGCACGAATCATTCCGCGGCTACTGGGACTACGACGGCGGCGGCCTGGCCGACATGGGCCAGCATTACCTGGACCCCGTCCAGTACTTCCTGGACAAGGACGACACGAGCCCCGTGGAGGTCCAGGCCTGGGCGCCCTGGCCGCCGCACCCCGACGCGGTGGGCATCTGGGGCCGCGTGGAGATGAAGTACGAGGACGGCTGCCGCATCATCCTGGAGTCGGGCGACTGGGGCGTCAACCAGACCGAGGGGCAGCCCTACCTGGAGGGCCCCAAGGGGAAGATCTACAAGGGCTTCAAGACCGACCCGCCGGCCCTGGCGGAGGCGGCGGCGGGCCTGCCGCCGCCGGCGCCGCAGATCTCGGAGTTCAGCGAGTCGGTCCGCACCCGCCGCAAGTTCGGCCTCAACGAGTCCAACGGCAACCGCAGCAACCTGCTGGTGCACCTGGCCAACTGCGCCATCCGCACGGGCCGCACGTTGCGGTTCGACCCCGTCGCGCAGCGGTTCATCGGCGACGACGAGGCCAACCGCCTCGTCGACCAGCCGATGCGGGCCCCGTGGAGGTTGTGAGAACAGCGATAGGGCGGGCGCTGTGCGCCTGCCGGCCGCGTCAGCACGTGGCAGGCAAGTGTCCGCGAGGCCCAGGAGGCGCTGGCCGCCGCGCTGAGCATCGCGGCCGCGACGTTTGTGCCGCCGCATGGGCCGCCGGGACTTCGATCTTAACGCAGAGATCTCAGAGGACGCAGAGGAAGGAGAGCAGGAAGAGATAAGGCTTTCCTCTTTTTTCTCCCCGGGCTATCGCTGTTTCTCTCCGCGTTCTCTGCGTTGAAACGTCAGGTCGGTTTCAGAACCGCCGCAGGTCCCCGGCGGCGAAGGTCCACTCCGGCGTCCGCAGCGTCTGGCCGAAGTCCAGGTCGTACCACGGTCCGCTCGAAGAGGCCGGATTGCGAAGGATGTGCATGTTCTGGGCGGGCATGAAGCCCTGGGCCAGGAGGAACGCCTTGCGGCCGCCGGCGGGGTCGGCCGCCATGTCAACCACGATAACGACGTGGCCGGGGGAGCCGCCCTGGATGAAGACGTCCCCGGCGCGCATCTGGCGCACGTCGGGCACGGGCTTCAATTCTTTCGCCAGCGATGCAGTGCCCGCGTAGGTGAAGACCACGTCGAGGTAGGCCCGGAAGGCAGCCCGCGTGTCCGGTCGCGGCCGGCCGGGCACCCACTCCACCTTGTTGCCGCGCACCGTGGGCGTGAAGCCGGCCAGCCACCGGCTGAAGTCGGCCCGGTCGCCGCTGGTGAAGTTGAAGTGGATTTCGTCGAACTTTCCGGCGGCGTACAAGTACTCCGCTCGCAGGCGGATGACGGAGTCGGCGCATTGCTGGAGGTCGCGCGGGCCGGTGTCGAGGTCGAGGACGGCCCAGTGGGCGGTCTGGTTCGGCTTCTCCTGCCCGTTGTAGAGTCGCACCGGCGGGTTGCCCTTCTTGAGGGGCAGGCCGCGCAGCCACGATTCGAACGAACCGGGTGCGGCTGCTGCGCGCTCCAAGCCGGCGGGCGGCGCGATGCGCGCGGCAAGGCTGTCGGCGGGGTCGTATCTTTCGAGCCAAGGGTATGCCGCGCGCTCGGCGGGCGCGGCTGCCAGAGCCGGTGAGATAAGAGCCAGTGCAACGAAAAAAGTCAGCGAAAGTTTCATGGCAGGCGAGTAGCCCTCCGTGCGGCAGCAGGCGAGCGCCCTCTCAGCCGGAGCCCTGCGCGGTGGCTCAGGGCAGAATCTGCACCGCGTCGACGACCACGTAGCCGTCGGTGCCGGCGTTGGAGATGACGATGCTCGTGGCATCGCCGGCATCGAGTTCGAACTTGCCCAGCGAGTGGAAAAGGCCGCCGACCTCGGGCTGCTGCCGCTCGTTAACCTGCACCGTCTTCGACCCGCGCGGCGTCGTAACGGTCACCGGCACGTTGGTGGCCCGGTTCTTCAGGGGGGTGTAGGCCAGGCGCACCTCGTACGTTCCCGCCTTGGCGAGGTTCGGCTTGAAGCAGATCGACTTGGCGCCCTTGCCGGTGTTGCCGTCGGTCAGGTACCCGTCGGCGATGAACGGCGTTGAGTACGTGGAGGGCGCCCACTCGCCGGTCTGTTGGGCCTGCGAGGCGTCGAGGACCGTGCCGCCGAACTTCTTCGCGGCCTCTTCCGGCGAATGGCCGCGCGGCGCCTCTGCGGGCGTTTCGGTCGCTGCCGCCTGCCGCGGCTTGCCCTTGTCCCACGGCAGCCACGGGCCGACGTCGGGCAGGCACACGTTGCGCTCGGCGCGGCGGGCGATCTCGACGATCCGCTCGGGTTCGTCGTACACGCGGACCTCGCATAGGCCGCGCGGCTCGTCGAGCACGACCCGCAGGCGCGACGCCGTCAGGCGGTCCATGCCCAGCACGTGGCGACGGTGGCGGTTCTCGGTCACCTCGGCGACCGGCTTCCACTGGCCGTCCTGCCGCGCCTCGACGGCGAAACGTTTCGGCGCGAGCGCTGCCGTCTGGAACGCCACGTGAACGACGTTGAACGTCTGCGGCTGCGGCCAGGCGAGTTGGAGCCAGTGCGCCCCCTTGGCGGCGTCGTCGGGCGCCCAGGCGCTGGTCTTGTCGCCGACCGCGCGGGCGTAGCCGTCGATGGCGTTGGCGGCGGCCCTCTTCTCGCCCTTCGGCGACGTTCCCTCGCTCGAGGCGCTCGCGGCGGCTTTGCGGGCGAGGTCCCGCGGGTCGCGGTTCGGCAGATCGATGATGTAGGCGCCGTCCTTCAGGAGTTGCTGCTGAAGTTCTTCGAGGTGCTTCTCGTAGATGCCGCGCGGCGTGGCCTGGTGCTCGACGCACAGGGCCGCCCCTGTGCCGGCGGCCTGGCCCATGACGGCGCACGTGAGCATGACGCGCGTGTCGGCCATGGCCAGGTGGCTGGCGGAGATGTCGCGTCCGGCCATGAGCAGGTTACCGACGTTCTTCGAGTAGAGGCAGCGGAAGGGGATCGAGAACGGCAGGGCGTGGTAGGCGTTCTTCTTGTCGTCCTTGTACAGGCCGAACGAGCCGTTGTGGAAAAAACCTTCCGAGTGATGGTCGTCGATGCTCCAGCCGCCGTAGGCCACGCGGTCCGGAAAGAGCGTCTGGGCGCCGACGTCGTTCTGCGTCAGCACGTAGTCGCCGATGAGGCGTCGGCTCTCGCGTTTGCCCTCCACGTAGGCCACCCATACGAGGCGGTGCGTGGCGGCCTTGGCTTTGTCGCGGGGGCAATGGTTCTTGGTGTGGTCCCAGAGTCCGTAGACGAGGCGCAGGAGGTTGTCGCGGATCTCTTCGGCATCGGCGTAGGTGTCCTGGAGGCCGCCGAGTTCGATCCGCCACTGCTCCCCGACATCCTCGCTGGTGATGAACCGCGGGTGCCGGCCGGGGGTGAAACTTTCGCAGGTGGGGAACTTGTAGATCCACGGCGGGGCCTCGAACGGCTGCGGATTGCCGGTGTCCTGGTGGAAGTACTTCAGGCTGTTGCCCATGGTGTTCTTGTTTCCGACCGCGGGAGCCCACGGCTCGTTGTACATCGACTTGGGCTCTTTGCCGTGGCGGTACTCGGCGCCCGCGGCCACGCCGATGACGCCGTCGCCCGTGCAGTCGATGAACATCTTGCCCGCGAACTGCATCCGCTGCCCGGTGGTCACGTCGACGGCGAGCACGCCGGCGATCTTCATGCCGGGGCCCGGCTGCATCTGGACGCCGGTGGCGTGCGTGCCGAGGTGCACATCGAGGTTCGGCTCGAGTTTGACGAAGCGTGCGAGGCGCTCCGCGTAAAGTTTTCCCTCGCTGACCCGCTGGTTGCCGGCGGTGCGGTACTCTTCGACGAGGCCCGTCTCGCGCGGGTCCAGCGGGCTGAGTTTGCCGCCGTGCGGCCAGACGCCGACGGGCGGGACGAGGATCTCAGGGCTGGCGTTGCCGCCCAGGACGGGCCGGTCCTGGATGAGCACGATGCTCGCGCCCATGCGGGCCGCGGCCACTGCGGCGGTGCATCCCGCGAGGCCTCCGCCGACCACCACGACGTCGTGCGGCGGCATGCCCTTGACCTCGCGGCTGACGCCGCCGTGCTGCTCGCGAAGGGCGGCGACGGCATCCTTGCCGTCGGGCGGCGTCCACGCCAGGTCCGAGGTCAGCAGGAGGCAGTCGCACCGGGCATAGTAGCCCGTGAGATCGTGCAGGCGAATTTCAACGCGGCCGGCCAGGTCGTGCATGCCGCCGTCTTCCCAGTGCCAGCCGGGTTTGCCGCCGGCGCCGAAGATGGGGTCGGCCGGTTTGCCGCCCAGGAGTACGTTGAAGCGGCCGGGGTGATGCTCTGGCACCCAGTCGCGGCTGCGGACCCAGAGGCGCCGGCGGCCGGCCTGAGGAAGGTCAACGTGCGTCACGGCGTCCTTGACGGGTTCGCCCAGGCCGACGGCAAGCAGGTAAGGCGAGCCTATCTGGTCGATGAACTGCGAGTCGTTCGTCCAGCCGCCGGGGTCCTGGAACCGCTCGGCCTCGATCCAGACGACTTCGGCCCCTGCGGCAGGCGCCAGGGTGGCCAGGGCTGCAAGAGAGAGGCATACCAGTACGCGTCTCATGCGGCCCTCCCGGCGTCAGCCTTTTCTCACGGCCCCTGCCACGAGGTCGCCCACCTGGGTGGTGGAGTGGCCCATCTGGCCGGCGGCCTGGCTTTTCATCTTCGGCGTGGTGGCAATGACGGCCTCTTCGACGCGGTTGCCGGCATCGACGAGTTTCGCATCGCCCCTGTGGTTGCCCGTTTCGCGCAGCAGCATCCCTACGGCCGCGATGGCGGCGATGGGGTTGATGACGTTCTTGCCGGTGTACTTGGGGGCCGAGCCGCCCATCGGCTCGAACATCGAGAGGCCGCCGGGGTTGAGGTTCCCGCCGGCCGCCACGCCCAGGCCGCCCTGGATGATGGCCGCCAGGTCGGTGATGATGTCGCCGAAGATGTTGTCCGTCACGATGACGTCGTAGTACTCGGGGTTCTTGACGAACCACATGCAGCAGGCGTCCACGTGGTTGTAGTCTTTCTTGATGTCGGGGTACTCCTTGCCGATTTCCTCGAAGGCGCGGAACCACGTGCCGCCCGCGAACGTCAGGACGTTCGTCTTGTGGACCAGCGTCAGCATCTTCTTCTTGCTCGCGCGCCGGCGGCAGAGGTCGAAGGCGTAGCGGATGGCCCGCTCGGCCCCGAACCGGGTGGTGCAGTTGATCTGCGTCGAGACCTCCTGCGGCGTGCCGGGGTACTGGACGCCGCCCATGCCGGTGTAGAGGCCCTCGGTGTTCTCGCGGACGACGACGAAGTCGATGTCCTTCGGGCCCTTGCCGACGAGCGGGCAGGGGACGTTCGGGTACAGTTTCACCGGCCTGAGGTTGATGTACTGGTCCAGTTCAAACCGCAGGCGCAGCAGCAAGCCCTTCTCCAGGATGCCGGGGGCCACCTTCGGGTCGCCCACGGCGCCCAGGAAAATGGCGTCGAAGGTCTTGAGGGTCGCCATTTCCTCCTCGGTGATGACCGGGATGGAGGGCTTCGTGGGGTCGCCGCCGCGCGCCAGGTACCGGGCGCCCGAGAAGTCGAACTCGGTCGTCTCGTAGGCAAAGCCCACTTTCTCGGCCACGGCGGCAAGGACCTTCAGGCCCTCGCGCACGACCTCCGGGCCGGTGCCGTCGCCGGGAATGACCGCGATGCGGTACGGGCGGGCCGACGGGGCGGCTGCCTTCTTCTTTGCCATCGGTGGCTCCCTTCCGAGACTTCGAAAGCGACCTTTTACCACCGCCGGCCCCGTTTAGCAAGGCTTTGGCTGCCGCACCCAACGGCGGGCGCTGGGCTTCAGCGGTCCGGGCGTCGGCCCCGCGTTTCGGGGCAGGCCCTCGGCAGGCCATCGGCAGTTGACGCCGGTGCTGCAAGGTTGTATGCTCTTGTGGTCGCTTGGGTCAGGTCACGGGGTCCAGGGGGTCTTGCCGGGCGTGTCGGCCGGCGGGGCATTCAGTGAAGAGCCATCGGCACTACCGCCGATTTACGATGTGATATAGGAAGTAGTCTTGTGCGGCGGCCCTGTGGTCGAGCGGGGGGGACCTTTGCGTTGTGTAATCAGGCCGCTGGGCGGGGGGGCATGGTACGGGCATGGCGGATGCCAAGGCGACAGTGCGGCAGCCTAGTCAATGGGGGCCTGCGCTGCGCCACATCTACATCGGCGCGGTGCACGTGGGTCTGTTTGCCTTTTCGCTGTGGGTGGCGTACGGGCTGCGTTACGAGTTCCGGATTCCGCCTGCGGCCGTTCCGATTCCCGATAACCTGCCGATTTTGCCCGGCGAAGTAGGGGTTCCCGCGTCGGCCTGGGCCACGTTCTACGAACTGCTGGCGTTCGTCCTGCTGGTAAAGGTGATGGTCTTCGGCTACTTCCGGCTGTACGCGGGGTGGTGGCAGTACGTCAGCATCCAGGACCTGGTCGAGACGTTCAAGGCCAGCCACATCTCGACGGCCATCATTCTGGGCACAATCTACGTGTGCCGGGTGCTGTACGTGTACAAGGCGGTGTCGTTCCGGCCGGCGGTGCCGGACACGGTGCTGATCATCGACTGGGCGGCGACGATCGCCCTGGTGGGGGGCCTGCGGTTCCTGGTGAGGATCATCCGCGAAGGCTCCCGCCCGGTGAGCCCCGCGGGCCTGAGGCGGGTGCTCATCATCGGCGCCGGCGACGCCGGCGAAGGCGTCCTCCGGGAACTCTACCGCCTGCCCGTCGAGCAGTACCACGTGGTCGGGTTCGTGGATGACGACCCGAAGAAGCGCGGCAGCCGGATCCACGGCGTTCCGGTGCTGGGCGGCGTGGCGGACCTGGCGGCCGTTGCCGGGAAGCAGAACGCCGAGCAGGTCATCATCGCCCTGCCGCAGCCCACGCGCGAGGAACTGCGCCGGATCATCGACGTCTGCAAGGGACGCAAGATGATCTTCCGCATCGTCCCGGGCGTGGCGGACCTGATTGAGGGCCGCCTCGACGTCAGCCGCCTCCGCGAAGTCGACATCAACGACCTCCTGGGCCGCGAGCCCATCACGCTCGACCTGGAGGGCATCGGCCAGTTCCTCACGGGCAAGGTGGTTCTGGTGACCGGGGCGGGCGGGTCCATCGGCTCCGAACTCTGCCGCCAGATCGTCACCTTCAAGCCGCGCCGCCTCATCCTCCTGGAGCAGGCCGAGAACAACCTCTTCTACATCGACCGCGAACTGCGCCGCGCGAGCCCCGGCCTGGACGTGGTGCCGGTGATCGCCGACATCTGCGACCGGGGGCGCCTGGAGGACGTCTTCCGCCGCCTTTCGCCGGACATCGTCTACCATGCCGCAGCCCACAAGCACGTGCCGATGATGGAGTACAACCCCGGCGAGGCCATCAAGAACAACGTCTTCGGCACCCGGAACGTTGCCGACATGGCGTGCCAGTACCGGTCGCA
>Ga0315279_10005844_pt1 | contig 15745 bp, 12 predicted proteins | sample YL17G06_20_MG_FD_203694 | JGI IMG/M metagenome (GOLD analysis project Ga0315279, IMG submission 203694) | Sediment microbial communities from Yellowstone Lake, YNP, Wyoming, USA - YL17G06_20 | ecosystem: Environmental > Aquatic > Freshwater > Lake > Sediment | place: USA: Wyoming | collected...
GGTCTTGCAGGACGATGCGACGGTCGCCGGTCCGTCCAGCATGACCGCGGCCGATCCGCGGCCAACGGTCGACAATCGCGGCCCCGTGGAGCTGAGACTGGCGCCGAGCCGGCCCGCGACTGCCCCGGTTGGCGAGAGGATCAGGGTGTCCGTGGGTCCTTCGGGCAAAGCGCCTGCCGGCGAGAAGTCTGCCGCTGGCGCCGTTTCCTCGCCTTCTTCCCCGACGGGACAGAAGCCGATCCACCTCTCGCTGAAGTTCCCCGCCTCGAAGTCGGCCACGCCGCCCGAGGCCCTGCGCGTCCGGAAAACCGGCCCGGCAGGAGCGGCCACCCCCAAGTCACCCGCGCCTGCCGCGGCACTCGGTCGGCCGGGCACGAAGCCGGTAATCGTCGCGAAACTGGGAACCGGCGTGGGCTCTGCCAAGGGAACGTCGCCCGCGTCCGGCGGGGCGCAGCCCAAGACCGCGGACAAGGCGGCAGGCTCTGCCCTGCGGCCGATTCGCCTGACGATCAAGGGGTCCAAGGTGATCTCTCAGTCGGGCGGAGAAGCGGCGTCCGAGAAAGCCCCGCCGGCGTCGTCCGGACCCGAGAAGGACTCCAAGGGGAGCGGCTCCTCGGCCAAGGAGAAGTCGGCAGACGCCGGATCGGCGCCGTCGGACCGCGGTGGGCACACGGCCCGTGCGGCCGCCAGGCTCAACCAGTGGTCGCTCTTTGGCGCAAAGCCCGGCTCGCCGGCCCCGTCTGAGGCCCGCTCGCCGAGACTTCTTGATGCGTCGCGGCCACCCACGGCGTCGCTGCGCTGAGCGCGCCTCGTAGGACAGGCATCTTGCCTGTCTCGGATCGTAACGCAGGGATCTTGCCTGTCTGAGATCGTAGCACAGGCATCTTGTCTGTCTTATCCCGGCACAGGCTGGAAGCCTGTGCTACTCGGAAGCCTGTGCTACTGAGGCCCGGGCTTTGCCGGCCGGTCGGTCCGCGGCGCGGTCGGCGCATCCAGGTCGCCCGCGGCGAACTGGATCCCGTCGAGATAAAAGGCCAGGAGCATCGGGTTCCAGAAGAGTTCCGTCCGATGGCCCAGGGCCGTATAGAAGACGCGGCCCCGGCCGAACGACTTCACCCAGGCCAGGGCGAAGTCGTTGTCGGTCCGGTCGATCCACTTCACGCCCATGTTGGTGGCCGCGGTGTCCAGCGACAGGAGCACGCGGAGCTTGTCGCGGGAATACGGCTTGGTGAACTGGAAGATCTCGTCCGCCACGCGAAAGCCCTTCTTCGAGCCGAACGCGGCCAGCACGGGATGTCCCGGCTCCTCGACCCGGACGCCGACCTCTTCGTTCCACGGGTGGCCCGAGTAGCCGGCGCCGAGGATTTCCTTGAACTCCGGCCATTGGGGATTTCCCCCCATGGCGAAGTGGAAGCCGACGACGCCGCGGCCGCCGCGGAGCCACTCGACGAAGCCCTTGCGGAGGGCCTGCTCGACCGAAGGCTTGTCGGCCCCCATCGCTTTGAGCCGGCCCATGGCCTCGTCCGAGGGCGTGATCCACGGCCCCGACGCGTTGCAGAGCACGATGGCGTCGAACCGCTTCAGGTTCTCGGGCAAGAACGAGGCGAGGTCCTGGCTGACCACGGGATCGAAGGCCCCGGTCTTGGCGCCCAGCGTCTTCATGGCGTGGGCCGCGTAAGGGATGTTGTAGCCCTTGTGAGGGTCTTTGGCCATGAGGTGCTCGGGCGTGACCCAGATGAGCACCCGGCGAGGCTTTTTGGGCGCGACGCGGGCCTTGGCCGGCGCTGCGTCCTCGATCTGCTTGGCCTGGTGCTTGGGGATTTCTTCCAAGGCCATGGCCGAAGCGCAGCAGAGTGCCACGGCTGCGGCGAATATCTTCAGACCGATGCGGGGAATCAGCACGTTTGGTCTCCTGGGATCGAACAAATGTCGCACGAGTCAATTGCAAATTGACAATTGAAGAATGCAAATTGCAAAGTGACCCATAACCAGTAGTCAGTCTTTACGCTCAATTTGCATTTTGCATTTTACATTTTTCAATTTGCATTCTTCGACCCGCATTCTTCCATCCCCCGGGGTCTGCCTACAGCGACCAGCCTTTTCTATACTCGGAGCCGAGCGCCGCGTCGGCCTGGGCGTGATTGACGATCCTGCCGGCCAGCGGGTCGTACTCCAGCGGCCCCTCGAACTGCGTGGCGACGTTGCCGAGCATGTTGAACTCGGTGAGCGGCCCGGCGTAGTCGTAACTGGCCCAGGCCGGCTTGCCGCCCCGGCAGGCCGCAAGCCAGTCCTGCTCGTGGCCGCGGGACGGCTCGACCTTCTCGGGCCGGTCCTTCTGCACGTCGCGGAACTTCTCCTCGGGCAGCATGGTGAAGGTGGCATTGTGGGCGGTGGCGTAGATCTTCCCCTCGGTGCCGACGATCAGGCACCCGGCCCAATCGGCCCACTTCTTGGCCCCCTTGTCGCCCCAATCGAGTCCGCGCCCCAGGAGCCGTTCGATCTGGTCGCGCATGCCCGGGGCGCTGCTCCCGTTGTGCCATGAGAACGGCAACGCGGGCAGGTCGCCGCGGGCCGGGATGTCCCAGCGGATCACTTCCCACCGCGGGAACGAGACGCGGTTGATCTCGCGGACCTTGGCCTCGACGCGGACGCTGGGCTTCTCGCCGGCGCCGGCGCGCCAGAGCGAATCGACCTTGAGTGCCATGAAGGCCAGATTCAGCGTGTGCGAGGCCCAGTTGCCCAAGTTGGCCGTGCCGAAGTCGCGCCACCCGTGCCACGCCAGCCACCGGGGATGGAACGGACGCTGCCTCGCCGGACCGAGCCACAGGTCCCAATCGAGATACGACGGGACGGGCTCCTCGCCCTCCGGGGGCTTGGCCAGGCCCGCCCCGCCCTGGTCGTTCCACGCGTGGACCTCTTGGATCCGCCCGAGGGCGCCGTCGCGGATCAGCTCCAGCGCGCGCCGGAACGGGCCGCCGGCGGTGCCTTGGTTGCCCATCGAGGTGGCCACGCGGGAGTTCGCGGCCAGCTCGCGCAGCACGCGCGATTCGCGGACGGTGCGGGTGAGCGGTTTTTCGGTGTAGACGTGCTTGCCCGCGCGGATCGCCGCGGCCGACGCCACGGCATGGGTATGATCGGGCGTTGCCACGACGACCGCGTCGATCTGGCGGTGCATCTGGTCGAGCATCTTCCGGAAGTCGGCGTAGGGCTTTGCCTTGGGGAGCTGTTTGAACGCGCCGGCGGCCCGCTCTTGGTTGACGTCGCAGAGGGCCACGACGTTTTCCATGGCCGGCATGGAGCCCACGAACGCCGAGCCCCGGCCGCTGACGCCGACGATCGCGACGTTGAGCTTCCCGTTGGCCGGAGCGCCTCGGGCGGAGCGACTGTTGCGGAGGATGACGATCCCTCCTGCGCCGGCCAGAGCGCCGCGAAGCAATACCCGCCGATTGAGTTGCCGAACCATCGCTGCGTCCTCCCTTTCGGTGATCGTGCCCCGGATTCCCAGAGTGGCTGCGGACGCCGCAGCCGCGGCTAGCGCCCTCAGCACCGCCTCGTGGTCTTGGCGCGGTAGATGGTGGCGATCGAGGAGCGGTAGGTTTCGGCCGCGTCGTACTGGCGCCGCAGCCCGGTGAGGAACTGCTCCGCGTCGCCGTCGCTCTTGGTGCGGAGGAACACGTGCCAGAGGCGCTGCGTCTGCTCCGGCGCGCCGACGGTGTATGCGATCAGGAAACCGGCCACCTCGCCCGTGCCGCGCATGGCCTGAAAGCGGATGTCGGCGTGGCGGTCCGACAAGCGCAGCTCCGCCGTGCCCACCACGAACACGTCGTCGGGCGCCTTCCTCCCTCGCCCGGTGAGCGGGAACCGTTCCAGGCGGCCCTCGATCGACTGCGTCTTGGCCAGCTCGATCTGCTTCCGGGCGGCGCTGGCGGTCTTGACGCGGGCCAGGGCCTCCCAGTCGCGGACCGCCTCAGCCGGCGTGCTCAGCAGGAAGTCGGCGACCGCCTCCGCCGTCTCCTTCAGTCCCTGGACGACGCGGTAGTCCACGCTGGCGCGCATGCCCTGCGCCTCAATCGCGGTAAACACGAAGCGGTCGGCGGGCGACTTCTGCGTCCGGTCCTTGCACGGCATCTGCGCGAGCTGCTCTTCGATGGACTGAATCAAGCGGGCCCGGTCGGCCGGACTCAGGCCGGGTCCCGATCGACGCTGCGATGTAGAAGTCCTGCCAGGGCCTCCGCCGACATAGCCTGGGCGGGTCGGGTCGTCGGGACTGCGGGGGTCCGTCTTGGCATCCTGTCCCCGTGCGGCGAGAGAGCCCATCGCGACCGCTGCCAGGAGCACGGCACAACTCGCGACCGGCGATCTTCGTAGAGTCTGCACGATCCACCCCGGGATGCCTGTCCTACTGACAGGCAGGAATGCCTGTCCTACTGACAGGCAGGAATGCGTGTCCTACTGGGTCTGGGCGATCCGGTCGGGCGCCGCGCGGCCGCTCCGCGGCAGGATTCCCTTCTCGTCCGGCACCTCGGGCAGGTCAACCTTGTCGCGGTAAAGCCCGGGGATCAAGACGGCCCTCTGGCCCTCCTGGAGTCCGGCGCGGATCACCGTGGTGATTCCGTTCGCGGGGCCGAGCGATACTTGGTGCGCCGCAAAGCGGCCCCGGTCGAAACTGATGCAGTAAGGCTTCCCGCCGTGGCGCAGCACGGCTTGAGAGGGCACCTGCAACTGGCGCTCCAGGCGCTGGACGCGGATCGTCAGCTCGGCCGTCATCCCCGGCCGCATGCCCTCCAGCGGCGTTTCGATGGCCACGGCGGTCTTGTACTGCTTCACGTCCGGCCCGTGCCAGTCTTCCATGTCGGGGTACTCGTTGACCGTCACCACCTTTCCGCGGAGCTCGACTTCCGGGAAGGCCTCCAGCTTGATGGTCACGGGCAGCCCGGGCTTCACGAACGCGATCTTCTCTTCGGCGATCTTGGCTTGGACCTGCATGCGGCGGTAATCGGGGAGGCGGACCAGGACCCGCCGCTCGTGGACCGTCTCGCCCGGCTCGACCATGTGGCTGTGGTCGTTGTGAAACATGTGGGCCAGCACGACCGTGCCCGAGACGGGCGCGCGAATCGTACACTTGCCGATCTGGTCCTCCAGGTCCGCGGACTTCCGGCGGTTCAGCGCGGCGTTGGCTTGGGCGGCCGCCGAGTTTGCCTTGCCGGCCGCCACGGCGCTCCGGAGCTCGGTGAGCTTCTTGCGCTTGGTGCAGTTCTCCAGGACGCCAAGCTTGGTTTGCGCCATGCGCAGATCCGTCTGGGCGGATTGCACCGCGAACTGGTCGGCCCGCAACTGCTGGCCGGTAATGTAGCCCTGGGCCTCCAGCTTCCGGCTGGCCTGGAGGGTCTGCCGGGCCTGGCGGACGCGGTCCTGGGCGACGAACAGGCCCAGGTCCGCTTCCTGCCGGCCCAACACGTACTCGCTTTGAAGGTAGTCGCGCTCGGCCGTTTTGGCGGACTCGTAGACGCTCCGGCAGCGGATGGCCTCCGCCTCAGCCTGTTCGCAGACGATTCGTTGCTGGTCGCGATCGGATTGGAGCTTCGTCGAATCGAGCTGAATGAGGAAATCGCCGGCCTCGACGCGCGTCCCTTCCGGCACGACCTCCAGGATTCTGACCCACGACTCATAGCCGGTCCGGACCTCGCAGCGGACCTCGGTGTGGGCGGCGCTTTCGATCTCTCCCTTGGCCGAAAGATCGTGGACGAACTCCGCACGGGCGACGCAGCAGCTCAACGGCTCCGGCCCGCCTTGCGAAACGCCCAGCCCGGCAGAGAAACCGCCGACGAGGAAGAGGGCCACCACGAGAAGGGCGACCGCCGCCAGCACGGGCAGGCGGAGCAACCCTTTCCGGCAGATCCGCAGGACTCGGCCCATCAAAAGGGCACCTTCTGATACCTATTGTCGGCGTGGCAGTCGGGGGGATATTAGCACGTCGCCGGGGCGACGGGTCGGGCGCGGTCTTGAGGAATGCACGCCCAGTGTAACAGAAGCCGAGCCGCGATTCCAGTCCCCCCCGCGCGGTTCTTCCCTTGCCGGTGGGGTGGCCGGGGATCTACGCCGAAAGTCCACGGGCTGCAACCCGTGGGCTTTGTTGCCCGGGCACGGTGGGGCAGGTTGACAACCTGCCCCACAACGACCGGCTACGGCCACTCAACCGGCTTCTGGTCGGCCGGATCGAACAAACACCGAAGGGTCTCGGCAGGTTGCGGCAGCGGGATGAAATGCGCCGAAGCGTCGCAGGCCCCGGCGTTGAACCCGCCCTCATAAAGCCCGCCGAGCCCTTTGGCCGGGTCCTTGGGGTCGTAGGGCAGGTCCTCCGGCTTGGTCCAGATCACGGCGTGCTTGTCCGCCACCTCGACCGTGAGGATCGTGGCGCTGGTGCCGTCCCTGATGTCGCTGAGTTTCAACCCCTCACGGCCGCTAAAGACGGTGCCCGGACCCGCGGCCACCACATAGTTGGTCCGTCCCGGCTCCTTCAGCTTCGACGCCGGCGAGCGGTAGATGGGCGGCATCTTCGCGATCAGGGTCTTATTGTGCGGGCTGTCCCAGGGCTCGTTCAGATGGAACTGCTTGTAGAGGTCGTTGTCGAAGTAGGGGAGGATAGCAACCCGCCAACTCAAGAGCGGCTTGCCGTCCGGGCCGTAAGTGGCCGCGGCAGGAAAACGCTTCTTGGCGTCGTGGAAGGTGAGCATCGCCATTCCGATCTGCTTGAGGCTGTTGGCCGACTGGGAGCGGCGGGCCCTCGTCCGGGCCTGCTCAATCGCCGGCTGCACGATGCTGCTCAGCAATGTCGGAATCCCCTTGTTCTCTTCGTTCAGGACCAGCACCAGCCGATCCCCTTCAACCTTGGGCACCAGGAGCTTGGCCACCTGGTCGAACGCGGGGATGAAGCGCGGCATTTCGGGGTGCTGCCCGGCTTGGCGAAGCAGGTCGAGCCACCTGGCCCGGAGGGCTTCGGCCGCCTGGGCGTCCTGCGACTTGACGACCGCGCGAATGGCCATGCGCGGCGGCAGGTCGATCCCGATGGCCGCCCATTGGGCGCCCCGCGTGAAGACCGAACTGGGCCCGCCGCCAATCACCGCCGGCAGTTGCGGCATCGTCTCTTCGATCACCCGCTGCATGTACTTGGGAGGGAGGAGAAGGACCTGGACGGGACTGTCGCCCGTCGCCTCAAACGCCGCGGCAAGCTCGGGGCGCGGGTCGGGCTTGATCTTGCGGACGCATTCCAGGTCCTCCTGGCCTTCCGCCACGACCAGGGCGTCCCCGACGCGATCCGTCTTGAATTCCTGCGGGGGGAGGAAAAGCCCGCGCAGTGCGTTCTCGTCCGCCCCCGGCCGCAGCGGGACGACGAGGATCGGCCTGCGAAACGGCCTTTCCCCCGCCACCGAAACGACGGCAAACACGTCGCTTCCCCCGGCCTTCAAGAAGGCCTGACTCCATGCGGTCGCCGCCATCTTGGCAAGCGGCAACTCGACCTTCAGCTCAGGCAACAGACTCCCAAGCTTGTCGAACAGCCGATCCACGGAGATCCGCGCCAGGTCGATCCGCCCTACCGCGATCGCCTGCTCGTCGAGAAACGGCGCGATCGTCTTCGCCAAGGCGGCCGGGTCGAACTTCACTTGTTTCTCTTCGGCGGCCGCGGGGCAAACCGCCATCCCGACCGCCAGAACGGCGAGCAGATGTAGGGTGGGACGAAGTCCCACCACGATTCCTGCGCGGTTTTGGTGGGACTGCGCTTCGCTTCGTCCCACCCTACAATTCTCGCAACGAGCGATCATGGCTACTTTCCTTTCGGGACAAACGTGATGTGGTAGCGCCACGTGCCGAACCGCGCCGGCGACTCGCCGGCCGGAGGCGGCGCCTCCAGCCACGCGGTGTCGCCGGTCCGCCGGTAAACGAAGGCACTGCCCGTCAGCGGGTCCACGGGGATCGGCACCTCGGTGATGTCGCTCAGCTTGTCGGGCAGGCGGTTGTGGCCCGCTCCGTACAGCCGCAGCGCCTCAAAGACCCGCAGCACGGCAAACTCCCGCTCGTGGCGGGCCCGGGCCGCGTTGGCTCCGCCGAGGGCAGGGAGCAGGATGGTTGCCAGCGGGATGATCTCACTTCTCTGTCCCGCAACTTTCTCTTTCAGCCGCTTCTCCGCCAAGTCGAAGCCCGGCCCGGCTTCCCAGTACGGAAGATTGAACCACTTGAACATGTCGTCGCGCACTTCGTCGTAGAGACTCACGGTATAAAGCAGCACGGCCTTCGGCACCGGCATGGCCTCGACCTCCGCGGCGGAGCGGCCGCGCGCGATGAGGAAGCGTTTGGCGTTCCCGTAGTTCCGCAGGGTCAAGCCGAGGATCGCAAGCCGAAACCGGTCGCGGGACCTCCATTCTCGGGGGCCGCCTTCGTATTGATAGAGGCCGTAGAGCCGATCAACCGTCTTCTCCATAAGTTGCTGCCACTGCTGCGGCGGGTAGTCCTTGTGCTCCAGGTCCCGCAACTCCGGGAAGGAGTAGTACACCGCCTGCATCTCCACGTCGAAGGCGGGCCGCATGTCCACCAGCGGCCGCGGCATGTTTGTCAAGGCCCAATAGAGGTTCGGCGCGTCGGGTTGCTGGATGAACTCCCGCACCTGGTCCGACATCATCGACGAGCAGGCGATGCCCACCAGGCCGCCGACGATGAAAGGCGCCTCGCCCACGTGCCTGGACATGGCATAGCCGGTCTGGAGGGTTCTGACCGCGTCGTCGTACTTCCCGTGGGCTATCTGCACCCGCGCCTGGACTGCCAAGAGCCTGCCGAACGCCCGCATCTCCTGGATTTCGGGCAAGAGGATCGACCAGAGGTCCTGCCCCGGCTCTCCGATGGGGAGTTGCCAGTCGCAGTATTGGCACCGCGCGGCCCGATCGAGATAGTAGAAGACCGTGTCCGGAGCGAACTGCTTGCCGACTTCTTTGCGCAACTCAGCCAGCGGGGCGACCATCCACTTCATATTGATCTTCTCCCACACCTCGGCGTTGCCGAAGAACCCCGGCTGCTCCGCCTTCACCTTGCCGTAGACCACGGCCGCGTTGCCCGGCTTGCGGTCGAGGATGTCCGGGAAGAGCCGGTACTTCAAGGCCGGCTTGGGCTCGGGGGCGGGGTGCAGGACGATCTTGACCGGCGGATAAGGATCATCCTCTGCCGCCGCGGTCCGCAGCCAGAGCGTCTGCACTGCAACCGCCGCGGCGATCGCGAGGATCGTATAAAGCCCACGGGTTGCAGCCCGTGGGGCAGGTTGCCAACCTGCCCCGCCGCCAAGGGGCTCAGAGGTTCTCGGCAGGTTGGCAACCTGCCCCACGGCAACTCGCACGGAGCATACTGGGTGGCCGATTCCAGAAGGTCTCATGATCGCTCTCCAAAGGGACTGAACCGCGGCGGCGCCAAACGGGGCTGAGCGCGGCCGCCCGGCGCCGATTCCTTCATCAACTCCTGCTGCAACTGGAGCACGGAACTGGGGGCCCTGGCCATTTCCAGGCCGCTCGATTGCGGCACGGCCGGTTCGGCCCACAGGTCGATCCCGTGCATCATCATGCGATCCCGCAGCGGGCGATCGATGTAAGCAAGCGTCGTCGCCGGCGTTTCGGATCTCGGGATCGCTGGCTGAGAAGCGGTCTGCGCGGCGCTCGACGGTGCCTGCACGGGATCGGCCACCTGCGGCTCGGGCCGCGACACGAGCATGACCAAAAGCGTGGCCGCCAGGGCTGTCATGGACGAGAAAGCCGTTGGCCAAGCCCAACGCCCCCGTGCAGGACTGGGCCTCCGCGTTTTCGCCGCTTGAAAACCCACGGGCTGCAACCCGTGGGCTTGAGGGGCCGGGAGTGCCTGGATCTCCGCCATCGCCGAGGCCCGGCCCGCCTCGAAGATCAGCCGCTCCCGGTCGAAACCCTCGACGCGAGGAACCAGGGCCGCGAGCGCGGCCTCGAGTGCCTTTAGGTCTTCGGATCGCTCTTCTTCTGGGGACATACGCCACTGAGCCTTTCCCGCAACGTCGCCAGCCCGCGGTGATACCACCGATGAACGGTGCTTACCGCGGAGCCGGTCAACTGCGCAATCTCTTCAAACGACAAACCGCCCCAAAGCCGGGCGACAATGGTCTCCCGTTGCTCGTCGGGGAGTCCTTCCAACGCCCGGGCCGCTGCCACGGCGTCCAGGCGGTCGCCCTCCGCAGGCACCAACCACGGCTCGCCGCAATGGGCGGCCGCGGCCTCGTGACGCTGGCGCCGCCCGGACGACCGCGAGGCATTGATCGCCCGGTTCCGCACCACCCGATAGAGCCAGCCGACCACATTTTCCGGGACCGCCGGCTCGCGAATGAGGGCCAGGAACGCCTCTTGAACCACGTCTTCCGGCGCGTCGCACCACTGCCGCGCGTAGAGCACCAGCGCTGCGGTGTGCTGGTCCAAAAGCCGCGTCAAGGCTTCCAGCGGGATGGCCGCCATCCGACGCTCTCTCGTACGCGGGCCCGGAAAAGGTGACAGGCACCTTTTGTGCGAAGCACCCTTCGGGCCTTTCAGGCAAATGGTGCCTGTCACCTTTTCCGGCCCCTTAGAAAAGACACCGGCCGGGAGGTTCTCTCCCGCCGTGGGACAGGCTTCCAGCCTGTCTCTTCCGATTATAGCCCCCCTGGGCCACGATTGGGGGGTCCTTTCCCGAATTCTCTTGTGATGCAGGCGTCTGGCGGACACTCTATTGCCGACCTCCCATAACGGGGTAAAATCTGATTGCTTGGAAAGGGGGCCCGGTTCTTCCCGTTCGAGGCGTGTCTGGAGGCGGGTCATCATGAGAACCGAAACCAACAGGTTGCTTGTTTTGGCGACGGTCTTCTTCGTGTGCCTCGGCCCCGGCCTGAGTGCCGCTGACCAGCCGACGAAGAAACCGGCCGCAGGCCCCGCCATGGGCGAGTTGAAGATCGAAGGCAAGTGCATCGAGAGACTCACCCTCGAAAGGAAGCGCGAAACTCGAGTGTTTGATCCCAACGACACGATCGTACTGAACCGTCCGGGCCCGAGGGTCTCGCTGCCGGCCGGCACATATTGCGTCAAGAGAATCGAGCTGGAAGGCGGCTATATTTCCTTGCCACCTATGGCTATCGTCGTAGAGGGCGTGCGGTACGAGAACTCGTTTGTGCTGACCGCTGACAAGCCGCACGTCCTGAAGATCGGCGCCCCGCTGAACCCAACCGTGCTCGCAGACCGCCAGGGATCACGGATTCGATGGGCGTACAGACTGGTCGACGCCGAATGGCGAGAGTATTCAAAAGACCCTGACCAGGAGCGGGCGACGTTTACGATCTACCAGGGCGACCGGATCGTCGGCTCGGGCAGGTTCGAATCGTTCGAATATGGGTGAGGCGGAATAATCTTCTGCGCGCACTCGTGGCGAGTGCCTTGGACACTGCTAAACGGCCCGCTGAGCATCGTCGCGTTTGAAGATATCGGCCAACTGGGTCCCAGCGAAAGCCCGCCTGCTCAGGTGGAGTGGCACTGGTACTACCACCTGTTTGGCCCGTCGACTTGGGCCTTGCCCTTGCTCTTGTTGATCGCGCTGCCCGAGAACCGCAGTCGGCAGGTCTGGATGATCCTGGTCACCGTCGCGCTGTTGACGCTCGTGGCATGGCCGCTGTTCGCCAACCTCGTGTTAGGCAAGCTATTGTCCCTGCCCTCCCTCACAGCGACCCGGTCCGGCCTTCAATTCGACGCCCTCGTTGCATCCTGGGCAGCCGTATGGCTGCTGGGTACCCGACTCTCGCGCTGGCCTCGGCTGCTGTCTCTCGTGTCGGCCCTGGGGATGATGATGCTGGTCGGCGCCACGGCACTTTACGTCAATTCGGGCTCGTGGTCCGCGGTTCGGTTTATGGAATACAGCGTACCGGTTGCCGCCCTGCTGGTGGCGGTGGTGCTAAGCGCCTGTTGCTGCCGGAAGACCTACCGCCCGGTGCGATTTCTGGCGTGGCTGGCCCTTTGGCTCGTCGTCGGGATGCTGGTCGGTGGGACGGTAGAGGCAGTCTACGTACTAGCGCGCGGCCCCGGCCTTTCCGAACTCGCTAGGCGGTGGATTGAACTCGCCGTGAAGATTCCCGTCGGTGCCCTATGCCTGGGCGGCATCCTCTACCTGGTTAACATGGCGTTCATGGCGTTGGTGTTCTGGTGCCCCGTGTACCGGGACCGGTTTCGCGCCGTCCTGCGGCTGACGAAATAGCGTGCTTTTCGCATCGCCAGGGTGGAAACCTGTCCTTCGTAACCTTTGACAGGCAAGATGCCTGTCCTACCGCTGCCCGCCCGCGGCGATCACCTCTTCGCGGCGGACTTCGCACATCATGCCGTGCCAGGGGATCTTCGGATCGCCGAAGGCGTGGAAGATCCGCACCTTCGCGGAGTGCTCCAGGTCCTTTCCATCCAGGGCCTGCACGGTGAAGAGCGCGCCGCCAGGATCCGTCCGGCCGTTCCAGACCTTGGCATAGAAGGCCGCAAACCGCGGGCTGTCCACGACAAACCCCCACGGCGGCAGCACGACCGCGCCGCCGTATCGGGACGCCGTCTCCGCGTCCTTCTGCCCGAAATTGACCACCACCGTCGTGGCCGTTGGGCCCTCGCCGTAGGTGGCCCGGCGGAGCGTGCCGTCGGGAGTCACAAAGTCGAAGCGGGTGAGACGCGAGTGAGCGGTGGCCGCGTGGAGCGGCCCGAGCACCTCGTGGGTGTTCTTCATGAAGGCGTCGATCGGATGGAGCCCCTCGGCCCAGCCGCCATCCGTGCGCGTGAAGCAGGCCCGCGGGCCAGACGGGTTTGCGGCTGCCCGCTTCGGAACCTCCGGTTTCTGGAGCCAATAGCGGTGGTCGGGGATCGAATGATAGTGGAGCGGCCGGGCGCAGAGCACGTGATGGGCCACGTACTCCGCGGCCTGGTCCGCCGCGTAGCCGTACTTGCCGTAGCAGATCTGGCAGTCGTGATAGACCATCTCCCAGAACGGGATCACCTTGGCCCCGAGGCTCTCGGGCTTGAGATTCGCGAAGTACTTGCCCGAGACGCCCACCAGGCCCTCGAAGAAATCGCTGTGCGGCAGGGCCCACTCCCGCCCGCACTCACTACCGAACAGGCCGAACAGCTTGCGGGCCTCGTCGCTGAGCTTGATCTTCCAGGCGATGTCGTCGTTGCGGCCGATGGGGTGATTGGGGTCGGCGCACTCGCGCGGGCCCACAGCGTAGGTCGTGTCGATGAAGTAGGACCACGGTCCGAAGAGCTTCTGGATGCCGGGGAGGTTCTGCGGGCGCATGGCCAGTTCGACCTGTTTGGGGGCGCAGACCATGAAGGCCAGGCCGCCGAGCCAGCGTCCGCCTTGAATGAGCGAGCCGTCGGGCCGCTTTTCGATGAACGCGGGGTTCCAGCTCTTGGCGTCGCGGTACATGTCCTGGTAGTTGTCGTGGAGGCAGCCCACGTAGCCGAGGGCTTGGATGCGGCGGATTGCGGCGGCCAGCTCTTCGTTGCCGCCACACTCGGGGTTGGCGGGGAGATTGTCGGGGTGGCGGCAGTCGTAGCCCCCTTCGGTCCAGCCGCCGAGCATGAACAACGCGCGGTCGATGCCGAGGTCGTTCTTGAGGTGCTCGGCCACGGCGGCCGCCTCGTCGAACGTCCAGCGCACGCGGACCGACTCCTCCTTGGTGCTCTCCTCGTTCATCCGCCGCGCCAGGCAGGTCCAGAGCTTGACGTTCGATGCGCCGACCAGCAGCTCGGCATGGGCGTCCCGCTCGATCTTCTGACGGAGGGTGATTGCCAGGCCCTTTTGCTCGGCGATGCGGCGGTAGCCGGCGGCAATCGTGTTCCAGTCCCCTTTGCCCAGCGGCGTCAGTCGCAGCGACCGGGCCGAGCGCCGGAGCACGAGCGTCGTGGCGATCCGCTGCGTGCGTGGCTCCCCTTGGGAGACGGCGCTCTGCAGCTCGGGCCAGACGTAGGCGTCGTCCCAGCTCACGACCAGCGCCGAGCCGCTTTTGAGCAGGCCGAGCATGTTGATATGGCAGCCTTCGTAGTCGGAGGTGCCGAAAGTCTGCTTGAAGGCCACGCCGCTATCGGCCGGAATCAGCAGGCCCTCGCGGCAAGGCACGACGACCGCGCCGCTCTCCTTGCCGGTCACGCCGAGGGCATCTTCCAGGACGCGCACGTCGCCGAGGTCCTTCCCCTCGTAGCGGATGGCCAGCGAGCGGCCGTCGTCGGTCAGCTCGAACACTACGATGCCGCCCGGCTTGGAGATGCGAACCGCGTTTCCCGATCTTGTCGCTTGGAGGTCGTCGCCCTCAAGCCCTTTGGCCAAGCCCGGGCTGGCGGTCCCTTCCGACGGCCACCGGACGCCGGAAGCCTTATCCACAAGCGACCAATGGCCAGACCTGGCGTCGATCTCGGCCAGAAGCGTGGGAGTCTCCAGGCGAAGTGCGTCGGCCGGCGAGCCTGCGGCCATCGCGAAAACGAGAACCATGGCTGTCGAGGACATGACGCTTCCTTTCTGAACGAAGACGGGACAGGTACAATACTGCCAGTATTGTACCTGTCCCGTTTTTCTGTGCGAAGGAGGCTCAACATGCGACGGCAACGGTTTGGCTTGGCGGCCCTGGTGGTGGTTCTGAGTCTGGTCGTTCATGGCCTTGCCTGGGGGCAGCCCGGTGCCGGTGTGGCGACGCCCGAGCGCAAGAAACCGACGGAGATCACGAAGGTTCTTCTAGCCAAAAAGGCGAAGCTTCCCGCCGGCATCCGGGTGGAGCGGAATCTGGAGTACGTTGCCGGCGGGCACGAGCGGAATAAGCTCGACCTGTACCTGATCGCCAAGGACGACACGCCGCGCCCGGTCATCGTCTGGATCCACGGCGGGGCGTGGCGCGCCGGCAGCAAGGACGGCTGCCCGGCCGGCCCGTTCGTCCAGCAGGGCTATGCCGTGGCCAGCATCAACTACCGCCTAAGCCAGCACGCCGTCTTCCCCGCCCAGATCGAAGACTGCAAGGCGGCGATCCGCTGGCTGCGGGCCCACGCCAAGGATTACCACCTCGATCCGGACCGCATCGGCGTTTGGGGCGCTTCGGCCGGCGGGCACCTGGTGGCTTTGCTCGGCACGTCCGGCGACGTGAAGGAGATGGAGGGCCAGGGAGGCAACCTCGACCAGTCGAGCCGCGTGCAGTGCGTCGTGGACTTCTTCGGCCCCACCGACTTCCTCCAGATCCCCGGCCGGCAGACTGACCCCAAGGCCCCGGAGGCACAGCTCATCGGCGGGCCGCCACAAGAGAACAAGGAGAAGGCCGCCCGGGCCAATCCGATCACCTACGTCAGCCGGGATGACCCGCCCTTCCTCATCGTACACGGCGAAGAGGACCGCACCGTGCCGATCGGCCAGAGCCAATTGCTCGACGAGGCCCTCAAGAAGGCGGGCGTCCAGAGCACCTTCATTCGCGTTCCGGGCGCCGGCCACGGCGGCCCGGGATTCCAGGCGAAGGTGAACAAGCAGGTTGCCGAGTTTTTCGACAAGCACCTGAAGCCGCGCAAGCCGTAGCGAGTCTGCGGCTACCTGGTTGCACGGGTGCATTCCCGTTCCTGCGCCGGCGTTTTTCGGTTAAAGTGGGGGGGCGTTTACGGGTGACGTGGAAACTGGCGCAAGATGGAGGTTGGCCATGGACGGCAAAACGGGCACGCTTCACGAACGG